>OFRF01000273.1_pt1 | contig 13850 bp, 15 predicted proteins | sample 1543081 | NCBI WGS metagenome assembly OFRF01 (sample SAMN07774232, study PRJEB24372) | wastewater metagenome
AAAAAAGAGGGGAGATTTCTCTCCCCTCTCTAATTCAGGTATAAAAGGTTTTAATCCTTATATAACAAAGAGTTATTACGTGTTGGTAATTCCCTGTATGAGAACCATGTGTCCGGGCTTGCTGCAGAAGAGAGCTTGGTCGCAATAAGCGCGAAGCTCATATCCAGCAGAAGACTCGAGATCGCGGAAGAACTCTTCGCCTTGTCCAGGACGACGGAAGGTAATATCAGTTGAACCGATACGGATAAGTTCGCCATCAGCAAGAACGTATGCAAAGCCTTCTTTGACATAGTTGGAAGGAGTGATTTCAATCGCTCCGTTTTGACCGTGGAACTTAATGCTTTCTGCTCCGTTTTCCACTTGAGCAGACTTGTATGAACTATCGTACATACGAAGAGCTGCTTGGTCAGAGAGCAAATTGCTCCAACCGCGAGGATTAACGAGAACAGTCACTTTACCTTGGAGACCCTTTTCTACGCCGCGAGCGACAGCAGATTGGATTTTAGGGAAAGAGAGAGCACCAGCAGCTGCAAAGCTGTTGGACTTCCAGAGGTTATACTGAGAAGCACTGATGTTGAAAAGAGTACCAGTGTTGGTCATGATTTTATGCAAACCAGCTGCTTCGTTACCGAAAGAGCCGTCTACATGGATAATGTCAGTTGCCACTACGCCGCCTGGCATAGCATCAACAGTCACGGTACGAAGTTCCATATCAACAGAAACAACGGTAGCAGAACCACGATTGGTGCCTGCGGTGTCACGAATGTTGATTGGCATTCCTTCAGAACCTGCCCACACGCCTGGTGCCCAATCAGCCGTAGCAACGGTGATTACGAGACCGAGAATGCTTGCAACGCTTGCAATACCAACTTGTCCATAGAACAAGTTCATTTCAAGCTTATAAGCAAAGGATTCCATCATGTTCTTAACAAGGAACTTGGTTGCATCTTCAAATGCGCGAGGTTCGCCACCCATAGAACGGGAAGCTGCTGCGTAAGAAAGAGCAGACCGCAGAACAATTTGACCACCTTGAACTTGAGCTTCTTTGATAACGCCCGAGATAGATGGATTGAGGGTGAAAGCGTCTCCGGTGAGGGAGTAAGTAACACCGTGCTCGCGACCGAGAACAACAGGTTGGTTATAGAGAGAACCATTCTGTTGAGTACGTTTCACGAAGCTTGCGAGGTTAGTTAATTTCACGCCTTCTGGAATGAGCGTCTCAAGTTTGTCTGCGTAGACATTCTTGAAAAGCCCGTTAAGAGTCGATACTGTATTGGCTACTGCCATGTTATAATTTCCTTAAAATACTGGTTTATATTACTTTTACTAAATTAAAAATAATTGTTAAAATATGTTACACAGTTAAAACAACCCTTTTTAATAATAAACCTGGTATCTACAGCCAGTAGGTATGCAGAGCCTAGACGGCTTTTATTATAAGAGTATCTAAATCTACTTGTTAAAATCCTTGTAATATTTACAAAACTGTGGTATAGGGGAGTTTATAAAACTTATAAACTCCCCCCATTAATTAGAATTTGCCAAGAGTTTTGAAGAAATCACTGGTTGAAATCTTCTTCGGTTGTTCAACTTTAGGAGTAGAAACTTGTTTGATATTATTAGGATTTTCTACTTTAGCTGCTGCAGCAACACGCTTTTTGCGCATGTTAGTGAGCCTATCTTTTCCAACCCAATCCTCAAACTCATCGTCAGGAAGGGTTCCAATAAGTTCCTTAAACTCAGAAAGAGCATGTTTGCGTACATACGGAGCTAGTTCTTTTGCCGTCATCTGCACGTTATTTTGCAAGCAAAAGCTCAGAGCTTCGGCCATATACCGTATTGTTCTCGCGTTCTTAGGTAGTTTTGCTTCTTCGATACCTTGAGAAATCTCAGTATCCAAATCAGAGGCATACTTTTGTTCTAGTTGCTTCTGCTGAGCTTCTTCCCTCGCTGAGCGCTCTTTTTCAACTTCTTTCTTAAGATGCTCATACTCACGCTGAATTCTTTCTTTCTCTTTCTGCTCAGGAGTCTTTCCCATCTCTTCGATTTCATTGTTAATAATCGACTGAGCCAGCTTTTGTCTTACTTCGTCTGGAATTTCCAGACGAGGATCAGCCAATACTTGCAAAGGATTGGTTCTAAGCATTTCAATAAGCTCATTAACCCCTTTGCGTAGTTCAGCTGACTCTTGCATACGCTTCATCGAAGCTTTGGAGAGTTGAAGATGTTTGCGTAGTTCGTCTTCGTTGTCTAGATCCACTTCCATTTGCTCAGTGTTTCCATCCACCTTCAGTTCAAACTTACGTTTACCGCGTTTAGAGGCATCCTGAGCAGCTTTCTTAACTGCTCCTGCCGTATCAGGTGCTTCAGCTTGCTTAGAGGCTCCTTGACCTTCTAATCCACTATCAGAGCCTTCTACTTGAGAGTCCATTGATTCGATATTTTCTGCTCCAGAGGATTCTGGTGCAGCTGCAGCAGGAGCTGCTTGACTAGTTTCAGACATATTGATCCTTTTGTGTCGCATTGTAGACACTTAAGTTGTTAATAATCCCTACTAACAGGGGAATCCCTAATTTAGGGGTATCTAATAATACTTGTTATTGACAAACGCTGAAAGTTCGTCTTTTTGCGTATTTGTTTTTTTATCTTGCTTTTTTGGTCTAGGTATGCTAAACTAAATACATATGAAGAATTTAGCTTCGTAGGCTAATTAATAAAAATTAGCCGCATTGGTATGCTTAGATAGGGGATAGCTTTATCTAAGAAATAGTAGATAGGAAAGTAAAACTACATTTAGCGTAATACTTATCATAAGTAACCTTTTGATAATCCTACCGTAAGGTTTCTTCTTCTTGTGAGACTTTTCCCCAGGCTTAAGAAAGACAAGCTGTGCCATATTAATCAGCTGCTTTATCTTTTAAAGCTTCCCTAAGAACACGCAAAGCTTCTAATAGTTGTTGATGACCTATTCTAGGTAAACTTAATTGAGCTGTAGCTTGATCTAAAATTTGTAATGCTTGTTCTAATGTCATATATTATATTCCTTCTTGATTAAACTGGAGTGCCACCAGAAATATCTGGATCAACTGTCGTAGGTACATCCAATGTTTTACCCAAAATATCAGTTAGCACAACAACATCTGCGGCTGCTTGTATTTTAGTATAGACGTAAGCAATGATATCCACAGGAGGAGCTATTTCAAGCATCACAAGGGGAAATCTAAATGCTTTAATCAAAGGCATTGGTTGTTTACCAGTATCGCTAGCATTCTTATCTTTAAACAAACCAATAGTACCAATCACACTAAGATTTTGTCTATCAATAGTGATGCTGATAATTCTCCAGTAGTTACCAACAGCTCCACTTTTAAGTACTTTCTCTTTTTGTATAGCCATGTTATTTCCTTCAGGTTAATAATCCATATGTACGCAGGGCATCGTACATCTCTTGTATCATAGTTTGTTCAGTTGACGTATATAAAGCTCCAGCAGTTTGAGGACCAGAACTAGCTTGTTGAAGAGCTTCTGTATTTCCAAAGAAAGAAAGTCCGGAATCATTAGCTCTGAGCATTTCACCCAAAGAACTTTCAGTTCTAAAACCGCCGACAACATCAAACGCAAAGCCAGAAGTCGCAACATCAGCTCCTGTTCCGACTTTAACACTACCAGCAAAATAATTATGAACAGCTGGAGTTATATAAACTCCCCATGTAGTAGTTCCTGGATCTCCAAAAGGAAGCTCCATTTTATAACCAACCAGTTTATTAACAGTAGTTACGCCATCCGGCTGAGCGAGAGTTTTACAGAGATCCACAGCATCAATTACAGCTCCTGTTCCACCACCAGACAAAGAGATAGCAAAAACACCACCAGCTATCCGATCGACAGTAGAATTATTACCCATCTGAACAATTGCGGGTAGTCCCATAGCAGCTATACCAAGAAAGGCTGTTGTAACAACAGAGTCATGCCCAATAGAGAGTAAACAAGCTGTGTTAACGCCAAGCAAGTCTGCGTTATTAACTGTAGTATTATCTCCTACAGTTGGCTGAGTAATCAGAGTGTGGATCGAAGCTGGATTACCACCCCCATCAAAAAGAGGCTGTGAAGCAAAAGCACTTAGCTGACCTACGCTTAAAACACCCCCGAAAGACAAGCTTCCGGTAATTTCTACATCGCCGTCTAGTCTAGCTGCTTTCTTATTACCTGGGTAAGCTCCACCGCTCATAGCAGTTGCTACCTGAGCGATTTGAGGATTAGAGGCAACCCCAGAGATCGTAGTAGTTACCTGCCCTGAGAGGCCTCCAAATGCGTCTAAGGCTGTCTTTACTTGAGTTGCAGTAGAAACACCACTTTCGATATGAATTTGAAAAGTAGGATTAGAGCCAGTTACGTTTTCTGATCCAGCCGTAACGTCATCAACTAGTTCAAAGGTTGACCCATTATAATTTTCTGTATTGTCTACGGTAGTGATGGTTATGTCTTGAATGACTACAGAGGCTGTAGTACCAGAAGTTACAGTCACATTGTCCATTGAGACATCAAGACCAACAGCATATTTAACGCTACTGATAGTTGGATTTACTTGTACGCCAGTATACCCACCAGTATCAAAAGTGCCAAAAGTGCCGTATAAACCTAAACCAGTATACCCAGCATTACCTGTGAATAGTGGCATATTAGGACTAGAACTAAAAGCAGAAACCCAGCTATTATTTTTAACTTCAGCGATTGTAGGACCTGAAATAAAAGAAGAATAACCATTAACAGCAGAAGCAATCTGTGTATTATCGTAGAAAGCTTGAGAATAGTTTTGTATGTCTACGCCAGCTTCTACGTTAGGCTGAAATCCATAACCCTGCATACCACCGCTCAGAGTTACACCTGATCTAACCTGACCAAAACCATAATGGTAAGAAAATCCTCTTACGTCTATAGGATCTGTTCCATTGCCTATTTCAAAGGAGGTTTGGAATGCGTTTAGGCCACCCACGTCAGAGGTGCCTACGTGCTTTATGAAAGTGCTGGTTGCTTGTATGGCAGAACCTTGATTTGTTCCAATATTAAAACCAGATAAGTCTGTATCTACTTCTATAAAACAATTATTTAGTACTGCCGCGTCATTATCTGAGTCTTGTGCTGCATTGACAGATAAGTAATTTTGATTTAATGTTTTATAATTACCTTCATTGTTTTGTAATATATTGTTGCTTCTATCAAGACCGTTGTAAGTATTAACAACGTAGCCTTCGTTAGACTCAACTATGCCAGAATCATTTTTCCAAACAAGCCTATCATTACTTCCAGCTACAGCATCTAATTTTAAATCTAATGCAGCTTGTGTATCTGTGCTTATTGGTTTATTTAAGTCTGTTGTATTGTCTACATTATCAAGACCTACATCTGTCTTATCTAAAACTACATCGCCAAATCTTCCATTAACAGAAAAAACAGGATCATAAGGAAATTTACATTTAGATCCAGTAGTTCCTTGGACATCAATGATAATATCAGGATCAGTCCCAGCACCGCTAACATTAGCCTTTATAACTAGCTCTAAATGATCTGTCGTTAGTAGATTCTCTACAGCAAACGCAGTAGCAAAAGCACGAATATCTTGATTTGTTCCTGTGAGCACTTGAGATAAGTTAGATGTAGCTATGGTAGTACTAAAACCAAGAATAGACCTTACGTTAAATTCTGCGTACAGCTTTGAAACTTTTGTTCCTGCGACCTGACGAGCTTTAACTATAAATCCGAAGGGTCCAGATGGCAGTGTGGTAATATCTGGAACTCCAGTAAGAGTTGCCCAGGTAGCTAAAACCTGCGTGTCATAAACAGCAGTGTTCGTTATTCCAAAACCACCGCCAGAAGGAACAGCTCTAATCATCTCATAGCGTCCTCCTCCTAAGTCAGAGGCGCTTGAGTGAAGATAATAAGAACCATCTCCATCCATAAGATCTTTAGATTGTAGTCTAAGATCTTCTTGATCAGGCAAAGTACCTACTATAGATCCCCAAGTGGGAACTGTCGGTGTATTAGGAACCCAAGAAGTACCATTCCAACTAGGAACTTGTCCGGTTGTAGCAGAACTTTGAGCTAGTGTGCTTAAATCTTGTGTGCCGGTGTGATTTGCCCGCTGAATAGAAAAGCTTTGTACGGCTGTGTCAGCTGCACCCTGAGCAGTGCTCACTGGCTTATTAGCATCAGAAGTATTGTCTACATTACCAAGACCGACTTGAGTTTGTGTTACGCTGTGGGGATTGGCAGTATTAGCGATGTGAGAGCTTAAGTCAGATTCCACTGTATCTAGATCTACAGCTTGAGTAATAGTTATATATCCAAGCTTAGTGAGGTCAGAAGCATCTACAAATTTATTGGTAGTTGCAGAATCATCCAAGTCATCAGGATTTAATACAATAACTCCAGTGTAACCATTGACAGAATCGACGGCACCGGCTCCACCTCCAAGCTCAGTCTCAACGCCAGCGTCATCTTTCGCATAAAGCTTTTTGTCAGTCTTACTATAAACTGCAACCTTACCTGCGGCTGGAGTAGCTGGAGCAGATCCATTATTAAGAATAATTTGTGACATTAGATTATCTCCAGTGTTGCGCCAGTATCAATTTCAAAAGTAAAGGTAGCTAAATCAACATAGCTCAAAACTTCTAACGTTCCAGTAAACAATTCCCAGTCTTGAGAAAGAGTTTGTGCATTTAGACGAGCATTTGGTGAGGCAGCAGAAGCCTTCTTTTGGAATACCAAGCTAGAAGTAGAAGGGTCAAATATAAACATTAGACAGACACCAGAGAGGATATTGTATTTTTAGTGATGTCCGTATAAACTACAGTGACCGTGGCAACTAGAGTTCCAGCCAAGCCCCCAGTTTTATAAGAGTAGATTTCAGTAACACTGTCAGGAGTTGCTACGCTAATGGCATCCCATTTCTTAGTGACAGCTACATTCTGAGCAAGAACATTAATAGAACCATCCACATTAGGAGCAAGTTCGTTATTGGTAATACTGCTACGAATAGCAATACTATCGTCTACAGCATTAATAATAACTTCTTGAGCACCGCTAATATTAGCAGTTACTTCAGCATCAACACGAAGTCTATCATTATCTTTATCAAAGGATCTTTGTAGAATCTGAGTTTGATCTAAAAGTGATGGAGTGGGATTTAGTGCCATAACTTATTCCGTCATCTTACGCAAACGACTAAGCTTCATAGCTCTGGCTTGTTCCTTCAAACGATCTGCAAAATCTGCGGCTCTTGCGATTTTTTGCGTGTCCATGCCTAAGTCTTTCATTGTCTCGCCCGCACCTTTAGCAATACCTGATTCGGCGGCTCCTGCAGCCCTTCCAAGAACTTTAGATAAGCCAGGGAAGCCTGCTTGAACACTACCAGAGACAGCGGAAGGAAGGCCCTCATAATAGTCCTTCTCTTGCTCTGTTTCATCTGGTAATTTTGGACCCTGCACATTAGGATTTAGCATCTTCATGCGATCTACAGTTTGAGCTACGCTTGAGCTAAGATCGGAATCAAATTTTTGGCCGCCTTCGGCAGACTTTGCGGCAGCAGCTTTTAATATTTCCATTAGGTTCATAATTAGACCTGCGCTGGGTTAATTGGTGCGTTTTGGTTTGGAGCTGGGGGCTTTGGCATAGAGGGTAGTCTTGGCAAATCAGTTCCAGGGGCTACTTGCTGCAATAAAGGTCCGATACTTTGATCTGGAGATTGTAATCCTTGCTCTTCGAGAGAACCAGGTTGTGGAATTTGACCAGAAACATCAGGAGATCCACTTACACTAGGAACTGGAGCTGGAGGTGCGGGTGGAGGGGGTGGTTGTTGCGTCAATTGGGAAACATATGGATCTGCTGTTCTAAGTGCAGTGATGTGCTCTTGAATATGAGTCAACACTATATTAACTAGTTCTGGATTATTACGAAGTTCTGGATCAGAAAGAACAGCTTTATGCTCAAGAATATGATTTTGATGATCGTCAAATTGAATGACTGGAGTTTGTTGTCCTGCCATCATACTTTCATTTTCGCTCTTAATAAGAAATAGCTCTTTCTGAGCTCCTTCTGTCATAACACCTAAGCTACCAGTATTAAGAACAGTAAAATATTGCTGGGGATCTTTAATAGCTCCCATTTGAAGCAACTGCTCTGCAATTTGAACACGACCTGCCGTAGTTTTAGCAAGAGGATTGCCGACATCGACGATAACCCGATTAACAGTAGTGAGGTCATCCCCCTTAAACTCACGCATGTAGGCTCTATTGTCTTTACCTACGATAGCGGCAACACGAGGAACGCTAGCAAAGTCACGAAGCATGTAAATCAGAGCACTTCCAACGTCTTCAATCAGCTGAACGTAAGATTGTTGTAGCCCAGACATGAATTGAATAGACATGGATTGAACAAGAGCAAGAGCGGCACCAGAACGAAGACTTGCTTCTGGATTTCCACGAGACACACTACTAATTCCAGAGATAGTTTCCATCTCAGCTTTCATAATGTCTGTGAAAGTAAAGACTTCTTGTGGGGTATGAGTGAGATTTAAAGCTTCAGGGCGTCCATATTGCATGTTAGCTTCAATAACATTGAGTCCACCAGTTAGTTCGCTCATAGAAATATCAGCACCACGAGGAACTAAGATATTTTGAACACCAAAAGCATTCTGATTAGTGAGAATAGTAGAGTAAGAAGCATTTATCGCTTCTTGCATAGGAAGCAAATCAAATATGGAAGTATATCCAAAAGGAGTGCCAAGAACATCACTGGCAGCAATACGAAAAACAGGTAGCACCCGATAAGGCAAAGGAGTGTCCATAAGACAACAATCATTACCAGTGAACATAAGATATCGACCATCAGGCAAACTTTCAGTTCTTCTATGAAAGAACTCATAAACAGCAATGTCGTCTGTCTCATCACTGACAGAAACATTAACTCTGTACTTCATTTCTTGAGTTTTAGTAGGAGCAGCTAGGATTTCATCAGCAAACTCTGGAAATTTAGCAGCAACGTCATGCCTGTTCTTCCAAATACGAGTAACATACCAGTCATGAGAGCTACTATCTTCTTTGGAACTGTCCATCAAGACATCAAAAGGAGAAAGATTGTTAAACTCTACATCCCCTTGGTAGATATAGCTGTTAGTGTCTTCATTAAAATCAAATTTTTCGCCGGTAGTTTCATTCCAGGCCATTTTAATAAAGCCAGCTCCTAAAACGATGGCGTATTCAACAGCTCGTTTTAGAATAACTTCAAGCCTCTTCTCACGCATGTAGTAATCTAAGAGGCCTGTAGCAAGATAGGCCTGCGTCAGAGACTTATGGTCGGTGTTAGTAGGCCGTGCTTCCATAGTAGGACGGTTAGCCGTCGTCATGATAAGCATGTGCTGAGCAAGATTACGAAGATGATTAACTGGAAGATTGGCTAATTCTCCGCTAGCCCCGGAAAAAGTAACTTGGTGAGCATCTGTAAAGCCTGTAAAGGAGCAGCCATGGTAGGCAAGCCAGGCATTTTGTAGTTTATTAAGATAACCATTTGAATCTAAAGAACTATTCCAGACTGAGTACCTCTGAAGCAGGTTATTCGCAGTTTCTTTAGCTGGTTTTGCGGCAAAATACAAATTATTACTCATAAGTATACTTGTTATCTTCTATGTTTAAATAGAGCTTTAAAAGCCAAGGCATCCTTAGAGATACCCATTTCTGAACTAGCTCCCATATCAAACCAATTATCGCCAGCAGAGAGTCCCCAACTACTGGGATATGGGTTTTTATTAAGATTGATTGCTCGACAAAAGTAAATCAAGGCATCAACAGCATCATAGTGATGACCGTCTTTTCTAAGATAACTAGTACGAGTTTTATTCCAGGTAGCAAACTTCAGGTGATTAATTAAAACATGACACTTAGGGTTGATTATGATACGTCCTTGTTTTAATAAAACTTTCATGTTATTCAAGGCCGCGTCTTTATCATCTTTAAGAGTAGGTAGGAAATCTAAGTCATGCATATTTTTCAAATCATTGACAAAGAAAAGGCTATTATCAGTAACTCGCAGATAGTGAGGCTTTATTTCTCGAGATAAGTCATTGTAATATAACTCTTTTTCTTTAGCTTTAATAGCATTAGCAATAACATCTGAGCCTATTTTGTTCTCAGCTGCCGTTCCTTTGCCTTTAAGAACTACTTCGTCTTCTATGATTAGCTTTGCTTCTTTATAATCATAGTATCCGAATAAAAACACAGACCAATCTTTTAATCCAATATCTCCAGCTACATAGCGATCATAATGAGGAGGTCTAGTCCAAGATTTTATAATTTCTTCTTCTAAATCTTTATCGAATTCTGGAACTACGGTACTTTCTCCATCGCGTGCCATTTCACATAAACACTCACGCCTAAAGTCTTGGCTATCTTCTCCACCGAGTTCTTCTCTAATTTCGGCGATAATTTCCATTGTGATGCGACTACCGAGGCCATCATAAATGGTTTTCTTTACTAAACTTTTTCTTTCTTCAGCTCTTTCCACATAATCTGCAAACTCATGTCCTGGGGATTTAGGGGGGGTACTAGAGAGGATTAACTTACCTTTGGTCAAAAGCGTTGTTGGGATTAAGATGGATTGGATGATATATTTTAAATCATCACAGAAGCCAGCCTCATCTATAATACACAAATGACTGTCACCGCCGCGAAGAGCTTCTGCATTTCCAGCGTCAGTCCCTGCTAATTGGATTTCGCTTCCATTAGGAAACTTATAAAAACCGTCATTCTTTTTATATTCGGGAAGCAGGTCTAAAGGACAGTCTTCCAATATCTTAGCGATATTAGGATTAATAATAGTACGTACGTTCTTCTGCGTAGGTGCTAGATACTTTACCAGGCTATTAGGATACTTAAGACACTGCTCGATAGCTAGGACGCAAAGGACATAGCTTTTACCTAGACGACGAGAAGCGAGTACTGTATTTAATTTTTCTTTGCTTTCGTAGTATGCGTTGTAGATATCTTTCTGAACTGGCTCTAACTTCCAGCTAAGATTACCTAAATGCCATAGCTTGGCTATTGCAGTACTACGATTGAGAGACATTATGAAATTTCCCTTGGAGGGGACATTGCAATGGCCATGAGAGTTTCTTCGCTGATAATGTCAATAGCATTTCTAAAATCAGCGTTAATTTCTTTTTGGGCTCCCTTGCACAAATAAAGGTTCTTAATTAACAAGTCTAAGCGTTTTGTTTCCTCTAGCGTAAGACTTCGTTCAATACTAGTAATGCGGAGCTTCTCAATTTCCATTTCACAGATAAGCTGTTCGTTGGATTTAATAATAACTTCAGGCTCTTGGCTTCTCTGGGCTGCCATTTGGAAGGCGGCTATAATTTCTTTCAGCTGTCTATTTTCTTTTTCTAAGGCGGCAATAGACTTCTTCGCTGAGATAGAAGCCTTGAACTGAGTATCAGCTAAAACCTGCAACCCTTCTAGGTCAACTACCTTTTCATCTAAACTAGTAATGTTATCCATTACTTACCTAAGCTTCTACCTATACGTAAGGTTTGGACAATAGTCTTAAGAGAGTCGAGTTCTCGAAGAACATCCTCATTAAGATTTATAACTTTTTTAGTTTCTAGGAAAGAAAGGTAGCCGACACAGCCACACAGGGCAGCCAAGGCAAGGGAATCTCCTATGGAGGCTCCCATAATCATAATACGACCGACTACAATTGCTAGGAGGCCTAGCAAAAAATTCATCTTAGTTAACATATTAAATCCTCATTTAGGGGTATTAACTGTTTATTCCGCCTGATCGGTAGGAATATAATAATATAGTAATAAAAGTCGTTATCAGCTCAAGTTTATATTACGCCGTAAAAACGGCAGTCTGTCTAAACTAATACTACTATTACTACTTGTTATAATTGCAAATTAAAAACAGATATGATATACTATATACATATATGTTATTTCTATTAAGTGCTTTAATTTCTCTAGCTTTAGCTCAAGAACCCTTTAAAATCGCCATCATAGACACAGGAGCAGATTTAAATGATCCTCGCATAGCACCCCATCTATGTGCCTCTGGCCATAAAGACTTTACTGGCACTGGGATCAAAGATACTTACGGGCATGGAACTCATATAGCCGGTATTATTATTAAAAATATCAAAAGGGCTGATTATTGTTTGGTTATTGTAAAATACTTTACGCAGACAAAAGAAGGTTTTATCATAGACAGTGCTACTAAAGCGATCATTTATACTGTAAGCCTAAACCCAAATGTTATTAACATGTCTTTTGGCGGGCCTCTTTTTGAAGAGGAGGAGTATTTAGCCCTCCGCAGCCATCCAAAAATTAAATATGTTGTGGCAGCGGGAAACGACAACATAGACTTAGATGCAGAGAAAAGATATCCTATTAGCTATCCAATAAAAAATATCATTGGTGTGGGCAATGGGTCTTCTAAGAAAACACTAAATCATCGCATAGTTCAAAAGCCAATAGATGGTTCCAACTATGGAAGCGATGTCACTCGCTGGGTGAGTGGACATAATATTCTATCTTACAAAATTGGAAAAGGGGAGATTAGATATAGTGGTAGTAGCATGTCTACAGCCATTGTATCTGCTCAAGTTGCTGATGAAATGGCTAAATAAAGTATTCTTACTTTTATTATTAAGTAGTTCTGTTAATGCTTTTGAACTGAGACAGGTAGACATTTCTTTGGAAAGATTCTTCTCTGGGGGAGTAGATCCGCTAGTAACTCAGAATGGACTTCCCAATAGAACCATGGGAGAGCGGCTAGCCCTTAATGTTAACACAACTTTCTTTAAATACTTCTACTGGGATAACTATGTTCATGGCACAACAGATCGCTACCTCGACAGCGGCAGTGCTGGTCAGTTTCGTAGTGTTGGCTTACAGATGAGGCTTGGTATTAATCTCTTTGATAACGTTCAGATTGGCTATAAACATCACTCTCAGCATACCTTAGATACCACCTATATAAACGGACCTTGGCCAAGAGAAGATAGTATTGAACTAAAGTTTATCCTGCTCTCTAATAAAACTAGCCGAGCCTCTTTCTTTTAAAAAATAGGTGTGTTATAATATATCTATGACATGCACGTGCGGAAGTAAATCCTCTTTTATACATAATGTTGAGTGTCCTATAAGTTTAAAAAGAGAAGCTGGTATGCTTAAAAAGATAAAGCAGCAACTCCTCTTAAATCCTAAGAAAGTAATGTTCTACGTTACGGAAAACGAAGACCTCTCTATTGAGAGAGCAGCTGAATTTAGAAGAACCTTAGTGGAAGAAGATTATCAATTTGAAATACAAATCTCTTCCGTAACTACCTTTTCGCTAAGCGGTAACTCAGAGATTACCTTTTTACCTAAGCAGGAAAGTACAGTACTTTTAGATGTTCCTGGTAAAGTAGATTTGGTATTTGAGAATTTCGAGGGCTATAAACCTTTGGTAGAGCGACTAGCCCTTATTACACAAGATCTTACTATTTTGGATCAATTCTCCAATGAAAAGGTTATTTAAATGCTTGCTGCTTTTATTATTATGCTCTTCGCAATCGTCTACGGCTGGGGAGCTTTTTACAGAGAGCGCAGCAAACGCGGTATTACAGGCCACATACATCCAAACAGGAGCAAAGGCTCAAGTGGACAATGTGCAAAGGTATGTGGAAGCTGTAGTTGTAAAAAAGATTGATAAAGCAAAGCTAACGGTCCCTGTGGCCGCAGCTGGGTTTGTTTGGAAAACAGTTAAAACTCAATCTCTATCGTTTAGAGTGAAACATAAAACCATTACGCTTACGCCTAG
>OFRF01000278.1_pt1 | contig 13665 bp, 14 predicted proteins | sample 1543081 | NCBI WGS metagenome assembly OFRF01 (sample SAMN07774232, study PRJEB24372) | wastewater metagenome
ATCAGTCGGTCGAACGTGAAGGCGTTGAACAACGCCCCGGCCGCAGCGATGTAGTCGGGGCCGCTCACGGTGGCGTTGCCCTTGAGAGTCTTGCCTCCGCGGCCAGCATGCGGCGCTCGTGATCAGCAAGCCTCAGATCGTGCTCGACGTCCTTGAGGTTGCGAGCACCGAGGTCCAGCGACATCTGCCGCACTTGCGTGCTCATCTCGTTGAGCACTTCCGCTTGGCGTTGCTGACCAAACCACAGGGTTACCGCCTGTCCTGCGATCACCGCGATCACGCACAGGAGCCCCCACAGGGGGATCTCACGATTGACCTTGATGGGTGGATCCCCGTCGCGAATGTGGGTCATGTCGTTCCCCTGTTGACTGGTCATCGTCGGCCTCTGTGAAAGTATCAAGGGACGCTACCTTAGCGCGCCTTAATTTTATCTGGTATCGGGCCAACAAAGGACTTGATCATCGTGGCAGATTTCTGCTGCCCGGTCACGGACTTCGGGTTCAGCACCTCGTCGAGCGCCTTGAGGATCGCTGACTCGGAGGGCATGCCGGCGAAGCTCTTGACGCGCTCCACCATCTCGTTCATCCACTGCCGCGCCTGCGCGCGCCAGCTGCCGCGGCCGGTGAAGCGCTCGTGCAGGATCCGCGCGCCGTTGACCGCCCAGTATTCGGTCGGGTTGACGAACTGGTAGTCCTCCTTCGTCAGCACGCCGTCAGCGAAGGCCTTCTTCACGGTCTGCAGCGCGTCGGCATCGCCACCGGAGGCCTTGTCCATGGCCTCCATGGCCTGACGGCGCTCCGGGGTGGCCTCGGACATGATCTTCTTCACCGCGCGCTCCCACGAGCGGCGAATGCCCTGCTGCACCGGCTCGGGCATCAAGCGCTCGGCGTGGTGCAGGATCTCGTGGATGGCGGTCTGCGGGTTGGTCTGACCCTTGAACAGCTTGACGATCTGCGACGCGGAGTTGTAGCTGCCCTTGGCCTGGGCGTTGGCTGGCGCATCGACCTCCACGCGCAGGCCGCGTGCGAGGTTCGGGTTCTGGTCCATGGCCCACAGGGCCAGCGTGCCGCCCTCGGCGTCCAGCGTGCCGTCCGCGATGCCCTGCTCGATCGCACGCCGCGACTGCCGGCGGCCTCGAGGCGTCGGCGGCGGTTCGGTCTTGGCCTTGGCACGCAGCTGGGTGTCGAGGAACGCTTCGTCGAGGTTCGGCAGCCCGAGATCTAGCGACTCTTCGCCGGCCGCTTTCGGGGCTTTGGCGCCACCGTCTTTCGGGGCGCTTTCTTGACCGGCTTCTTTCCGTAGATCACCGGTGCCCACTGACTTGTCGGTAGAGACATCTGCCTTCTCCTTGGGCGTCATCGCTTCGGCGCGCTTGATCAGCGCGGCCTTCACTTCGGGGTCGGGCTCCACCTCGGCGGCTTTACGGAGCTCGTCGGCCGCAGCGCGCTTCTTCGCCTCGGCGTCACGCTTCTTGAGGATGGCCTCCTTGACCTTGGCCACCTCCGGGTGCTCCGGGATCTCCGGCGCGGGCTTCACGACTTCCGGCTTGATCTCGGTGGCCTCGCCGACCGGGATCTTCTCGTCGGGCATCTCCGGCGCGGGCCGGACCTCCTGCGGGCGGATCTCGGTGGCCTCGCCGACCGGCACCGGCTCGGCGCGCTCGGCTGCTGCGGCCTGCTCGACCCGGGCCATGCCCTGCTGCCGACGCGCTTCGATTGCGCCAGGCGTGTTCATGGCCGCGTTGGAGGCGTCCGTGGCGGCCACCTCGGCCGGGCCACCCGCCACCAGCGTGTCGGGCAGGTCCGGGCGGCCGGGCACAGCCGGGATCTGCTGTCCGGCGCGCTCGTCCAGCCCGGCACGCGGGCCGGTGGTCGGTGGCGCTTCGCCCACGGCCGGGGTCAGGCCCTCGGCAGGCAGGGCTTCGACTGCGGCAGCAGGCGCGGCGCCGGGCGTGGTCTCCCAGTCCGGCGTCAGGTCGCCCAGCGGGCCGGGCCCGGCCGGGCGGGTGCCCTGAGGTACGTCTTCGAAGCCTTGGCCGAGCGTCGGCTCGGGTGGCGGGCCCTCGGGCCGCGGCGCGTTGCGCTTGGCCTGCGCCTCCACCAGCCGCTTCACGACGCGCGGGCCGATGAAGTTGTAGGCGGCCGACGGCAGCCACAGCGCGCCGACCTTGAACAACTTGGCGGCATCGCCCAGCACGCTGTAGACCGCAGCGCGTTCGGCCGTGTTCGATGAGACCTGCTCTTTCAGCAGGTCTTGGCCGACCCGGGCGTATTCGCCCATCTCGCCACCCTCGCCGCGCGCCATGCGCCGCTTGCCCTGCTTGGTGCTCGTGACCACGGCCTTGAGCGCCGACGGCGGGAAGTTGCCGTCCGGGTACTTCGCCAGCAGCGGCTCGAGAGTCTTGCTCACGGCGTAGCGCCGGCGCGCGTCGGTCAGCGCGGCCACGTCGGCCGGGTCGGCGATGTTGTTGGCCAGCGCGTCGTCGAGCCGGTGCACCAGGTCGTCGAGCGCGTTCCCCAGATCCGGTTTGGCGCCGCGGGTGTTGCGCGCCCGACTCTGCGCCTCGGTGCGCAGCTTGCGCAGCGTGTCGCCTGGCACCACACCGCCGTTCTCGGCCGCGATCTGCGCCAGGTCGTCGGCGAAGGTTTTGACCACCGCCTGCACGTCCGGCGTGTCGCGGCGGGCAACGGCGTTCAGGTCGCCGAAGTCGTCGACCGGCACCTCGTACTTCGACGAGATCTCACCGATGCGCTCGCCGGCCGCGTCCTGCAGTTCCTTGAACGTGGCGTCGTCGAGCACCGTGGCCGTGGTCTCGGGGTCCATCTGCTTGGCGAGTGCAGCACTGAACTTCTCGCGGCGGGCCTGCTTCAACTGCGCGCCACCAGCGCCCGGGACGCTCTCGGCCGTTTCGCCCAGCAGCTTCACGAACTTGTTGCCGCTCAGTTGGTGCGGGCTGATCGGGATGCCCGCTTCCACGGCTGTGGCCGCGCGCTTCATCGTGGACGGGTTGACGACCGGCGTCGCGGCTTCCAGCGCAGCGTCGGCCACCTTGCCCGCGCCAGCACGCACGGTGCCGAGCGCCGCCTGGCGCGGCGTGGCCAGCGAGTTCACCAGCGCGCCGTTGACGCCCACCACCGGCGGCAGGGCCTGCCCGACCTTCTCGATCGGTTCCATGGCCGCCTCGGTGTACTCTTGGCCGGTCTGCGACATCGGTTTGCCGCTGGTGACGCCCACCATCTGCAGCGCGTCGCGCACGCCCTGGATGCCGCGCTGCGCGCCCTCGGCGAAGCCCTTGTCGCCACCCTGCTCGGTGTTGATGCCGAACACGCCGGCCAGGCCACCGAACGTGCCGCCGAGCAGCCGCGTCGCGACCTCCAGCCCAGCTTCCGCGGCGCCGACGGCGCGCGAGATGACCGGGTTTGCCGCGCGTCGCGTCGCTTCACGCTGCTCGACGATCTGACGGGCCTTGGCCTCAGCGGCAACGCGCGCCGCGGCAGCAGGGTCCTGCGGCACTGCGGCAGCGCCGGTGAGCGGCTTGGCGGGGGCTGCCGCGCCGTCCAGCTTGAAGCCGGGCGGCAGTTCGTCGACCGTGAAGCCTGCCGGCGGCTCGGCGGTGCTGGCGCGTTGCTGGCGGTCGATCTCTTCCTGGATGACGCGGCGGGCCTCGGGATCCTTCTCTCGCGCGAGTTCGGTCTTGGCCTGGCGGATGTTGGCCGGGCTGCGTTCGAACTCGTCACTGCGCGCCTGCTCGGCCGGCGACAACTTGGCCAGCACGGCCAGCTTGTCTTCGGCGGGCGAGCGCTTGACCGGCTTCTCGCTGTCGAGCGCGAAGCCGGGCGGCAGATCGGTCACTGCATCGGCTGCCACGCGCCCCCCTTGAAGACCATCTTGGCCCCGTTCGGACCGGTGGCGGTCTGACCTTCCTGGTACTTGGGCTTGGCCGCGCCGGCGCCGCTACCAGAAGACTGGTTGTCCTTGGTGAAGCCCTCGCGGATTTCCTTCTTGACGACGCCCGGAGCGCGGCCTGCCGCTTCCATTTCCTTCTTCAGTTGGTCCATGATCGCGACGACCTGCTCGTGGCTGTCCGCCGTCGAGAGCATGGCGCGGGCGTGGTCCTTGTCGCTGACGGTCGGCGTGCCCACCGGGCTGATCGCGCGGGCGTACGCGTTGATGAACGAGTTCAGCGCGGCGCCAAACTCGCGGATCTCGGTGCCGCCGGTGTTGGTGTTGTAGGCGTTCAGGGCCTTGTTGATCGGCATGAACTGGGTGCGCGAGACGTTCTGCGACGTCTCGGTGACCAGGTCGGCCATCTCGTAGGCCTCGGACTTCGCCAGCCCGAAGTTGGCCTGGCGCGTGCCGAGCGCGCGCTGCGCCGCGTTCATGCCCATGAACTCGGACTGCTTGGCCGCGATCTCGGCGCCGGACAGCCCCTTGTTCCGCGCAGCCTCGGCGATGGCTTCGCGCAGCGCCACGACGTTCGCGGCACCTTGCGCGCCGCGGCCGAGGTTCTGCATGACTGCCTTGTCGCCGGACAGGTACTGATCCGCCATGGTCTGCAGCGTGCTGGGCGACAGCGTGGGCTCGGCGCCGCCGGCCGCGTTCTTGAGCGAGCGGGTTCCGAGCTCGGTGATCTTGGCTTCGATCAGGCGCTTGTCGGCATCGGTCTGCTGCTTCGGTGCACCCGGCAGCACGCCGCCGGTCTGCAGGCGCTTGGCGGCTTCGTCGAACGAGATGTTGTTCTCGGTGGCGTAGCGGCGCACGGCCTCGATCTTCTGCGTCGTGGCGTCCTTCGGCACGGGCTTCGTGCGCGCGGTCAAGTCGTCAAGGTACTTTTTGGCCTCGGGCCCGGCCTCCTGCGCGCCCTGCGCCAGCTTGTCGGAGATGCCGCCGGCGGCCGTGGCGAGCGTGCCCATCTGGCCCATGTAATCAAACGCGCGCTTCAGGTTGATCGGCACGATCGCGTCCTTGGCGTCCGTGGTGCCGTTGCGGGTCAGCGGGGCGTCGTAATACTTCTCGGTGCCGTCCTCACCCTGCACGTAGACGCGCACGATCGGGTAGACCTTGTCCGGGTGGTCGATACCGTCGGCGTCGCGCGCCGGCACGAGGTTCACGATCTCCTTGCGCGTGATCGTGCCGCCGTGCGGGCTTTCCTCGCCGATGCCGCGCCGCAGGTACGTCGGGCCCAGCAGGCCGTTGACGCCCTTGATCTGCAACCCGGTGTTGCCGGTCTCGAGGCCCGACTGGATGTCGGCGATGTGCGCAGGCATCTTCTGGATGTCCTCGGGCAGCATGCCCGTGGCGCGCGTCCAGTGCAGGTACAGATCCTTCGGCGAAGCCTCGCCGATGTCGGCTTGGCCGGTCTGCACGCGCGAGAAGAAGTCCAGCGACTCCTGGCGCGCGGCCTTGAGTTGTGCCTTGAGCGTGCCGTACCGCTTGGCGTCTTCCGGGTCCACCGGCATGCCCTGCAGTTGACGCGCGGCCGCGGTCTTCTCGATGTCGGCGACCTCGGCCTCGCCGGCGGCGATGCCCTCCTTGACCCTCGCTGCGCGGTCAGCGGTGTCGAGCCGCTTCTGTTGGCGGGCCTCGGTATCGCGGCGCAGCGACAGATCCTGCTCGGCGCGCATGTCGGACTGCCGCTGCCGTTCGTTCGGCAGCGTGGTTTGTTCGCGGTTCTGCTTGTCGAGGTCCGCCTGGCGGGCCATGCCGTAGCCCGACTCGATGCCGCGGGAGAGTGCTTCGTAGACGCCAGCCATGGTGTGTCCTCAGTCGAACAGGCCGGCCGCGATCGCGCCGACGGCGCCGCCGATCAGCGAGCCCAGCGGACCGCCGACCGAGCCGTACTGCGCGCCCAGCGCCGCGCCGCCCAACGCGCCGAGCGTTGAACCGAGTTGCATCTGGCCGGCCTTTTCTTGCTGCTCCAGCACCTTGTTCTGCCGGTTGCGCTCGGTCTCCTGGTCAGCCGCGTTGGCGAGCACCTGCCCGGCCTCCTGCTGCTGGCTGGCACCGAGACTCGCGAGGGTTGCGCCTACACCTGCCATGTCATGCTCCGCTGACCGGGGCAGGGTTGCCCAAAATCGACTGCTGGCGCTGGCGCGTGAGATCGCCGGCCATGTTCTGTGCGCCGACGTCGGCTAGCGCGCGGCTCAGGCCGAACTGGCGCTTCTGGGCTGCCTGCTGGTCAGCGTCCAACGTCACCCCGAGGCCGCGCAGGCGGCGCTGCGTGGCGCCCTCCTGCTGGTTGAAGGACGCGTTTACGTCGGCGCTGGCGTTGGTCATGGCCTTGGTGACCTGCGTCGGGTCGGTGGCGTACTGGATGAGTTGGTTCTCCAGCGGCACGAACGTGTTGACGTAGTTCGCCCACTGGTCGCGGGTCATCGCCGCGTAGGTCTGCGCCGCGTAGTCCTTGGACCCGGGTGCGATGCCGTACATGTTGGTGCCTGCCATGCTCAGTGCCCCGCTTGAGGGTTGGTGGTGAAGCCGTCGGCCTGCGCGCCGAGCACCGTGGTGCCCATGCCGGGCGCCTGCGGTTTCGGCTGCGCACCGAACGCACTCTGGAGGCCATAGCCGGCGAACTGGCCCGCCAGCCCTGCCTGCGCGGCGTGCTGCTGCACGGACGCCTCGGCGTCGGCCTGGGCCTGCCGCGAGCTCTGCTGGGCCTGGCGGCCAAGCGAATCGGCAACCTGCGCGCGCTGGCCCTTGCCGGTGGCGGCCAGCGCCGACAGACCGGACAGGTACGCGTCGTCGACCTGCTGGTCGGCAACGGCCATGCCCAAGCCGCGCGATGCGGCGTTGTCGGCCTCGACGCCGGTGACACCCAGATCGAACTTGCCGGAACCTGGTGCTGCGCCGCCGGCGGCGAGCATCTTCTGGACGGCGCCCTGCGCCTTCTCGAAATTGATTGCAGAGTCGACGTTGGCCTTGCCGGCCGCGGCCTTGCGCGCCGAGGAGCCTTCTTTGCCCATCTCCTGCACGGCGGTGGCGAGGCGCTGCTGCACGGGCAGCCAACGCTTCTTGTAGTCCGCAAGCTGGTTGACGGCGAACTCGACCTGAGCCCGCTGTTGCGGGGTCTCCTCGGCCCGGTCTCCACCTTTGCTCATCTGACGCGCCTCACGAATCCATCGGTTCCGCGGCGTTGCCATTCCGGCCCCAGCCGCCTCGCCCAGCCTTTGCGCCTCGCAATGAAGGCGATTGTCTGTGCTCCGAGATCGCGCCCGATCGAATCGAGTGCGGCGTCTTGTCGCTCGAATGCGCCATGCTTGAAAGCGATGGCGATCCATACGAAAAGCTCGAGTCCCTCTGCACCAGGCCGCAGATCGACGACAAGCATGCCGTCTTCGCAAGCCAGGCACATGGCCCGTTCCTCTTCGCATTGTGCCTGAATTTCGCGCAACTCGGAAGGGTAGGCGATGCCTCGGCGAAGGCCCTGGCAGGCCGCCTCGGCCATTTCAGGGCCTTCGATCGTGAAGGTGGTGCCGGAGATCATCAGACTTTGAAGTTGGTCATCCACGGGTAGCCGTTGCCTCCGGTGGTCAGCAGGTTGACCTGACGCGCGGCCACCACCGGGCCGGTTGTGTTGTACGGCACGAGCGCGCTCGTGGTGCCAGGTCCGATCGCGATCTGCCGCAGCTTGAGCACGAAGCCCTCGCCCTTGACCTGCCCGAGCATCTGCATCGGCACGAACCACGCCTTGGAGTTGGCGGTGTCGGTGAGGATGTCGGTGCTGCTCACCGCCACGGCGCCCCAGGTCGAGGACGGCACCCAGGCCTGGAAATAGACGCGGTTGCTGGCGCCGTAGTTCGTGCGCACGCATGGCGTCGCCGTGCTGGCATTGATGGTCGATACCGAGTGCGCCATCACAGCGGTCTGGTTGCCGAAGTTCGCGATTGACCCGGTGCCCAGCGAGAACACCGCGCTGTAGGCGTTGTCCGATGCGTCGACCACCAGCGCGCCGGCGCCAGCCAGGAAGCCCGCTGCTACTGCAGGGTTCTGGAATGCGAAGACAACCGCCTCGGCGCTGTCGAAGTAATAGGCCCGGATGCTCGCGCCGTAAATGCTCGCAATGGACAACTGCGCCCACACCTTCACCGCCCCGGTGTCGTCGCCCAGGATCGTGCCGCTGCTGGCCGTCAGGTTGCTGGGCGTATCGACGTTGCCGGCCGGGAAGTACGCGCCATAGAGCACGTTGGTGGTGGCCGCCGCGTCGAAGATCGCCGAGTTGCTGCCCGCCGGCGCGCTCGTGTAGCACAGCAGCAGGATCCGCCCGGCGCTTCCGTCCTTGGGCTTGAGCACGAGATAGAACGGCGTGGCCGCGCTGCTCTTGCTGGCGACTTCCCACGAAAACGTGGCGTCACCCGACTTGCTCGTGATGAGCGTGTCGAGGTCGTCGAGCAGCGTATTGATCGTGGTGCCGGTCTTGGTAGCGGCGCCGCTGCTGGCCCAGGTGAGGGTTGCTGACATGGTGGGTCCTCAAACGTAGGTGAGCTCGTACCAGGTGCCGCTGATGAGGTACGGCAGCGGGTCGACGTTGTTCTCCACCAGGCCGCTCACCAGCGTGAACACCGATACCTGCTGCCCGGCGTTGATCTGGCGCTGCCAGCCAGTCTCGTCCCAGACCCACGTGCGCCCGCTGTAGGTGTAGATCTGCCCGCTGGTTGGGCTGCTTGGGAAGTCGATCACGCGTTGTTCCTCACCCAGCCGCTACCGTCATAGGTCCAGGTGCGACCGCCGTAGGTGTAGGTTTGACCCGCTGTCGGGGACGCAGGGAAGTCGATCACGTAGCAATCCATCAGAACTCCACCCAGGCGTAGTTGTTGCCGTCGTAGAAGTACGTGTAGAGGATCCCGGTGTCGAGATCGACCCAACGGTCACCAGGCCGCGGGCTGCCCGGCGCCGACGCCGCCGCAGTGTACGTGCCTGCCAATGCGGCGACCTGTCGCGCTGTCATGGCGTAGTAACCGCTGCCCTTCTGCCCGACCAGGATCTCATCGCCGTCAATGCCGCTGGCCAAAGCAGGGACGTAGTCGACCCCGGGTACCGCGCCGACATCACCCGCGTCGAGCAGCACCGCACCGACCTGACCGTTGACACTGCTCACCGCCCCGCCGCCCGGTGCCAGCGCGGCGATCTGCGCGAGCGTGACGACGTAGTAGCTGCTGCCCTTGAACACCACGGCCAACTCGTCACCGTCCACGCCGCTAGCCAGCGAGGGCACGTACTCCGCGCCGGGCACTGCGCCCACGTCGCCGGCGTCGATCGTGACGACCCCACCGAAGCCGTTGACGCTCTCGACGGCGCCCACGTCCGACGCGGTCAGCACGACCACGCCAGTCTGCCCGTTGACGCTGTCCACCGCTCCGCCGCCACCGCCACCGCTGCCAAAGAAGGCAAGGTTCGCGATGTCCTGCACGGTGGTCTGGTACCAGACGCCGCTCAGTTGCACGGCCACCAGTTCGTCACCGCCCAAGCCGCCGGACTGCGCCGACAGGTCGGAGATGTTAGGCAGGTCGTCCTGCACGAGCGAGCGGAAGGTCGGCTCGTCCGGGGAGCCGCTGGTAGGCCCCGCGAAGACGAGGTTCGCAGCTTGCGGGTCGAAGATGCCGCCGCTCAGGAGCGCAACTTGCGTCTGTAGAAGGGCGATCGACTGTCGCATGGACTGGATCACCGCGTCGAAGTTGCCGCCGCCCGCGTTCTGCAGGGCGGTGACCGCCCCCTCCAGCTTTTCGATGCGCTGGCGCGCAGCCGCGATGGCGGCCTGCACCGGCCGCAGCACCAACTGCCCCGGCGTGGTGATGGCTGGCTTGCCGTCGACAGCCATCAGCCGAGCTCCGTCACATCCTCAGCGGCCTGGGCGATGCGCACGGTCGACGTGCCGAGGATCTCGATCTGGAAGGTCTCGTACTCGTCGGCCTCGTCGAGCGTGAACTCGGTCGACTCAGTCACCACGATCTCGCTGATCTGCACGCCATCGCCATAGAAGCGCACGAGCAGATTCAGGTAGTCCTCGGCGCGCACCTGCGCGATCGTGAGCCACGCCGGGCGCTCGAGCAGCCACAGCTTGCTCAGCCACCGGTAGGTCATGTCGACCGAGGGATTGCCTTCGAACTCGTAGATCGTGCGCCCGTCGAGGTACACCGGCGGCGCGGCTGGGATGGGCAGGCTCGGGTCATCCGGTTCGTTGTCGTCGTCGAGCACGAGGTACATCTTGTCTTCGATCGGGTCGACGAACGACGCGCTGGCGTGGAAGGCCATCTGCACGACACCGAAGCCGTTGGGCTTCATGTCGATCGCGTAGCAGCCGCGGTTGGACCCCGACTCCCAGAACAGGAAATAGATGTCGTTGTGCGACACCCCGACGATGCTCGTGGGGTCGAGGGCTTGCCACTGCTCGCGCGTGAAGACGCTGTCGGTCAGGTTGCGGATCTGGCCGACCCCCTGCACGGCCATCAGGCCGTCCGGGTTGGAGAAGACGACGCCGATGCCGGTGAGGTAGTCGAAGCTGCGCTTGCTCGAGCATGCGTACGGCACTTCGAACTTGCTCATGCTGTACGCCGCCGGCTCGCTGCCGCTGGCGATGTAGACGAAGCTCTCCGTGCCGATCACCACTGTCGTGTCGACGTTGCCGATACCGACGATGTCGGTGTCGGTGGTGAGCCGATAGCTCACCGGCCAGGCGTGCGGCCGATTCTGCGCGGACAGGCACAGCTGGTTGCGACGGAAGCCCACCATCACGCCGTTGGGCAGTGCCAGGATGCCCTCGAGGTCATCCGGTGGCAGGTCCCACAGTTCGCTCTCCAGTGCCTCGCCGAGTTGCGCGTCGGTGAGCACGTCCACGTAGTCGGCGGTGGTCAACGCGATCTCAGCGACGAACAGGAACTCGGTGCCCACGTTGCCGGTGGCCGCGCGGTAGATGCGCTTGGTCGTGATGGCGTAGTCGGCCGAGACACCGGATGGCACCACCGTCGGCGTCGTCACGGTGACACTGATACCGTCCGGCCGCAGGATGGTGGCGCTGGCCTCGCTCGGCGCGCTCTCTTCGCCGAGATCGTTGACGAAGGTGTAGACGTAGTTCGTTGCCAGGTTGGCGGGCACGTAGCCCGTCGAGCCGCTGGCGCGCACGAGGATGTTGTCGTAGTAGGTCTTCGCGCTGTTGGACGACGTCTCGTGCACGAAGCCGACGTAGTCGCCGAGCGAGAAGATGTTGGTGATGCTGACCGAAGTGATCAGGCCGCTACCGAGGTACAGGCTGGCCGTCACAGTCTGCGTGCCATCACTGTTGGCGATGACCTGCACCGTCACCGTGTACCAGGTCGAGTGCGCGAGCAGCGAGATCGTGCTGGACACCAGCGACGAGGACCCGGTGGAAGCCCACCCTGTCCCCGCCGAGATGGAGAAGCGCGAGAAGACCGAGTCGTAGCGAACCTGTAGGCCGGATCCGAGGACCCCGGTCATGATGTTCGCGATCATCTGCGCGTCGGCCGCGCCGGACTGGTAGGACCAGTCGAACGACACCTGCACGACCGTGCCCGACGCAATGCCGAAGTTGCGGTAGGCGTACGCCGGCAGGCCTGCGTTGCCGTTGGCCAGCAGCGCGTAGCTGGGCGCCGGGTTGCCCACCACGGCGTCTTGCGTGACCTCGCTGACACCCGGGCTCGATCCGGAGATCGTCCAGCTTTCGGTCAGCGAATCGCCTTCGTCGAGGATGTCCACGGCGAAGGTCGTCGCGGTCTCGTCGATGCCGGTCACCAGCGTCGGGGGCGACGTCGGCGCGGGCACGCCCAGCGGCCGCGTGGCCACCGGAAACGGTTCGGCGCCGGTGGTCGCCAGCGCGTAATTCGTGAAGCGCGGCTCGCCGTACAGGCCGGGCGACGTCAGGTAGGTGCGGTACGTGGTGTCGCCGGGGATGATCCCTCGCGCCACATCCACGTCGGCCTCCCACGACAGCCACTGGTCGTTGAGCAGGTAGATCGTGCGCACGGGCCCCGAACCGCTGTTGGCCAAGCCCTTGGTCGTCGCGAACTGCCGCCAGGCTTTCAGGTCACCGGTGAACAGTTGCGCGTTGACGGCCTCCTGCGCGGCGTTGTCCGGCAGCGCCCTCGGCGTAACTCGGGGCGCTTCTCCGCGGAACGATTCGATGGCTCGGCGCATGGGTCACTCGTTGGGGAACGGTGCAGTGGGCGGCGTGAAGTCGGTCGTGTAGCGCGCGATGCCCTTGGTGATGCGGAACTCGTCGAGCACGCCGACGAACCCGTGGTTCGTGCCCCAGTCGGCCACCAGCGCGCCGCCCACCGTGATCGCGTGCGCCGCCTCCGGGCTGTTGTCCCCGCCTGCGGTGAACTGCAACACGCCGTCCTGGAAGGCATACACCGTCGTGCTGGCGCGGCAGATCGCCAAGTGCGTCCAGACGTCGGGGTCCGCGTCGGCGACAAAGTCCGTCAGCAGGCCGCCAGGGCCGCGGTAGGAGAACTTGCCAGTGATCGGGTTGAAGCACAGGTAGCGCAGCTGTGTACCCCCGCCGCTGCTGATGTTGGCAAAGATGACATTGGGGTCGACGGCACTCGACTGCCCCGTGCGCTTGGCAAAGCATTCGATCGTCCAGTCGCCGCCGAACCCGAAGTCGATGCTGCTGGCACACTGCAGGTAGTTCGTGCCGTCGTAGATGCCTGAGCCGGCGCCGAACTTAGGGTCGGTCGTGTCGGTGGCAATCAGCCCGGTCTGCGTCGTTTCCCGGTGGTACGAACTGAAATCGGGGTAGGCCTGCTCGTCGTCGTTGTCGTAGTGCAGCAGCAGGACGACGTTAGCGAAGTCCGGGTCCGGCGCCGGGATGTGAGGCATCAACGCCCCCGCGTGCGTGGTGCGCATTACGGCGCTCCCAGATCACCGCACAGCACCCACTCGTCGGCTCCGGTGTGGATCAGCGACAGCACGGCGTATTGCCCTGCCGTTTCGGGAAGCAGCGCGCTGCGCACGTTCACCGTGACACCGCTCTGCCCCACGACGCTGACCGAGCCGGCGCCGGCCTGCATGATCAGCACCGACACGTCTTCACCGTCGATGCCGAGCTCGGTATCGCCAGGCACGGTGACGATCACCGGGCCTGAGTTGTGCGTGGTCTTGACGCCGTTGCCGAGATCGTCGCTGCTCAGCAGGTAGTCGTTGGCGGCCTCGGCCCACACGAAGGTCTCGGCCACGACCGTGACCACGTTGGCGTTCTCGCCGGTGCCCCGCGTCGCGGTGAGGTTGCGGCCAAAGTTGACCGTGTCCACGTTCGGCAGACCAAGGTCGGCACCTTGGTTCTGGAACTGGATGTAGTTCGGGAACTCGTCCGAGGCTTGCGGTGGGAAGCCGGAGGCTGGCGTGATGCTGAAGCTCATGTCATCTCCCCACGACGAAAGCGCGCGGCCGCGCACGCATTGAACCGGTGTTGTAGGCGCGTTGCACGTCGGCCTTGCCGTTGCTCACGCACGCGTTCCATATCTTCTCGTACTTCTCGGCCATGTTCGGATCGCTCCACGGCTGGCCGGGGATGCGCAGGAGGTGCATGAGCGCGCCGGCCTCGATGCCGCTGCTGAACTTGCGCAGCGGCTCGACAGGCACCTGTGCGACGCCGTCCTTGGGCTGCAGGATCACGCTGACGGTCAGGTTGTAGACCGCGTCCGGGATCGGCCA
>OFRF01000279.1_pt1 | contig 13631 bp, 18 predicted proteins | sample 1543081 | NCBI WGS metagenome assembly OFRF01 (sample SAMN07774232, study PRJEB24372) | wastewater metagenome
GGCACATCGGAGGTGGCGGTCGGCCTAGTCGGCCCGGCCGCGGCGCCACCGGTTCCCACCGCGACCAACGGCGTCGGCGCCGCCCTGTCGGCCGCCCCGGCCGGTGGATACGGCCTCAGCGGTGGCCCGGCGGTGGTTGCGGCGCCGGGCACCCTCACCGTGCTGGTCACCGATGCGCCGCCGGCCGACGCGCCGACCGTGGCCACCCCGCCCGAGAAGCATGACGAGGCGCCCGGGCCGGTGGTGGTCGAAAAGCCGCCGACCGCCGCGGCGCTGGCCAAGGCAGCCAAGCAGGAAGCCAAGGCGGTCGAGGAGAACGTTTCTCTCAAGGCGCGCATCGCCGACCTTGAGGAAGAACTCGACGAATACAAGACCAACTGTGCCGATCTTCGCGACGAGGTCAAGGCGCTGTCGGCTGCGGTGGACCCGAACCACGCACGCAAGTTCCTTGAGCAGTCCGGGTATGTGCGGACGCTGGAGTCACAGCGCGACGACCTGATGAACAAGAACGCGCAACTGATCCGCGAGGTCAAGAACCTGCGCAAGAAGGCCGGTCATGCGTGAGGGCGAAGACAACGGCGATGTGCTCTACGCGAAGCTGCGCGAGTATCAGCGGGACGCGATCAACGGGCTGCGGCAGGGGTTTCGTGAAGGGCACAAATCGCAAGTGCTCGTAGCGCCTACAGGCGCCGGCAAGACCCTGATTTCTTCGTATCTGATGAAGAAGGCGGCGGAGAAGAAGACGCACGTTTCGTTCATCGTTGATCGCGTGGCGCTGGTTGACCAGACATCCGCGGTGCTCGATCAGTACGGCATCGACCATGGCGTGATTCAGGCGGATCACTGGCGCTTCAAGCCGTGGGAACTTATTCAAGTCTGCAGCGCGCAGACGCTTGAGTCGCGCGGGATCATCCCGGAAACACAGATGGTCGTGGTTGACGAAGCGCATTGCATTCGCAAGGCGACGGCCGACCTGATCAAGAGCCGGCCCGATCTGCTGGTGTTCGGCCTGACGGCCAGCCCGTTGGCGAGGGGGATGAAGGAGATTTATTCGAACGTCGTGAACGTCACCACGACGAATCGGCTGATCGAAACGAAGTTCCTCGTGCCGCTGAAGATGTACGCGGCCAAAGCCGTGGACATGGCCGGCGCCAAGGTCGTGGCCGGTGAATGGTCGGATCGGGAGATCGCTGAGGGGGCCGCGAGATCATTGGCGACATCGTAAGCGAGTGGGTCGACAAGACGCTCAAGCACTTCGGCGGCCCGGCGAAGACGATCGTATTCGCGGCAACGGTCGATCACGGCGAAGAGTTGTGCCGGCAGTTCAACGCGGCGGGCTACAACTTCCAGCAGATCAGCTATCGCGATACGAACGACGACCGGCGGCGCGAGATCATCAGCGAGTTTCGCAAGTCGAACAGCACGATCGACGGGTTGGTTTCATGCGAGGTATTGACGAAGGGCTTCGATGTTCCCGACGTCAAGGTCGGGATCTCGGCCAGGCCGTACAAGAAGAGTTTGTCGAGCCACATTCAACAGCTTGGCCGCGTGATGCGCCCAGCGCCCGACAAAGAGTTCGCGCTCTGGCTTGATCACAGCGGCAATTGCATGCGGTTCAAGGCGGACGTCGAAGACATCTTCGCCAATGGATTCTCGGAATTGGACGACGGGGCGCGCGAAGCCAAGGACCGAAAAGAGCCGACCGAGAAGGAGAAGGAACTCATCAAGTGCGCCGGGTGCGGGTACATCCTGGCCTCCTCGATGCGGGTGTGCCCGTCCTGCGGCAAGGAACGGGTCAGGCGATCGCTTGTTGAGACTGTGGCCGGTGTGATGGTGGCCGTCGATCACAAGGGGAAGCCGCTTCCGGATGCATTCCAGGACAAGGGGGCCGTGTGGCGCCAACTGATCGGGTATTCGCTGGAGCGCAAGCGTAACGACCTGGTCGCGGCTGAAAAGTTCGCGCTGGCGCAGTACAAGAACATCTATGGGACGTTCCCTGCAGCGCGATGGAGCGCCGATCGCGGGGTAACTCCTTCGCTGCCAGTCGTGAGTCGTATCCGAGCGAATCTGATCCGCTGGGGCTACAGCAAGCGTGCCAAGGGGGCGATGGCGAAATGACCTTCTCGGCCTTTGCGCAGGCGCACGGACTGCTCGTGCGCGACCCAATCCCGGACGGGCGGATCCATCGCTGTCCCACTGAGAATCACCCGCGCAAGAAGAACGGCGCCTACAAGTTCACAGGCGAGTGGGGTTGGGTTCAATCGTGGGCGGACCACGAGTCGCCGATCATCTTCAAGCCGGATCACGTCCCCGTCGAGGTAGTTCGACGAGACATGGCGGCGGAGCGCCGCGCAGAGCAGCAGCGCCGCGAGAACGCATCCAAGCTGGCGCAGCAGATTGTGGCCAGGTGCTCGTTCGATGAGCACCCCTACCTGATCCGCAAGGGTTTCCCGTTCGCCAAGACCTTGGTCGATACAGACGGCCGGATGGTCGTTCCCATGCGTGACGCGACGAACTACAAGCGGGTGAACAGCGTTCAGTTCATCGCCGAAGACGGGACCAAGAAATTCTTGCCCGGCGGGCAGGCGCGGGGGTCTGTGCTGATTCGTGGCGCGGGCACCGAGCACTGGCTGTGCGAAGGATTCGCGACCGGGCTTTCCATCGAGCAGGCGCTGGCCAGCATGTATCGGCAGGCGCGCGTGGTGATCTGCTTCAGCGCCGGAAACCTGGCCCACGTGTCGAGCCTGTTGGCTGGGCGCAAATATGTGATCGCCGACAACGATGAGAGCAGCACAGGCGCCCGCTACGCAGCGCAGACGGGCTTGCCGTGGGCGATGCCTGACGAGATAGGCCAGGACGCCAACGATCTCTTCCAGGCCCGTGGCGTGCGTGCTGTGGTCGATCTGATGAGGACGGCCATGCGGTAAGCGAACCCCGCTCGGACGCCATCTGATTTCAGGGTTGACCGCGTTGGGGATGGGCGGACGTGACAGCACCGGCGAACTAAGCGAAAGCGCCAGCCGTGGGGGTGGACAGCGGCATCAAGGATCGACACGCAACAGACGGCACCAGCGGTTCAAGACCGTGGGGTATGGCGAAAGCTCCGGGACTGGGCACCTTGATGTGACAGCTCATGCAGAGCGGCATCGGGCCATCGATCGAAGGGTGGCGAAAGTCTGCGTACCCGCACGGGAACTTCTCTCGATGCGTGCGGGGTGGGGTTGGCTGGTCTCGGGTCCTATCGGGCACTGCACTACCTCAACGTTCTCCCGAACCCAAAAGCCACGGCCTTGGGTTGGGGGAGTGTTGGTGAAGCCAACCGATCCCGAGAACCTTCAAGCAGTGATTCAACAGGAGATGAAATGCTGATTTGGACAGATGGGGCTTGTGATCCGAACCCTGGAATCGGTGGTTGGGGTTGGCATCGATCGGACGGCGCTTCGCAGGTTGGCGGGGAGGCGCGAACGACGAATAACCGAATGGAGTTGACCGCGATTCTGCGCGCGATGCAGGCGCTTCCGGACGGTGCGGCGGCGGTGATCCACAGCGATTCAACGTATTGCGTGAACGGCCTGACGGTGTGGGCGAAGTCCTGGGCAAAGCGCAACTGGATGCAGAAGGGTCACAACAAGTCCGAGCCGCTGGCCAATCGAGATCTGTGGCTTGCGCTGGAGGCGGAGAAGAAACGGGTGAGCGTGAAGTTCAAGTGGGTGCGCGGCCACAACGGCGACCCTGGCAACGAGCGAGCGGACAAGTTGGCCAATGAAGGCCGTGCATCAATCCTTGCGTGAGGGCGACATGTCGATTGTGATTTCCGAAGGCGAAAACGGTCAGTGGTTTGTGCAGATCAAGACGTCTGGCGGCCGGGTCATCACGGGTATTGGCGAGGGGTACAGGACGGAGCGTGATGCGCGCGCCGCCGCGGGCCGGCTCAAGTCCGGCATGCACCGTGCCCGGGTCGTGGTGCTCTGATGCTCTGCGCCAAGTGCGCCGCCAAGATCGAATCGCGCCCGCGCCCGTTCGGTCGGCCCGGTGGCAAGCCGGCGTATTTCGACTGGGAAGTGCTGCGCACCCTGCGGCCCGGCACTGACGACTCGATTCTGGTCGAGCAGGGCCAGTACGCATCGATGCTCGCACTCTCGCAGGCCGGCCGGCGCCAGGCGCGCGAGATGGGCTTGAAGGTGCGGGCGACCCGCAAGAGCAACGGCGTGCGGTTCTGGAGGGTAACGTGAGGGCACCGGACACAAATGCAGCTGGGCGCAAGTCGCAGACCAACGCGACCGACGCGGCGACGAACCGCAAGTGGTGCCGCTCCTGCGCGAGCTTCATGCCGATCGCCGGCGGCGCCCTGTCGGCGGGCAAGGTCCGGTACTGGCGCTGCGCGGGGTGCAACCGGCGGCGCACCGAGGGCGGGGAGGCCCGCAAGTGAAGTTCATCCTGGCCCATGCCACCGCCCGCCAGCGCGCGATCGACGCGGTGCGCCAGGCGCCCGAGGGGATGGTGGTTCTGATCAAAGAACCGGTCAGGACGTTGCCACAGAACTCGATCATGCACGCGATGGTTGCGGACATCTCGCGCCAGTGCCAGTTCGCAGGCGAGGACATGCCCGAGGAGGACTGGAAGCGCGTGATGGTCGACGCCTTCTACCGGGCGACGATCAATGACGAGAAGTTCAAGAAGCTTTGGGCCGACTGCGCGCCGCGCACGGTGATGAATTTGGACGGGTCTGGCACGGTCGAACTGGGTGCGCAGACGCGCCGGTTTCCCAAGGCATTGATGAGTGCGATGGTCGATTACCTGGGCGCATGGGGTGCCGAGATGGATGTCGAATGGAGTGCGAGCGATGCCTAAGTCAACGAAGCAAAACCTCAAAGGCCAGCGGTTCGGGCGGTTGATTGTTGGCGAATTCATTCCGGATGACAGCAAGTACGCTCGATGGGCGGTCACCTGTTCGTGCGGGACCGTGAAGACGGTTCTTGCGCAGGCGCTGCGGTCTGGTGCGGTCAGGTCGTGCGGGTGCCTCCATAGCGAAGTGACCAGCGAGCGCGCCTTCAAGCACGGGCACTCGATCGGCGTCCGGACGCGCGCCTATCGAATCTGGACCGGGATGATGGACCGCTGCGAGTGGGGCGGCAACAAACCAGCGTTTGCGAACTACGGTGCTCGAGGAATTCGCGTTTGCAATCGCTGGTTTGTTTTCGATCAGTTCCTGAAGGACATGGGAGATCCACCGGATGGAATGTCTTTGGACCGCGTTGACAATGACGGTCCGTACTCCCGCGAAAACTGTCGATGGGCCACGCGGCAGGAGCAATCGCTCAACACGTCGCGGACGAAGCGCGTCACCTACAACGGCAACACAACGACCGTGTTTGAGCTTTGCGATGCGCTTGGTCTGAGTCGAAAAGCCATTGGGGCGAGGGCGCAGCGCCGCGGAGGAGACTATGTCAAAGCCCTGAAGAGTGCGGGCGTCAATGTCGATCCTATCGGGATCGCGGCATGACGACAAAGCGTGAGAAGTCCCACATGGACCGGGTCGCCGGACTGGGGTGTGCGCTGTGCCGGATGCTTGGCAGGGCAGACGACACGCCGGCCGAGATCCATCACCCACGCGAAGGGCAGGGCGGTGCGCAGCGCGCTTCGAACTGGCTCGCGATCCCCGCATGTCCAGATTGCCATCGAGGGCCACACGGAATCCACGGGGACAAGGGTCTGCTCAAGCAGGCGAAGGTCACCGAGATGGACTTGCTGGCCGACACGATCTCGAGGCTTGTGAAGTGACTCGCGCCGACGCATGGAACGCGTGCAAGGCCGGCCTGGAGGGTCGCCAGGTGTCGGTCGTTGCCTACCAGCGGCCAGACGGCATGGGACGGGTGGTCTACGGCAGCCGCGAGGCGGGCGGATTCATCGAGATCGAGATTCCAGCTGGGTACGACCCATTCGAGTTGGTCGGGCGGATCAGCGCCAGGCTCGAGGGCAAGCAGTGGGATGGCCAGGCGTACCTGGCAGGCGTCGAGCGAGAACAAAAGGCCCGGGAGCGGGCGGAAAGGCAAGCAGCATGAGGTTTCTCCCCTGGACCGTTCACGAGGCGAGCAAGTACACGATGGATCGACTGCCGGCCGCGCCGCGCACGCGCGAGGTGCTCGAGGGCATGCGCGCGCGCTGCGGCGCTGAGCGGGCCGACATGCTCACGGTCTATTTCGCTGCTATGGCGGCAACCGGAATGATCAGGGTCAAAGACAGGACCGACAAGGTGAACCGCGACATGATCCTGTATGCCGTGTTTGCGCTGGGCGCCAAACTTGGCGTGACCGCCGAGGAAGGCAATGCGCTCCTGGCCGCGCACAAGGCTGACCTGGCCGACATGGATGCCGAGCATGGGAAGTAATCGCAGCATTCGAGGATCAATGGACCTGCTGCTCGCGCGAATGGAAAAGCAGGAGCGCGACCCGTACGGCATGGACCCCCACCAGCCCGGCGCCAAACTCGACGCCGGCAAGAACCGGGTCGGCCTGATGGTGTCGGACTTCCCCCGTGCGCTCGAAGCGGTGGCCCAGGTCGCTACTTACGGCGCCAACAAGTACGTCGCGCATGGATGGGCGAGCGTGCCTGACGGCATCGAGCGGTACACCGATGCGATGCACCGGCACCTGCTGGCCGAGGCGATGGGCGAGGAGATCGACCCCGAGAGCGGCCAGTCTCACGCTGCGATGGCTGCCTGGAACGCCCTGGCCAGGCTTGAACTGATGGCGAGGGGAACGGCATGAGTGGCGCCAAATACGGGCTGTACTGCCCCAGGTTGATTGAGGTCACCGAGGCGCTGGGGCAAAAAAACTCGGCGATCGGGGTGGCATACCGGCATTTCGCGATTGCCCTTGCCGCGCTGGCACAGATCCCGCGAGACAACCCGATTGCGGATGCGATGACCGAGATGGTGCTGCTCGCGATCATTGGCATGGGGGAGGTGCTAGGCATCACGGACGATGAGCAGGACGCGATGAAGACAGCCTTTGCAAACGACGCGAACGAACTGGCCAAGGGGATTCTCAAGTGATGCAATTCGCCCAGCTGGACGAACTGATCGATGAGTACATCGCATGGGACCGGCGCCGCCCGCCGCTACTGGGGTATCCAGACTGCGCAGCGGGCACCGAAGACTTCCGGTCTGGCCGGTCGTTCCAGAGCGCGGACGAACTGCTCAGCGAGTCGGTCACCGGCATCCGCATGGCCGGCATGACCGGTGCATGGGAGTCGCTCACCGTGCGCCAGGAGCGCGCGCTGCGCCTGGACGCCGACAACCGCGCAGCCCGGGCGAAGGTCTGGCGCGCCGGCACCGTAGCCGAGACGGCAGCCCTGGTGCTCGAGGCCAAACTGCTGCTGCGCCGCCTGCTGACTGAGCGGAACATCGTCTGCTGACCGGTATGGCAGTAAGGCCTACAAATGCCCATCTCTGTTGCGTCAGCCTGTTGCGGGTCGCAAACAGCGTAGTTAGAATCAACCCCGTTGGGAGGCGTTCGCCCGCAAGAAACGCAACCACCACCAAGACCCGCTTCGGCGGGTTTTTGCATTTCTGGAGACCAAACCCTTGCGATTCAACCTATTCGGCCCGGCCTGGCCCCGGCCGGCGTGCTCGCTCGCGGCACTGCAACGCGTGCTGTTCAGCCCGTCGGTGCTGCTGCCCATGAAGGGGTGGAGGCGGTAATGACCTGGCGGCCACGCAGCGCGTTGCTCGAAGAAGCAGATGATGACGCGCTGAGTGACCTGATCACCGAGGAGCGGTCGATCTGCGCGATGGTCTTGTCCGAGGGCAGCGTGCGGCCAGCGATGTACGGCGGGGGAATGGATCCTGCGTTCTGGGGATACGACCATCCGCCGGCGCAGACCGAGCCGCGAAAACTGGAGGCGGCTCCCAAGCAGCACAAGCGTCTGTCGCCGACGCGTCTGAAGAAGGCGCCGCGGCACGAAGTCGTTGTCTTTGATGCTTCCGAGGCCGCGCTATGGATGCGCCTGGAAGGCGAGACCCAGCGGGCGCTGATCGAGAAGAGCCTGGCCAAGGTCCGCGCCGCGGCGCTGGCCGACAAACTGGCGGAAGAACGCAGACTGGCCGCCAAGCAGACGGCGCTCGCCGAGCAACTGGCCAGCGATCAGCGCCGCCGCGAGAGTTACACCAGCCGCCTGGCCGGTTATCGACGGACCAACAACCTGCCGTTCTGGGTTGTGGTCGACGAGACGCGCGCCGAGTGCGCTGCCCGCATGTCATACGAGCGCGCCTACAACCCGCGCCGATACGAGGAGCGAATGAGGTATCTGTCAGCCCTGAAGGCGGCGACCTGATGGCTGCGCGCAAGAACATCGACTGGATGGCGGTCGAGGGCGACTACCGGGCCGGCACGATGACGGTCGCAGCCCTGGCTGAGAAGTGGGGCTGCACCGAGTCTGCCGTGCGCCACGCAGCGAAAAAGAGCGGGTGGCTGCGCGACCCGGCTGGCGTCAAGGCCGCACGGGTCAAGGCCGCAACGTCCGGCAGCCCGCCGCCCCGCAAGTCGATGGGAGTGCCTGTTGCGCATGATCCTGTTGCGGTCGCAACAGCATTCGCAACTGAAGTGGACCGCGATATCCGGGTGATGAACCTGGCCGCGGGGTTCTTCGAGACCGTGCTCGAGAAGGTCGCCAAGCAGATCCCGACGACTGATGCACCGCGCGACCAGAAGGTGCTGACTGAGACCGGCACGATGGCGGCGACGATGTACCGCAAGATCAGGAACCTCGAGGACAAGCCTGGCGGCAGGACCATCGAGGACATGCTGCGCGAGCTATGACCGAGAGAGACGCGCTGCGCCGGCTGCGGGACGACTTCAGCTACTACGCGCCGCGCATGCTCAAGGTTCTGAACAAGGCGGGCGAGACGGTGCCGCTGATCATGAACCAGGCACAGCAGTTCATCCACGAGCGCCTCGAGGCCCAGCTGGCCGAGACCGGCAAGGTGCGGGCGCTGATCCTCAAAGGGCGTCAGCAGGGGGCGTCCACGCTACTTCAGGCCCGGTTCTACTGGAAGCTGTCGAACTCGTTCGGCAAGCGGGCCTTCGTGCTGACCCATGAGCAGGCGGCGACCGACAACATGTTCGCGATGGCGAAGCGGTATCACGACAACGTGCCAGAGGGGTTGCGCGTGACGACCGGCGCATCGAACGCCAAAGAGATGACGTTCTCCAAGCTCGACTGCAAGTACTCAGTCGCGACGGCAGGCACCAAGGAGATCGGGCGGTCCTCGACCGTTCACCTGTTCCACGGTAGCGAATGCGCGTTCTGGCCGAATGCCGCGAGCCACTTCGCCGGCGTGGGCCAGTCGATCCCTGATCTGCCGGGCACCGAGATCGCGCTCGAGTCCACGGGCAACGGCCAGTCTGGCGAGTTCTATGGCCGCTGGAACCGGGCGGTGGCCGGCGTGGGCGACTACATCGCGATCTTCGTGCCGTGGTTCTGGCAGACCGAGTACCGCAGGCCGGTGGGCCGCGGCTGGGTGCGCACGCCAGAAGAGCAGGACCTGGCCACGCTGTATGGGCTGGACGACGAGCAGCTTGCGTTTCGCCGAAACAAGATCGAAACAGACTTCAAGGGCGATTCCGCGATGTTCGAACAGGAGTACCCCAACACGCCAAGCGAGGCGTTCCAGGCTGCGAACAAGGACGCCTGGATCGAGGTCAAGGACGTGCAGGCTGCCCGCAAGGCGGTCACCACGGCATCCGGCCCGCTGGTGGTGGGCGTGGATCCGGCCCGGTTCGGCGATGACCGAACGGCGATCGTCTGGCGCCGCGGCCGAGTCGTGCAGCGCATCCGGACACTCGAGAAGAAGACCACGATGCAGGTAGCCGGCATCGTCGCCCAGATCATCGAGCAGGACCGCCCGGCGCGGGTCTTCATCGACGTGGTCGGCCTGGGCGTGGGGATCTTCGATCGGCTCGAGGAGTTGAACTACGGCAAGGTTCTGTGCGGCGTGGGTGGGGCTGAGAGCGCCAGCGACGACGACCACTACCGCAACAAGCGGGCCGAGTGCTGGGGCCGGATGAAGGAATGGTTCGGCAAGCGCCCGGTGCAGATCCCGGACAGCGACGAGATCGCGGCCGACCTGCTGTGCCCCGGCTACACCTACGACAGTCACAACCGTCTGTTGATCGAGTCCAAGGAATCGATCAGGAAAGACCCCGATCGGCGTTCCCCTGATTGTTTTGTTGCCGGGACGATGATCAGCACGCCGGGCGGCCCGGTGCCGATCGAAGCTATGCGGGTCGGGGAGAAGGTGTGTACGCCGGTCGGCGTTCGGCACGTGATTAAGGTATGGCGAACGACCACGGACTCTCTGACAACGGCGAAATTCAGCAACGGAGCGGCGCTGACCGGGAAGGGATCGCACGATATTTTCACCTACGACAACGGGTGGGTGCGTCTAGACGCTCTTGCATTGTACAATGTGATTGAGTCTGACTCACATTGGAGCGTCGTCAAGTGGAAATTCCTACGAAAGTTCTTTACGCCGGAGAGTCGTTTCGGCTTCAAACGTCTGGTCGGTACTACCAGTCTGGCAGGAAGGATTCGCCGGAGAGACTTCTTCATCGGCGCATCTGGTCTGACAACAATGGGCCTATTCCTGACGGCCATTACATCCATCACATCAATGGTGATTGGACGGATAACAGCCCTGGGAATCTGGAAGCGGTTCCAGGGCCTGAGCACCAATCCATGCATCTACGAGAGCGTCTTTCCGCGCCCGGCGGCAGAGAGCGCAATGACGCAGCCCTTGAGCGTGCTCGTGATGCGGCTGCCAAATGGCATGGATCTGCCGCTGGTCTTGCCTGGCACACCGAGCATGGCGTGCGCACCTGGGAAAACAGAAAGCCGACCGCTTGCAGGTGCTCAGTGTGCGGCAAGGACTACGAGTCTTTCTTCCCGGATCGCTCGCGTTTTTGCTCTAAGTCGTGCGAGCAGCGCGAAGGCTATCAGCGGCATAAAACAGCTACCGGGACGTGCTTGCTCTGCGGCAAAGGTTTTGTCTTCAATAAGTTTCGCCAGCAAGAGTGTTGCTCCCGTGTCTGTGGGAACCGTCTCCGTGGAATGCGGGGCCGAGGTGTTCAACCTGACTCTTGACTCCGACAACGTCTATTACGCGAACGGGATTCTGGTCGCGAACTGCGCGGACGCAATCGCATTGACGTTCGCCGAGCCAGTGCGCGAGCGCGAGAACGTGCAGTCCGCCGCCGTGCCGTTCGGAATTCTCGATGAAGTTTCGGGGTACTAAACGTGAGAGAAAAAGTCTGCTTCAAGTGCGAGTTGTCTCTCCCAGTCTATGACTTCCACCTCCACCCGCAGATGAAGGATGGCCGCCTGAACAAGTGCCGGTTCTGTGTCGTGAAGGACGTTGCCGCCTGGCGCGCCAAGAAGGGACCGGAGGCTCGCAAGAAAGAATTCGAGGCGGCGAGAGCAAGGGTTGATGCCAGGGGGCGAAAGCGGAACTACACCCCACATGGCGCCGGCCGCGGCACGAACGTAGATCCAGCGAAGAAGAGCGCGGCCGGCTTGCAGTACATCAACCGGAAACGGAGTGCCTCGAAGGTCGAACCGTCGGAGCTAGACAGGTTTGTGTTTGGCGAGGCCGTTGCGCTGCGGGAAATGAGGGCGGCGGTTACCGGGGTTCGTTGGCACGTGGATCACGTTGTTCCGATCGGCCACAAGGATGCATGCGGGTTGCACAACGCATTCAACCTACAGGTCATCCCGGCGTCGATTAACCAATCGAAGTCCAACAGATCAATGGCCCACTGGATGGGCCTTTAACCCAAAGGCCCCATGAATTCGACTGACTTCACTGACGAGACCGAGATCGAGCAGGCGCAGCAAGAGCGCCTGAAGTCGATCTATGAGGCGGTCGTGAAGACGCGCGACAAGTGGATCGCCGCCCGTGCCGCGTCCGGCGTCGAGGGACGCTGGCGCACCGCGCAGCGCCTGTACGAGGGAAAGGATGCGGGCGCCGAGGATAGCGCGATGGTCGATGCCCTGCGCAACGGGCCGTCCAAGCGGCGCAGCGGTGCGCAGCGCAGCCGGGTGTCGATCAACATCGTCGCCCCCAAGGTCGAGGCGGTCACCGCCAGGCTTTGCGAGATCCTGCTGCCGATCGACGACAAGAACTGGGGCGTGAAGCCGCGGCCCAATCACAAGCTGGCCAAGGACGCCCAGACCCCTGGCACGCTGGTGGACCCGGTGTCCGGCCAGGAGGTGGGCAAGTTGTCCGAGGTGGCCCAGAGCGTGCGCGAGAGCTACAAGCAGGCCGCCGCGGCGATGGAGAACCAGATCGACGACGTGCTGACCAGCTGCAACTACAACGGCGAGCAGCGGCGAATGATCGAGGACGCCTGCCGGCTGGGCACCGGCGTGCTCAAGGGGCCGCGCCCGTACATCCAGTCGGACTGCACCTACCAGCAAGTGGCCGGCAAGGACGGATCGATGGCATTCGCCGAGATCGAGACCGAAGAGACCAGGCCCGGCAGCGAGCGCATCGACCCCTGGAATGTCTTCCCCGACCCGGCGTGCGGCAACAACCATCAGAGGGGATCCGGCATCTGGGAGATGCGAGACATCACCCGGCGCGAACTGCGCGAGTTGATCGGCATGCCCGGGTTCCTGAGCGAAGAGATCGCCGACATCCTGGCCGAAGACCCCAAGAGGGTCTCCGCGGCCGAGGGCAGGGTGCAGCGGGTCACGTCCGAGGACGGCGCCTACCAGCAGTGGGAGTACCACGGCGAGATCGAGGCCAAGGACTTCTCATTCCTGCGCGAAGCCTCTGGCAACCCCCTGCAAGAGGCGATGTCCGTCGAGCAGTGCGTGCTGATCGTGGTCAACGACCGGATCATCGGCGCCCTGAAGCGGTGGACGCGCGATCTGCCGTACGACTTCTTCAACTGGTGGCCGCGCGACGACAGTCCATTCGGTGACGGCATGCCGCACCGGCTGCACAACGCCCAAAGAGTGGTGACCGCGGCCTGGCGCCAGCTGATGGACAACGCCGGTCTGTCGTCCGGTGGCCAGGTCGTGGTGCTGCGCAGCCTGGTCGAGCCGCAAGACGGCGACTGGCAGATGGCGCCGCGCAAGGTCTGGGTCGGCAAGGATGATCTGGACGATGCTCGAAAGGCCTTCGCCACCTTTGAGTTCGCCTCGCATACCGAGGAACTGCTGAAGATCGTTGAGACGGCGATGGAGATGGCCGATCGCGAGTCGAACACGCCGCTCCTGATGCAGGGCGACCAAGGCGCCGCGCCCGATAACGTCGGCGGCACACTGGCGCTGTTCGCAGCCGCCAACTCGCCGCTGCGTCACCGGGTGAAGTTGTTTGACGACGCGATCACCGAGCCGCACATCAAGCGGTACTACCGGTGGTTCATGTCGCAGGCCGATGGCGACGGCAAGGGCGACTTCGAAGTCGATGCCCGCGGTTCGAGCGTGCTGGTGGAGCGTGACGCCCAGAGCATGGCGATGATGCAGGTAGCCGCGCTGGCGCAGTCCCCGATCTACGGCCCACTGATGGCAGAGAAGGCGCTCTCCGGCCTGCGAGCGATCCTCAAGTCTTTCAAGCTGAACCCAGA
>OFRF01000285.1_pt1 | contig 13551 bp, 2 predicted proteins | sample 1543081 | NCBI WGS metagenome assembly OFRF01 (sample SAMN07774232, study PRJEB24372) | wastewater metagenome
GGCGACGACGCAGCACGCATTCTGGCCGACAAGACGCGCGCTCAGGACGCGGTGATCGCGCAGTTCGCATCCCGCCGCTTCCCGCTTCCGCCGGATGCCGCAGCCTCTGCTGTATTGCAGATCGAGCAGAAAGCACAGGACGAGATGGCAGAATCAAGCCGCAAGGTCGCCATCATGTCGGTCGATATGCAGAAGTTCAACGTCGAGAGCCTGTTGAAGCTGCGCGATCTCGCCATGCGCGATGCTGTTGAGTACGTCAAGGCACTGGTATCTGCGCCGGAAATGACCTCCCGGCTCTCCAATATCGGATACGACGCGCAGAGCAAGCTGATTTCCTCGGTATCGTCGTTCTACGGTGCTCGCACAGAAGCTACCAAGGTCATGTCAGCAGTGGCGCAGTACAACAACAGCACCACGCTTGACGCCGCCGTGAAGAATCAGATGGCAGACCTCACATTGATCGAAGACAAACTGAAGGCATTGCTTGCCGAAGCGCAGTCTATCGCGCAAATGACTACGGCGCTGTTCAACAATATCCACGTCGGCGCATCGCTACAAGCGAATGGCGGAACAACCATATCGCGGAGCGGAGACTTGAAATGATGACTGTCCAAATATCCTTGCGCTATCTGTGAATAGGTGTAGGTGACAACATGGGCGTGTACGAAGACTATCTGGCCGCAGCAAGCGGTGTCTCCCCCCAGGCAAGCGTAAAACCAAACCCGGAATACGGCCCGATCCCGCCGACGCTAGGTTCTGGACTGAGCGCGATGACGCAGATCAACCCTGGCGCCAATTTTATGACCGGATCTGCCCCTGGCGCCGCGCCGCTGCCGCTTTCTATAATGCCGACTCCCAAGCAAAAGAAGTCATTGCGAAGGTTGGGGAGTTTAATACCTCAATGGCAATGGATGCAAGCAAGGCGAACCAAGCATCGACGCTGACAATCATCGAGGCAAATCTGAAGGCGCTACTTGGCGAAATCGTATCTGTAACGCAGCAGGCCACGGCGCTGTTCAACAACCTACATGTTCAGGCGTCGATGCAAGCTGGCGGCACAACAGTAAGTTCGCAGAGTATTTAATTCATGGTACGCACAAAGTAAAGGCGCTTCGGTTGAGAACCTGAAATCCGAAATGCTGATGGTGACAGAGTGGGTTAAGGCAATACTTACTGAAGTTCAAACGATGTCTCAGATGGCGACCTCTCTGTTCAACAACATCCATGCGCAAACCTCTCTTGGGGTCAGCAACAGCAAGAGCGTTTCGCAGCAGGCTTAATAGCAGGGGCTTCGGCCCCTTTTCTCTTTGCTCGCAACCCGAGCATAAAATGCGCAACGCGGGTGTAAAATGTCCGCTATAGCTTGCTTATTGAGCAGCAAGCGCTTGTCCAGCGAGGCCAAACATGGCAGATACAGCAAAGCAAATGACCGAGGGCGAGCGCCTGATGGCCGAAATGGCTCAGAAGTACGGCGGCGCAGTCGCCGTTTCCCCGCAGCAGGAGCAGCCAGCGCCACAACCAAGGCCACAGATTCAGGCGCCGCAGAAGCCCTCCGGCTTCATGTCTGGAATCAAGGGCATTCTCGGCGGGCGCGGCGAGCAGATCGACAAGGCGGCTGGCTATGCCTGCGGCGGGAAGATCAAGGCGCACGCATCCGGCGGCAAGATTTCCGGCCCCGGAACGCCGACCTCCGACAGCATCACGGCGACCGTTCGAGAGACGGGCGAGAACATCCTTGTCTCCAACAAGGAGCGCGTTCTTTCCGAGGAACAAGACAAGCTCATTGAGAGCATGGCCAAGAAGCTCGGATTCGAGTCGCTTGATGCCATGCTTGAAGCCGGCACCGGGAACCCGGTTGGCCCGACGATGAAGGATGGGAAGCGGGCGGCGAACAACGGAGGTCTACTCGACGACCCGCTGCGCAAAGCAAACATGAGCTACGAGAACGTCCAGAACGGCTCGATGCCGGCCCCTGTTGAAACGCCGTCAATTACCAGCATCCCGATCGGCGTAGGAGCGCCAAACGGGCCGACAATCTACGACAACGGCGGCATTCCTTCGGCGTCCGACAAGCTGCAAGTGACCAGCGACAAGATTCAGGTTCCGGCAAAGCCGGCTCCGCCGTCAATGGTTGGCGGAATTCCTGCTGAAGCGAACATTCAACCCGTTCCGGCCGCACAACCGAAGGCAGCGCCGGCAGTACAGCCGCAGGCCGATGGACAGCGCTCTTGGTACGCCGGCACAGATTCGCGCGACCAGCGCACCGGCCTTGAAATGGAGCGCGGGCGCCGTGCTGAGTCAACGGCCGCAGGGGCTATTGGCGACCCGGTTAAGTCGGCGCTTCAGTATGGTGTGGTTGGCTCCCCGGCAAAAGATGGTGCAGCACAACAGCCCGGAGCGTCCGCGCAAGCGACCATTATTGGCGGCGCGAATTATGGAAACGAAGGCCGCAGCGTGCCGAGCGCAATCACCAAGACCAGCCCCGGCGCCGTAGTGGACAACGAATTCAAGGTTGGCGGCAAGGACTACACAGCTAACCCGACCAGCCAGCAAGGAACTTCCCGCGTGACCGCGCCTGGAACTTCGCCGCTCTATACCAATATCGACCCGCAGAAAGCGGTGGCCGGGATTGGTAATCAGATGATTGGCGGAGACGCAGCGGCCGTGAAGGAAGGTCTTGACCGCTACGCCAACGCGAACAAGATTCGCGGCGAAATGATCGCCAACCGCGACAAGGATATTCCGGCCGGCGGTTACGGCCCAGGCATTCTAGGCGACGGTGGTATTGCTGCCGACAATGCGGAGAAGACAGCGCGCTGGCGCCAGGATGAATTGATTGATCTGGCAAGCCGTGGAAACCAAGCGGCTATTGCTGCGGTAATTGGCGCTGGCGCCCGGTCAAACGACGTTGCCAGTACGAATGCAGCGCATTTGCAGGCCGCAGAAATGCAGAACCAGACGGCTCGCTACGGGCATGACATCACGGCGCAGCGTGCCGCCGGCCACGACGGTATTTTGGCGCGCGGCCAAGACATAACCGGCGCCAACGATGCCGAGCGCAACAAGATTCTTGCCAAGCAAGCCGAGGCCAAGCAGTTTCACCAGCCGATTGCGGTTTCTGGTGGAGAGGTTGCCGACCCGAACGACCCGATGGGGCAGCGCAAACTCAAGATGCCGAACTCGGTTTATGACCCGAATACTGGCAAGTGGCACACGCAGCCGCAGGGTGGCGCAGCGCAACAGGGCGGCGCACCAAGTTTCTCAACGCCCGCCGAAGTTGACGCGGCGAAAGCGGCTGGAAAGATCAAGGCTGGCGACGTTATCAGCACCCCGAACGGTTTGATTAAGGTCAAGTGACATGGCTCAAGAAAATGATTGGTCGTCTGTCGGTTCATTTGTTGAGAGCGCTTCGGATGATTGGTCATCTGTCGGCTCGCCTGTTGATGCGAAACCAAAGAAGCAGAACAAAGGAATCCTGTCCGACCTTGGCACCGACGTAAAACGCGGCGTCCAGCAGATACCCGGCGCCATCACCGGGCTTGCGGACATTCCCGTTGCTGGAATTACCGGGCGCGCATATCTCACGGAAGGCGCGGATGCGCTAGGTGGAATCACTGGATTCAAGCCCGGCCAGTGGGCGAAGGATGCCGAGGCGGAATATTCGCCACAGCGCCAAGCCGGCCGCGCTGAAATCAACAAGGCGTGGGAAGAAGGCACGGCATCGGACATTGCCGGCGCCTACCTGAAAAACCCGATGAACACGGTCGGCGCGATTGCCGAGTCCGTGCCGTCGATGCTGGTCGGCGGCATTGCCGGCCGCGCCGCGCTTGGCATTGGCGCCCAGGCTGCAACCAAGGCAGCGCCGGCAATCCCCGGCATGATCGCCCGCACCGTTGGCGAGAAGATGGCGCCGGCCGTCGCCGCTGGTATCGGCGAGGGTGGCGTCATGGCTGGCCAAGCCATGCAGAACAGCCTGGATGCCGGCGTTGATCCGCGCGAGGCAGCGGCATACGCGGCCGGCACTGGTATTGTCGGCGGCGCGATTGGCGCGCTTGGCGGCTCCGTGGCGCAGCGCATGGGCATCATCGACCCGGACATTGCAATGGTCGGCGGGAAGTTGCTCAGAGACGCGCCGAGCGCGACCGGGCGATTTGCCGGAGCCAAGGCGCTTGCCAAGCGCACGATTGGCGGCGGTATTGCCGAAGGCGTGCTTGAAGAGTTGCCGCAGTCGGTCATGGAGCAGGGGCTATCCAACCTTGCGCAAGGCAAGCCGCTAACCGAGGGCGTAACGCGCGCTGGCGTCGAAGGGGCGCTTGCAGGCTTTGGTATGGGTGCAGCGTTCAACGCGCTGCCGGGCGCCAAGTATGCGCAAACAAAGTTGCAGGAGCGCCCGCCTGAAGATGGCGACGCGCCGATTGCCGGCCTGCTGCCGGCGCCGGTTTATCCGGGCACGCCGGGCGACCAGATCATCAAGGCGGACGCCGAGCGCCAAGCAGCGATTGCCGAAGCTGATGCGAACGCCGCGAAACTGTATGCGGAGCGCGACGCATTCGAGCGCGAGGCCGCGATGCGCCGGCTGCAAGAGGGGGGCGTGCGGTTCGTTTCCGACCCGAACCAGATCCAAGACCATATCAACGACCTTCTTTCGATCGGAAGAAAGCCGATGACCAAGGCCGAGAGCGAGAAGTACGCCAAGGCGCTCACGGCGGCGTTCAATGAGCCGATCGGGATCAAGCTCGACGCCAACCAGATCGAAGTCCCGTTCACGATGGGCGAATACCTCGACGCGCAGGTTCGCGCCGGCGACGAGCAGCGCGCCCGCCCATTGCGCGCCGGAGCAAACGAGCAGGCCGGCTCGCGCCTGACGCAGCTTGCCGATGAAGAGGCAACGCAGCAGCCGGATATTCAATCGCTGCCGGCCCGGCAATCCATTACCGCAGCGCCGGCACCGCAGGCGCCGGCAATTCCAGTGGTCGGCCCGCTGTCTGCCGCTGCCAATGTCGCCGTCCAGACCGGCGCCGCCGCGCCAGTGCAGAGCATCACGCAGCCGCCCGCCCAGGCTGTCGCGCCGCAAGCGCAGCCCGTCGCCGCGCCGGCGCCCGTCAATGCCGGCCCGATTCAATCCGCCGTTGTCACCGTGGCGCCAGCAGCGCCGGCCGCTCCGGCGCAAGGCCCGTCGTTCGATGGCCGCACCGATGCGCAGTTGAATTTCCTTGCCATGAACGGCCGCACGCCAGAAATCAAGGCAAGCGCCGCCGCCGAGTTGCAACGTCGCGGTATAGTGATTGCTGCACCGCAAGCAAGCGCGCCTACGCAAACCGCGCCAGCGCAGAGCCAAGGCGAAACCCGGCGTGGAGAGGTCGGCGGAAAGCTGACAAGCGGTGAGGTCGTATTGACTTCCAGCGGGAGAAGCACGACCCCGTTCCCGAAGATAAGCACGGGAAGTAGCGCGGCAACGACCAAGACGCTCAAGGCTGTCGATAGGTGGCTGATGGAGAATGCCGTTGCAGAAGCCGAGTCGCGCGGCGACAAGTTCAACGCCAGCCAGTTCAGCGCCAATGCGCAGAAGCCGCAACAGGCAGACAAGGATTCCGCAGAAGAATACCTTTTCGGCCAACAGCCAGAAGTCCCGAGGCCGTTCCTGAAGCCGCTCGTAAACGACGCATCGCGCGCCGCAAACATCGAGCGCCTACAAGCGGAGCTTGCCGCAGCTACGCCAATGGAGCGCCATGAATCCGACGTGATCGGCAGGCTGATCCCCGCAGTCATTGAAGACGCAACGAAGTCGATCGACGCCGGAAGCCCGCCGGCCTACACCACCGGGAACGGCACGTTCATGGTCATTCACCCGTCCGCGCAGAATCCCGGCATGGTGCAAGTGACCCGCTATGCAGAGAACGGCGTGTTTGGCGACTCGCAGTACAACAACATCGAAGAGGCCATCCGCGACAACGGCGTGTGGATGAAGCGCCGCATGACAGAAGCCGAGGCTATTGCGGCACTCGACGCATCAGCAAAGGCCGAGGCTGATTACCAGAAGCGCAAGCAAGAGCCGGCCAAACAGGAAAGCGCCAAGCCGCTCGAAAACGCCACGGCGCCAGAGCATACGGCGATCGGCGTCGATGACCGCGAGCTTGGCCAGATCGTTTCAGAGTTCAAGGAAGCGCAGAAGCCCGCCGATCGCCCGGCGCCGGCCGAGCCGAAGAAATCCGGCATTTCAATCGTCAAGTCAGCCGCAGCATCGCCCATTGCCAAGCGTGATGATCTGGTCGGCGCGATCATCCGAGTTACCGGCGGCGCCGGAATCCACTCGAAGATGGCGCAAACCATCGTCGGCGACAAGGCCAACGCGGCAACGAAGGTGCGTGGCCTGTTCTCGCTGCGCGGCCAGGAAGACTTGGGCGACATTGCCGATCTTCTTCGCGTGCAGGAAGGCTACGACGTGCGCGACGGCGACCACCTTTCCGAGTTGATCCGCGAGCAAGCCGCCGGCAACCCGGTCTATTCGATGGAGCGTACCGAGCGCGAAGCGGCGGAGAACGTCGAGAAGGAATACCGCTCGGACATCAGGCGCCGGGCTACGGCCCTCGGCATCCGCACCGCCGTTCGCAAGTTCGACGACGTTGAGCGCGATGTACTTGAAGCCGAGACGAAACAGGCGCAAGATGAAGCACAGGCAGAGCGTGATGCTATCCAGGCGGCGGATGCGGTCGAAGAGCTTAGCGACGACCAGATCGACGCACTGATCGACCTTGCTGCACAGGAAACCAAAGAGAGAGGCAGGTACATCAATGAAGAATGGATCACCGACGAGCAAATCCTCGACGCCTTCGATGGAACAGAAACGCTCGAAGAGCATGAAGATGCGGAAGGCGCTGCACGCGCTGGCCAAGCTGACGCCGGAGAAGCGGGCGGAAATCGTCAGGAACGAGGCCAAGAAGCGCGGCCTGATTTCGGCCTAGCCAACCAGACAAACGCCCAGGCTGCGGATCAATTCGCGCAGCAGCAAGTCGTCGAGCCGGCGGCGCCGACCAAGGAACAGGCCGACCGCGAACGCGACGCCGTTCCGTTCTCGCTCGGGATGCAGAGCCAGCCGAAGCCGCAGGGCGTTCAGACTGGACTATTTACCGCTGACGGCCGGGCATCGGTCGCTGCGACGCAGACACAGAGCGCGCTTCCCGGAACCGAAGACGCCGCTCTGAAGCGTTTGCAGGAAGAGACGGTTCGGTTCGCCTCTGGCATGTCGGCCATCGGCGATCTGGCCAAGGGCGCCAAGGTGCGCGGCGGTCACGCTCTGAGCGGCATCGGCGTCGATGTTGGCCTTCTGTCAAAGAACGCAATCGACGTGCTTGCGAATGCAGTAGTCAACCTTCGCACCCCGATCTTTATCGACTCCGGCGCATTCTCCAATTTCAGGAAGGCGGTGAAGAGCGGCCCCGCACAGCCGATCGACTTTGACGAAGTGCTTGCCCGGTACGACGCCATCACCGAGGCCATTGCCGAGGCGAACCCGGCCGAAGCAAACGATTACCCACTCCCGATGATGGTCATGCCAGACGTGGTTGGCGATCAAGCCGCGTCCATCGAGCTTGTTGCGAAGCACCGCAACTGGATTTCGGCAGAGGTGAACGCCGACCGGATGACGCCGATCGTCCCGATCCAGAAGGGCGAACTGTCGCTCGCCGAAGCCTATCGCGCCGTGGTCAAGGCGCTTGGCACGGATCGGTTCGTTGTCGGCCTTCCGTCGAATGCCCAGGCGATCAGCCGCGAAGAGTTGCGCGCGTTCATCCGCGACGTGAAGCCGGCGCGCGTGCATTTCCTTGGCGCCGCAGCCCCGACGAAACTCGACCCGCTGCTTGGCATCGTTGCGCACAACTCGCCAGATACGAAGGTAACGGCCGACGCCAGCCAGATTCGTTCGAGCATTCTGAACAACGTCAAGGCCGGGATGTCACGCAATGCCGCAATCATGGCTGCGCTGCACGACAAGACCGATCCGCTCGTTGCGCCGTATTACGAAGAGGCTAAGCCGCAAGCCGGCCAACGCCGGGCCGCTGCCGGCGGAGAGCTTGGCGCGAATGGCGAGTGGTACGAAGGCGGAAAGTTCATCGCCAACACCGATAGGGCGAAGGGTAACTCCAAGTGGAAAAAGCCAACCGGGAAGATGCTGGTTGATCGCGGCGAGTTTGCAGAGCCGCCCGCCATCGAGTCCGCTGACAACGTCTACCTTGTTCCGGTTTTCCCAACGCTTTCAGGGGTAGAAACATACAACGAGGCCGACAATACATTTTCGCTTAACCCGAGCCTTGCTGCCGATTATGCAACGGCCGAAGGCTTGGAAGAGCGGCGCAAGCGGATTGCCGGATGGAACGCCGGCGGGCGCTGGCGTGCCGTTTCAGTCGATGATGCCGGGCAAAGAACCCCGCTCGACGCTTTCTTTGACAGGCAAGGCGACAGGATTGGTGCGGATCAGGCTAAGCCGCAACGCGGAGAAATCGGCGCATCGCTGACCAAGGAAGAGCGTAAATCCGTCCTGAAAACGCTGGTCGATGTCTATCGCCAGAAGAATGCGCCGCGCGAAATGAAGGGCGTCGACGCCAACGGCAACGAGCGGTACGGCTACGTTCATTCGCCGGAACTGTTCGAGAAGTCCGACATCACCGGGGCGATGGTGCGCTACCACGTAACGCTCCCGGATGGCCGCATTGCGCACCCGACTGAATTGTTCGCCGACTACACCCAGGCGGACATTGACGCGGCGATGCAGAAGGAGATTGACGCCAGCCGGATTGTTGACGCAGGAAAGAAAAGCCGCGCCGAGAAGATCGAGCGCACAGCAAATGCTGACCTGAATGAAGCTCGCGCCGCAATTGGCAAGATATATCGCTCTATTGGAAAACAGATTCCAGAAAGGTTCGTCGAGTTCTACAGCGAGGCAGAAGGAAAGTGGATTGTCCTCGAAGATAAAGAGGTTGCCGGTCGATATAAAGACGAGCTTGCTGCTAAAGGCTATCGCGAGGTTGCAACTTACAGCAACGAAGCCGGCCCTAATCAGCGGGCTATCTGGAAGCCAAAGAGCTACGTTGGTGATCCGGTAGCGCCTGCCGCCCAGCCAAACCCCGCCAGCGAGCCAGCCAAATACGCCGGTCCTGCCGATGTGTCTTCTCGCGCCGGACAAATGGAGTTGGCTAACCGTGGTGGCCGCATTGCTGCGCTGAAGATGATGAACGAGCAACTGCGCAAGATTGCTCCAGACGAAGCATGGGCAGACGCAAACATTGAACAAGCTGCCGATCTTGATGCGCTTCAAAACAGTATCAGCAAGGCGCTTGTCGATGCGCAACGCGGAAAGCCGGAAGAAAACCCGCTTCGCAAGGAACTTGAAGAACTATCCGGCCAAGAACTAAAAGCCGTGTTCGACAAGATGGGCCTTGCTGGAAAGCTGATGGGCTACGAAGAGCGTATCTCCGCGCTTCTAATGGAAGATTCCACAGAGGTTCGCGCAGCAATCAAGGCCGTAGCCGAGCCAGCCAAAGCGCAAGATGATGATTGGCTGAATACTCTTTTCGGTCAAGCACCATCTGCTGAGCAGGTCGAAAAAGAAAACTCTGTTTCTGTAAAGTCTGCACAAGACAAGGCTGATAGGGTTGATGCAGCGATTGCGATGCTTTCGGGAGAAATCGAAGCCAACAACGCGGCAGCGGCAGAACTGGCGGCGCGCAAATACAAGGCTAATCGCAAGCAGATCGAACTGGCCGGTGATGGCCCTGGACGCAATGGGTCAATGTCGATTTCTGCCATTAACGAAAGCCGTAAGCGCCGCGCTATTGAGGCATCACTTAACGCATCGTCGGCAATCAAAAAGGCAATCGAGTTCATTTCCGAAAACCCGGACTCTGCATTCAAGCAAGTGCTTGATATGGAATCTGCCGTAACGAAGCAATTCAATGAAGGGTTTTTCGGAAAGAGCGCGAAGCTAGACGATCAACTAGACATGGCAGTTGGAAGCCTCATTGATTCAAGTCGATATTCTGGCGAAGGTAGTGCTGGGAACAAGTTGCGTATGGCTGCGCGCGCTTACTTTGCAGACGATGTAAAAGAGCCAGCCGACGCCAATGCGCCGGCCGATGTTCCCGGCTGGTTCACCGACATTCCAGAAACCGGCGTGCCGCTGACGCAAGACCAGATCGCCAAGAAGCCGACCGCCTATCAAGCCGTCGTCGGCCTGCTTGCGCAAGAGGCATGGAAAGCAATATCGCAGAACCAGCGCACCAGCATGATTGGCTTGTACGCCTACGTGAAGCCGGCCGCGCCGGGCTATAACGGCATCGTTCGCCTGTTCCCCGAGGATCAGACGCCGCCGGCGCCGTGGTCGCTTCTTGACCCGCAGATTATCCGCCAGGGTGGCATGACCAAGGAGCAGGGCGAGGCGCACTTGCGCAGCATTCTTGGCCGGGCGCCGGTTATCGGCGAGCCGGTAGAGGAAAAGGCCGCGCCTGCTGCGGTCAACGCCAAGAAAGAGCCGGAAACAAAGCCGGCGCCAGCCGCCCAGGCGCCGACGGACGGCGATATGTTTGGCTCAGCCGGAGAGAGTGGCGGCGAGTCTAGGCGCATTGGCGATTTCGGCGAGAAAATCGCTGGCGCCAAGAAAGACCTGTGGCAATCATACAAGAAGGCGATGGCAGACGAGTTGCCGGAAGACGCCAAGGACATCACGCTATCCAAGCACTTCCCTGAGCCTGACTATGAAAACCTGATCGCTTCCGGCGTCGGGGTTCGCGCCATCGCCGCAATCAAGGCAATGCGTGACGAGATTCCGGCCAAGCCGCGCCAGCCATTCAAGCTGCGCCGTTGGGCTGAACAACTGCGCACGCTGCGAGACTTCTCGAACGGGTTGATTTCAGGAGATTTCAAGATTGACCGCGTGCTTTCTTTGATGCGAAGTGGCCGTCTGTCGACCATTGCTGACCGCATCGAAATGTATGCTGAGCTAGGCTATCCGGCATTCAAGAGCGCGGATGGATATTCGGTATCCGGCGGATGGAGTACAGACTTCGACGATAAGGGCAGCCCGAGGAAGAAAGATGCGTGGGCTATCCTCAACAGGAACAGCATCGTCGGAGCATACGACAGCCGCGACATGGCCATGCAAGCCTTGCGCGAACGCCTTGCCGTCGAGCCTGAGAAGTCAGAGCGCAGCAGCAAGCTCGACCTTTACAAAGTCACCTCAACTGGCGACATCGTTATCGGAAAGAAGGTAGCGTCCAACAAGTTCATCGACCTGAAGACCGGATTTAAGTCTGCGCGTGAGGCTCGCGCCTATCTCAATGAACACGAAGCCGAGTTGCTTCAACTGCTTGAGCAGCGCAAAAAATTCCTTCCGACTCGCCGCAGCACGAACGACCCGCGCGTAGGAAAAGATTACCGTCTTGGCGAGGATGTCACGCCGGAGAAGTTTGCGTCAGAGTTCGGGTTCCGTGGGGTTCAGTTCGGAAACTACGTCGAACGGGCGCGCCGCGTGAAAGACCTGAACAACGCTTACGACGCGCTTCTTGATCTGGCCAATATCATCGGCGTTCCGCCGCGCGCAATTTCGCTCAATGGATCGCTTGGGCTGGCGTTTGGCGCAAGAGGGAAGGGCGGCGTTGATCCTGCCGCGGCACACTATGAGTCAGACGAAACCGTTATCAACCTGACCAAGATCAGCGGCGCCGGTTCACTTGGGCATGAGTTCTTCCATGCGCTCGACAACTACTTCTCGAAGAAGCGTGGTCAGCCCGATAGTTACCTTACGGCAAACCAGCGGATGAACGGAGACGGCATCAGGCCGGAGGTTGTTCAGGCGTTTGCAAGCCTGATGAAAACCATCAAGTCGTCTGACTTTTACAAGCGGTCGATTGGCAAGGACAAGACGCGCAGCAAAGATTACTGGTCGACAAGCGAAGAGCTTGCCGCGCGGGCTTTCGAGTCGTACCTGATTGCCAAGGCGGAAGAGAAGGGTGAGTCAAACGACTACCTGGCGAACATCATCAGCGAAGAGGCGCAATCCGTCTATAACGAGATGCTTGCTGAGTCCGGAATGGATGCCGACCCGTATCCGTACCCGACGAAGGAAGAGCAGAAGACAATCAACGCTGCCTTCGACAATCTGTTTAGTACGCTGGAAACCAAGGAGACAGGCAAGGGGATTGCGCTCACGGAAGAGCGCGCGGTGTATGATGTGAATGAGCCAGGGGCTTTCACTGGCGACATTTTCCAAGGAACGGAACATGCGCTACCCGAAGCAAAAGGAAGGGCTGCACCTGCCGGGCGACAAAAGCGCGGGCGGGATGAAAACAGGCAAGGAGCAAGCAGGGTACTCGCTGTCCGCGAGTCCGAAACGGCGCCGGGAACCTATAACGTCACGACGCAACTCGTTACCGTTGGCGAAAGAAAGCTCCCGGTAGCAACTGTCAAGACCAGCGAGGACGCGGCTCGCGCGTTTGCGCACCTGTCGCGCTATGCCGTCGAGCATTTCGACGGTCTGGTTACTGACAAGAACGGAAAGCCGCTTGCCGTCATTGGTTCATTCAAGGGCGACCCGAGGCAAACCAGCGTCTATCCATCGACCGTGATGATGGAACTATCGCGCATCAAGGGGGCCGCAAACCTGTGGATGTCGCACAACCACCCGTCCGGAAAAGCCGACCTGTCAGGCGCGGACAAGATGCTGTCAAGCACCTTCCGCAACATTCTGCGCGACACGAACATTTCGTACCGTGGCCTGTCGGCAATTGCCCGGCGCGGAGACGAAATCACATGGACGGACGACGACTACAACAACGGATCGGTAAGCATCAATGAGCCGACGCCGTACAGCGTCCCAATTGTCGAGCGCGAGATTGTCGAATCACGCCCAGGCGACATGCTTTCCAGCCCAACCGACGCAAAGCGGATTGTCAGTGCACTAGCCAAAGACTCGCCGGGCGTTGTCTTTGCCACAGCGCAGAACGAGGTCGGTTCGTTCATTCCGTTTAGCCCCGAGGAAATGGGCAATCTGCGCAGCGGCGACCGGCTGATGCGGCTGTTTGGCGCCGCCGCCAAGTCGGGCGCGACGACCGCGATCATCGCCATGCCGGATGGCAAGGTAAGTGATTTGCAGTTTGCGAACATCCGTGCCGCGCTTATGACAATTGAAATCGGCGTTCTTGACGGCATCAAGTACGACAGCAAGACCGGCCAAGCCGCAGCTTCGGTTGCCGAGACAATCCCCGGCCCGCCCGATGTCAGATCATTCGGCAATCTCGCCGACGACGGAGTGTTCTTTTCGCAGCTTCATCGCCAGATCGAGGCCGCGCCGGCACAGAACCTTTCCGTCGCCGACAAGGCAGTCTACGGCATGGTGTCTGAAGGCAAGTCAGCCGCCGACATCCTGAAGTTCATTGCATCCGCCTCGCGCAATCCGTTCTACCGCCAGCTTGCAAAGCTGTTGCAAAAGACCGGCATCGCGCCGCGCATGGTGCTTGACGATCAATCCGGCTGGAAGATGAACGCCGGCAACGACAAGCGCTA
>OFRF01000286.1_pt1 | contig 13519 bp, 16 predicted proteins | sample 1543081 | NCBI WGS metagenome assembly OFRF01 (sample SAMN07774232, study PRJEB24372) | wastewater metagenome
GGCTTGAATGTGGCTGGGAGTGTGATGAGTGCCATGGGTGTTAAGCGAGTGCGCCCCCATAGCTCATGCTGCGGCCCATGGCGGCGGCGATGCGCCGCTCGGATCCAGCCACGGCCGCGCGCAGCATACCGATGCTGGCCACGTCGCCTATCGTAAAGTTTTGCACTACGGTGACGGCCTGCCCTGCGGATTGGCCCCGGGTGTGGTCGACCACTGTTTCCTGTGGGTGCAGCATGGCCATGAAGCCGCCTTTGCCGTCCAGACCACCGGAACGGCTACCCGCGCCGGTGAAGCCACCGCCGTCAAAACTAAACAGGCTCGCCAACAAAGAGCCGCCGCCCGCACCACTGCCACCGGATGCGCCCAAGAGGGAGGTGACTAACGTTTCGGTCAGTGCGGTGGCTGCGCGGCTGTAAAGCACATTGGCAATGGCGTCGCCAAAGGCTTGCAGGGGCTCGCCGCTGGTGTCGCGAAAAGCCGCGCTGAATGCGCCTTTAAGGTCGGTTTGCAAAGTGTTGGCAAAGTCTGTGCTGGCCTTGGCTTGCTCTGCACGGCTGTCAGATGAGGCTTGCGCGACTTGGCCTTGGCTTGTGATGTTGCGCTGCTCTTTGAGCAGCTCGATCTTGCGCTCCATGGCGGCAATCTCTGCCTCAGAACTGTTTTGCAGGTTGAGCTGGGCACGGGCCTGCTCTGCTGCGGCAATGGCGGTGTCCATGCGGGCCAGGGTGAGCGCGCCCAGCTCGACCGTGGTTTTGCCGATCTCTTGGACGTGCTCGGCCATTTTCTTGTTGGTTTCTTCCATGGCGGCCGTTTCTTTCTCCAGGCCAGCGATGTATTGGTCTGACGTGCGGCGGGCGGCGTCAATGGCTTTGTAGGCTTCGGCCTCGGCTTGCAGGGCATCTGTCTTTTGGGCAATTGCCAGCACCAGCTCGCGCACCTGGGGAATCTCGCCAGTGGTGCCGAGGCCTTTTAAAAAGTCGAGCGCTTTTTGCTCTTCGGTCAATTTCTGCGTGGTCGTCAAGGCGCCGTCAAGGGTCTTGACGTAGTGCGCCAGGGCTTGCTGGTCGCGGGTGAGCTGCTCGGCTTGTTGTTTGTCTGCTTTGGCTTTGGGTGCGACCACAACATCACCCACACTACCTTTGCGCAGGCCAAGCCTGGCCTCCTCTGCACTAGATTGGTCGCCTGGGGAGAATTCGGTTGTTTGCAGTTCCACCTCCCTGAAATACGCCAGGCGGCGCTTCATGGTGGCAATGGCCGTGTCAATGGATGTGGTGTCGTTTCCGCCGCGAACAAAGCGATCACGATCGACCTCTAAATCCTTCAATTCATCGCGGTACTTGGCTGCGTTTTCAGACGCCGACTTCCATGGGTTTTGGGAGGCCTGGGTGAAGAAGCCATCCCAAAACCCAGTCGACGTTTTCTTGATTGCCACCAGCTCTATCGCCAGCTTATTCAACGCAGGCACCACGTCGCCAACAATTGCGCGCGCAACATCCAACGAGTTTTTTTGCAACTCAAAGAGCTGCTTGTTGAAAAATTCGGCCTGCTTTGCCTGTTCGGTGGTTACCGTGGCATTGAGTTGGCCAGCCTCTGCAAGGTCATTCAAAAACGGGGCCACCTCTTTCAGGCTTTTGCCAAACAGCTCTTGCGTCAGGCGGGCCTTGTTGCCGTCGTCTGCAAAACCAGACAGGGCGGTGGCGGTCTTGAGCAGGGCTTCGGCTGGGTCCAGCTCTTTGAGCTCTTTGACGCTGAGGTTGAGCGCCTTGAATGCTGCCTCTTGCTCGCTGCCAGGCTTGGCGGCATTGAGCGCGCTGTTGAACTTGATGAGCGATGATTGCACGGTATCAAAACTGGTACCGGTGCGGGCGGCCACGTCTTCCAGGGCGCTTATGTTTTCAATGCTGGAGCCGGTGGCGTCTTTGAGGTCGTTGAGGGCATCAACCCCATTTATGACGGCCTTGCTCATATCAACAATTGCCGTAACGCTGATGCCTGCGGCCAACCCACCCATGAAGACTTTGACAACGCCCAACGACGCCACGATTTGCTGGCTGGCCTTTTCTGTAGCCCGGGCGGCCTTGCCCATGTCGCCTTCAAACTTGGCCAGGTGCGCTACCAGGTCAACAGAGAGTGTTGCTAGTGCCATTGTCTAAATCCTCGGGTGTGTCTTGCGTATCGGCCTTGTCGGGCCGGTAGGTTTTGATGGTGATGAGATGGCGGGCAAAGGCTTCAAGGTCGGCAACACCCAGCAGGGCGGCAACGATGGGCAGGCCTGCCCAGTCGATACCGCCCATGCCGTTTGACAACATTTGGAAGCCTTCGATCGCCAGCATGTGCAAGGGGTCAACAGGCGGCGGGTCTTCGCCCTCGTACTGGGCTCCATAGGAGTCCAGGAGGGCTAAGAGTTTTTTGCGTCAACCTTTTTCTCGGCGCCGTGCTTGACCACAATGTCAAGCAGCTCGGTTGCCAACTGGCGCACCCAGGCAGACCGGTCGCCGATAACCTCGGCCCACAGCGGTTGGCTGAATGGCACGGGGTCGGACGAGCCCACCGCAGCGCCGAGCAAGTCGGCCTCGGTAAAGCCCTCCCAGTCGACCGTGAAGCGCTCGACCTCTGCCACGCCCACAGAGACGCTGCCGTCTTTGATGAAGTGCAGGCCGATTTCGATCTCGGTGGGGCGAATGAGGCGAACGCGCTTGCCGGGCAGATCAAGATCCACCCACTGCATGCGCTGTTCGCGCAGCCGCTTGATAAGTTGCGCCGTCATGCGGATCAGGCCGCAGGCAACATCAACACTTGGCCTTTGACCTTGATGCCAAAGCCGCTGTTGGCCAGCGCACCCAGGCCCAGGCTTTCGCCAGGCAGGCCGGGTTGACCACGGAACACGCGGCGCTCGCCGTTGGACAGGGTGATGCGCATGACGATGTAGCCGCCATTCAAGGCCGCTGCACGCACGATAGCCAGCGCAGGCAGCTGCATGTCTGACAGTTTGCTGATTTGCACGTTTTGGGCTGCCATGAGGCCGGTTTCGGTTTGCTTGATGCGGTCCAGCAGGGTGGTGGCATCCAGCTCGTCGGCAGCGCCTTCGGGGATTTCGTAACTGGTGGCGGTGGACAGGGTTAGCCAGGTGGCCACCGGGGTGACGGTACCGCTGGTAAAGGTGCCGAAGTTGGTACTGTCCAACCCTTCGGCGTTGAAGGTGTTGGCTGCCGTGGCGTCCACGCTGACGGCTTGACCCAGCAGCTCATCCATACCAGCGGCAGTGTCAAAGTAACCAATGGTGCCCTCGGCCAGTGCGTGGGCGGCGGATGTAACGATAGGTGGCACTGCTTTGGTGACGGCAGTGACGGTTTTTGCAGCGGCGTAGGTGGCAGCGATTTCGACGCGGCAGTTGCGGCCTTTGGGTACGGACATGGTGACTTCCTTTCAGGGGGTAAAAAAAAGCCCACTCGAAGTGGGCAGTGGGCTTGGGAACGTGGTTTGTGGTGTGGTAGCGGTGGCAGCGGTCTATTCCCACCACTGGACAATGAGCGGGGTACACTCCAGATCCAGATCAGGGTCATAGCCGGAGCTGCGGTTTTCTAACGTGTGGTAGGCCTGCTCGATGGTGGCCTGCACAGCATCAGCCACGGCATTGGCAGCCAGGCGGGTATCGGCCCAGCACTGCAGGTCAAAGGTGACCAGCACGCCGTGCACAGACCCATCCAAGCCCTTCATGCGCTCGGTGGCGGTGCGGGTAAAAACAACGAATGGGCGGGCGCTGCCCTGCTCTATGCGATCAGCGGCGATGCGCTGGCCCACCAGGGCGGTGACTGCGGGTGCTGCAACCAGCAGGGCGCGCAAGTCGGCTTCTGCACTCATGGGATGACCTTTCCTGTTCTATTGACTTTTTCAATCCAGCCACCTACTTGGGTTTGAAAAATTTTGAGCGCCTCCGGCAGACGTTTGGCGCCAGATTGCAAAAATCCGAATGGCTGAATTCGGCCAACTCCGCGCAATGCACGGCGGGCACGAATGCCCTTAACCAGCACGGAACCAGCTCGTTTGATGCGGGCCACACGCGTGCGAGCAGATTGCCCTGCCCGCGCATTGCGGCCAAACTCCAACCACCTCCAGTAAAAAGGGTCATTTGGGTTTTTGTACCCACTGCCACCGCCCGATGCCTTGAAAGCCTTGATTGCAGACTTATTGAGTGGCTTGACGTTGACAAATACACCAACATCCCCGCCGCGGCTTGCAACCTTGCTGATGCGAACTTTGATGGCGTTTTTAACCGTTCCAGGCTTTCGATAAGGCGCCTTCCTTGTACCATTTAGCACCGGTGCCTTGCGCTTAGCCTCATCACGCACCAATCGTGCGCCTGCTGAAAGGGCGTTACGCAGCACGCGCTTGCGCATGGCTGGGGCCAGCTCACGCAGCTTGCGGGCCAGCTCGTCGAAGCCTTCAATCTTTACTTCAACGGCCATCTTTCACCCCTTGCAGGCACATCAGCTCCAGCATGTCTTTGCGCCCCACGGGCACCACCCCGGTAATGTCGTGTGCCCTGCCCTGCCACACCAGGCGATGCAGCGGTGTTACGTCTGACCGGTACCGGATGCGCACCTTGACGGTCTGCTCTTGCTGCACCTGGGCAGCGGCAAAGAATTCGCGCCCGCGCACTGCCTGGCACTGGGCCCACACCGTGGCGACATCAACCCAGGTGATGGTGTCTTGCCCCACGGCATCGGTAACGACGCTGCGCTGTTGGATGGTGACGCGCTGGTCGAGTTTGCCGACCTGCATCATGCGTACACCTTCCAGCGGTCCAGCAGGCGGTCTGCGTACCCAAGTGCATACGTTTGCACACTTCCTTCCAGCTCGCGGTTGGCGTACATGGCGCCAACCTGCAGGTAGATCCAGTCTTTGATGCTACTGGGCACATCGCCTGCGATGGCGTAGCCTGCCACGTAGCGCAGGGCCACGGCATTGGGCACCAGGCGGGTGCTGGGCCAGGTGCTGCCGTAGGCCGGTACTACCTTGGCGCTGCCAAAATCGTCAAAATTGTCGAGCTGGTACAGCGTGTTGCTGAGGGTCTGCTGGGTGCCGTCGGTATCGACGTACTTGAGGCTGGTTACGCTGGCCACCGGGATACGGCTGAGCTGCAAGAGTGACGGGAAGGCTTCTTCCGTCAGCTCCCAGGTCTGCGGCATGATGGCGCGGCCGGTGATCTGCTCAGCCGCCTCAGTGGCGGCTTTGATGTACAGCTCGATGAGCGCGTCTTCGTCCGCGGTATCGACCTTTAGGTGCACCTTGGCTTCGGCTGCGCTGATCGCCAGGCCGGTTGCTGCTGTGATGAGTTTGAGGGCCATGGGTACCTTGAATGAAAAAAGCCACCCGAAGGTGGCTGTGTTGATTGGGTCTTGGCTGCTACGGCTGACTTTTGGTGCAAATCGTCACCAAACCCGTGGTGCCGTACTCCGCACGCAGGTCGCCGCCAGTGGCTGGTGCCATGGGCCGGGTTACGTCACATGCCGCACCTATGGGCGCCCTGCCCACTTCTTTTGTGCCCAAAACACCGTTTACCAGGGCATAGGCTGGGCGGGTGGTAGCAGTCCCATTGGCCTTTACCTTCCACGCTGCAGGCTTGAATTCCGCTGTCCAGGCCGTCCAATTGCGGGCGATCCATGCTTTACGCTCAACACACAGCGCGCGTGCTCGGTCATCCGGTGGCGCGTCGCAAGTCCATTTGACGGATGCGGCCCACTCAGTATCGACGGCCTTTTTGTAGTCACCTGCGGTGGCTATCCGCATAACTGCGGCCGCAAAAGCGCTGGGGTTGCACACACTGTGGTGGCAAGACAGGCCATCCGGGTAGGCCTTCACACCCAGGGCATCCGTGCACACGAATACAAGGTGCCTACCCACCTCCAACGACTCGTATCGTGGCGCCGCTGCTTGCACGCAGTTACTCAGCACGGGGGCCGGTTCAACTGGATCTGCATGCACAACCCCCACCACTGCAGCGCAAACCACCAGCCATGCGACCAAAATGAGCAGGTAGCGCAGTAGATGGCGCTGGCATTGGCAGTTTGCTTGAGTCAATGCCATCTTCACGGCAAGGCAGCGTATGCCGCTCTCATCACAACGGCCATCGCTTCATGTGCTGTAGCGGCTGGGTGCAAACCATCCGCTGTATAGCCCGGCGCCTTCCACAAGTCACGGTCTGTATGCAGCACGGCAGAGTCAAACGACACGAATTTGTCGTACAAGATGCCTTCCTGTGCGGCGATAGCGCCGTTGAACACTATGCGGTCACCAGATGGTGTTGTGTAGTTTGCCGTCTTGGTCTGGTTAGCGGTAGTTGCCCATCCGTCGCTTGACGTTGTGCTTGTGAGCAGCTTCGTGCGAATGATGTATTGCCCTGCAGATTTGAGGTAAGCCCATACAACAGCACTATCTGCATAGACGGGCGAGTTTGTACCCCATTCCTCTACGGCAACATTTCCGTATGCGAGGATGGCCTTTGTTTCAGTCAAAGGGCCTGTCCACATCCCTGCGGCGGTGGAACCTGATCGCCCGAATTTACAACCAGCGCGGACATTTGAGGCAAAGTCAGCGTCGAACAACGATCTGGCAGCGAATCCGTACACATGCCCAGAGCCAGCAGCCGTGTCACCAGTTCCATCAACGATAGAGTCACCAAGTGTGCTGATGTACTTTCCTGTGCCTGTTACGGGCGTACCCAAGACGAGTGGACTGACGGAGTACCCAAAGCTGTAATCTGCGGGGCCAGTGCCACCAGTACCAATAGAGAATGCGAGGCTTCCTGTGCTATCTGCATCAGACACCCCAGAAGTAACGGGGTCGAAGAAAAAAGCCTGCGCCCCTGTACCGACAGTGCCCCCAGTTGGGTATCTGTGAGTGCCTACCGTTACATAGACTAGCGCCCGTACCCAGAACACATGGCCCCTTGTGAATGCGCCTAATCCGAAGCTGCTCGGCAGTATTGGATCGCTGGTAACACCGCCAGCACTGTCAACCACTGTCGCTGTACGCGCACCACTGAATAAAACTGGGGTAAAAGCAGCGCCTCCCGTCTCTTTCTCAAGCGCACACTTCTCAATGTAGTAGTCATTACCCAGAGCGTTATCACCACCCGTCTGAAAGAAGGATGATTGGAATCTAAGCTGGAGGCTGGAGAAGTCATTTGTGCCGATGATCACCTTTACGCGCATCATCATCTTCTTGCGGGTAGCAGTCGCCGATGAATAGTAGTTGCACCTGGCATTCAGCGCTGAGGCGAAACGCAGCGCAACGGGTGCTGCTGATGGCGCACTGCCAATTATTGCCCGCATCAGGGTATTGAATCTAAACCCCATCGCTAGCTCCCGCTTACGCCGTAACCGTCAGCGTCTACATAGGGAACTACGGCCACGCCAGCCAGGTTGGATGCGCGGCTGCGGGTGAGCGTTGTCGTAGCGCCATTGAGTTTGGCACCACCAGATACCGCGATGGACACGTTTCCAGATGGCGGCGGAATGACGATAACGCTGGGGCGTGGGCTCAGTGTTGCCTGGATAGTAATGGTCAGTGCGGCTGTGCACGAAAAAACCTTTCCATCGTCTGCACTGGTCAAGCTGAAGCTGCTGGCAACTGGGATACCGGAACCGCCAGGCGCAACATCGGCAACCGCGAGTCCAAGACCGATCAGGCGAGTTTCTTCCGTGGAGCCCAGCTCAATAACTTGGTTCTTGTAGTAGCCGTTGTAGGCGTGGAGCATGCGAATCATGGCGCGGTTTCCTTGTCGGTCTGGGTGGTGGTGGGCGTTGGCTCAGGCGATGTTTTTGGCACGCGCGGCTTTGATTTGGCTTTAGCAGCATCTGGTGCGGCAATGGTCTGCTCGGGCGCTTTGGGCTGGGCATCGACGTAACTGGCGCATTGGGCGTCTTCCACGAAGTGGCGGGCCTCTGCCTCGCCGCAGGTCAATTCGTCACCTGGTGCAAAGTTGCCGAATGCGGACGATGAGCCGCGTGTGTTGAAACGGATTCGTGTCATATCAAGGTACCTCCAGTAAAAAGGCCCACCGAAGCGGGCCTTTTTGGTTGAGTCACACTCAGGATTACGCTGGGGTCAGATCGCCACCGCGTACAGCAGCGGGCTTTTCCGTGGCCAGGGCCAGGCGGCGTTCGGCACGCAGCGTGATCAAGTTCTTTTGGAAGTTGTCGCCATCGCTGTCGGACATTTCAACCACCACGCCTTCGCGGTTGTATAGCGTGTAGGCCTCAGAGAAGCGGCCAACCTGGAAGGTGTCGACGGCCATGCCAACAGCTTCAATGACGGGCAGGCCAAACAAGAAGGCTTGGCCTTGGGCATTGACGTTGTACAGAGTCTGACCAGCGGCCGTGGTGAAGAGCTCGATCTCGATGGCGGCCCAGTCGGCTGGGTTCATGATGATGGCGTCAGCGGGGTAACCAGCGGTTTTGAGGTCGGCCATGATCTTGCGGATCAGTACCAGCTTTTTGAGGGTTGAGCCCAAAGCCGCATTGGCATAACCGTGTGCAGTGTAGTTGCCGGACTTGTACATGCCAGCAATATTGGCGCCTGTGCCATCGCCCACCACGAGTTGGATATCAACCTTTTGATTGACGCCATAGCGCATGCGGGTGTTGACGTAAGCGGCCAGGGCAGGCGCATCGGCAGCCAGCTGCTTGCTGATCTTGATGAAGTGGGCCACGGTGCTGACAGGCTGGTTGACCAGTGTCCAAGTGAGGCTGGATTCGCCCTTTTGGGCGGCCTCTGCAGCCTCTGCCGCGTTGTTGGTAAACACGTTTTCACGGGTGTACTCGATGGCGTTGGAGCTGGTGGGCACGCTGTTCAACAGTGCTTCAATGCTGAAGGGCTGGAACGCACCACCAACGATGCCAGGCTTGCGGTCTGGAGCCACGTTGGTGTCAGAGCCGACCAACGTGTTTTTGACTTCAACGCGCATTTTTGCGAGGTTTCCACCGGCAAAGTCTGCGTATTTGTCATTTTTGACCAGCTGGGCGCCCCAGGATTGGTCGGCTTTTTGCTCGGGCTGCTGGGTGAAGCCTTTTTGCTCCAACTGCTGCAAGCGGTCTGCCAGTTCGCGCTGTTGCACGCCAATGCTGTCCAAGGCGGTCTTGGTGTCGGCGCTGACTTTGCCCAGGGTGGCAGCTTCGCCGTCGGCTTTTGCTGCCATGGCTTTGAGTTGGGCCTCTACGCCATCCATGGCCTTCATCACTTGTTCGATGCTCATATGAATCCTAAATAAAAAAACCACCTGGTGGTGGCTGGTTGCGGGGAGTTTTTGCCTTGTCAGGCGACGAGCTTTTGGAGTCGTTCCGCGAGCTGGGCGAGTTGTTTCGCTTCAAGGTCTTCGGGGGCATCCCGCCCACCCAAGATGGCTTTTGCGCGGGAGACGATCGCCATCGCCTCCCATTTGGGCAGCCCCGCATCCCGCAGTAACCGCTCAATGTCGCGCTCGGTCTTGCATTCGGGCAAGAGAGCTTCAAAATCTAAGTGTTTTACGCTGGCCAGGTCTACCCTGGCGCTGCTGTCTGCCGGGAACACCACCGGGCTGATTTCGACCAGCTTGGTCCACTTGTGGATGGTGCGGCCGGCGTCGGTTTCGGTGAAGTCGCCACTTTTGAGAAACCCGCCGATAGAAAGGCCGTCCAACGTGCCGTGCTCCATGGCTGCGGCAACGTCCTTGGCTTTACTGATACCAAGGGTGAGTTCGCCTTCAACCCATAGGCCTTTTGCGTCTTCTTTGGCGTACCACTTGCCGATCGGCATGTCCCACACATGGTTGTAGAACATCTTTGGCATGCCATCACGCAGGGTTTCGGTGAACGCACCTTTGAGGATGGTGTCACCGTGAGCGTCATAGCCGCCAAAAATGGATGCGTAGCCGCTGAATTGGCCTTTTGTGCCAGCGACTTTGAGGTCTACGCTATTGAGCGGTAGGGTCTTTTTGAGAAGCATTTGAGCCTCCGGTTACTTTGCCGAGCAGTGCCAGGGGCACTAGGTTGCTTTGGGCGGTGAGATCGTCTCCGCCGGTGACGGGTGGCAGGTTTTCAAGCTGCCGCCCTTCGTTTCGGGTGTAAATGCCGTTTTGCACGGCTTTCGCATAAATCTCCATGCGTTGACTTAGGCTGCCGCGCAGTAGTGCGTCCAAGCTGAACTCCGCCGTCTGCCGGGCACGCTGGCTGGGTGTGGCTACGCGCTTGGAAACAGCCTGCTCGATGCTGACGAGCATGGGGCGGATGGAGAATTTGTAAAAACCGTCCAGAATCTGCTCAATGCCGCTTCCCCAGGTGGTGACATTGCTGTGGTGCACCAAGACCGGTGGCACATCGAACCAGCGGCAAATCTCTTCTACGGTGAATTGGCGGGTCTCCAGCAGCTGCTGATCCTCTGGTGACATGCTGATTTGCTGGTATTTCATGTTGGCTTCCAGCACCTGCAGGCGACTGGTGGAGCCTTCTTTGAGCTCGGCAAAGGATTCGCGGATTTTTTCGCGCTGTTCTTTGCTGAGGACGTTGTCGACCATCAGCACGCCGGTGGGCTTGCCGCCGTTTGCAAACAGTTTGCTGGCGGCGGTCTGGGCCTTGGCGGCTTCATCCACCGTAGCGCGCATGAATTCGAGTTTGGCCAGGCCAATGGTGCCGTTGCCCAGGTTCTTGAGGTGAAGCACGTTGGCGGCGCTGAGCACTGCCACATCGCTGTTGATGTAGTAGGCGTAGACCATGCTGCCATCGTCCAACACAGAACACTCCACCTGGTCGGCAGCCATGGGCCACATGGCGATGGCTTCGCCGTTGCTCGCACGCTCGATGCGGGCATAAGCGTTGCCACGCAGGTCGTGGTTCATCATCATGGCGCGCCAAAATTCAAATGGCGTCATGCGGCTGTTGGGGCTGTCATGCAGTAGCTGGTAGAACCGGCTGCCCCGGGCCAGCTCGCGTTGGCCGACTTTGTTGTCATACACAAAGAACGGCAGGCTGGCGATGGTGCTGGCACGGCGGTCTATGCAGGCCCACACGGTGCTGAGCTGCAACGCACCGTCCACACCGACATTGCCCGCATCTGGCACCAGCGATGCACCAGGCGCAGGGCTCTGCGTACCTTTGGAATCGCCAGTGGCCCCGAAGCGGCCAAAGTAGCCACTAAGACGACTGATTAGGCCCATGGTTGCTTACCCCACGATTGGCGAGTTGATGAAGTCATCTATGTTTTCCTTTGGCACCATCGCCAGCGCTCGGCCTAAGGCCATCAGCATGGCCATAGGGCCGTCGATCTTGTTTTCAGCGCGCTCTTTGGTGGGGGCCCGCAGCTCATTGAACTTGCTGACTTTCACCACCAGGTTGCTGACCATCCAGCTCATGACGGGGTTGCCGTCGTGGCGTAATTTTTTTTCAAGGACCAAGTTCTCGGTTTGCAGCAGGGGCGGCGTGAAAAACAGTGCGCGCTGGGTGATTTCGACCAGCGGCAGGCCTTCCTCTATCAACTTTCCTGCGAAGTACATGGAAAGCGCAGGGTCAAAGGCAATTTCTTGCATATCGAACATGCGGCAATCACGGCGCATATCCTCTGCCAGCACATCAAAGTCGGTGATGTCTCCATCGGTGACCTGGACATATCCCGCACGGGCCCAACCACTCAAGTGGGCGTTGCCGCTTTCTTGCACAGCCAGCTCGTTCAAGTACAGACGTATGAACACATACCAAATGCCATCTCTGAAGAAGGCCAAGCACAGTGCAGCAAAGTCTTTCTTTTGCGCCAGATCCAGTCCAGCCCAGCACTTTTCACCAGCGAAGTCGGTCAGTTGCAGCGATTTGTCCTGACAGGAGTCCCATGCTTTCATGGCAATCCACGGGGATTCGCCACCATTGACCCAAACATTGAGCCGCTTGGTCAGAAAGTTGTTGAGCGCACTGGGGGTGTTCTGTGCTTTGACAGCCGCTGCGGCCAGATCGTCAGGCAGTACTGACTTGCCGTAGTTAGGGTTGGCTTTTGGCCACACCGCTGGATCAAATGGATCGTCGTTGTCGTCAATCGTATAGATGATCCCGAAGGTGCGTTCATCCACAATCACTTTGTCCAGCACTTTGGTCACATGTGTGCGACGTTCGTAACAGATACCGCTACGGTCGGTGCCGGCCGTAGTGATGGTCCAAAGCAGTGACTGCTCTCGGGCGCCGCGAGCGGTATCGATCACGTCATACACAGCACGGGTCTTGTGCGCGTGCAGCTCATCCAGGAGCGCAAAGTGCACATTCAAGCCGTCCAACGTGGAGCCTTCAGCCGCCAGAGGCGCGGCCTTGCTGGATGTATGAGCCACTGTCAGACTGTGCTGCATGATGGCCACGCCAAGGTAAGTGCGCAGATCCGGCGTGCGCTCGGCCATGGCCTTGGCATCGTCGAACACAATTCGAGCCTGGTCACGGGTGGTAGCGGCGGTGTAGCACTCTGCACCATGTTCGCCATCGGCGGCCAGCATGAAAAGCAGAAGGCCAGATCCCTTTGTGCTCTTCGCATTTTTGCGGGCAATCTCTTCGTACACCTCTAGGAAGCGGCGCAGGCCTGTCTCCCGATGCACCCACCCGTATACCGTGGCGATGATGAAGCATTGCCATGGCTCCAATTCAATCAATCGGCGCTCACGTGCCCACTTACCCTTGATGTGAGGGAGCAGACTCAGAAACTCGCAGGGGCGGGCCGCCCGGGCTTCGTCAAATACCCAAGGCCAATCTGCAGAAGGTTCGCGCTGCAAATCGGCCAGTTGCCGCTCTGCGGCAGCAATTACCCACTTGCACGCCAGAATCTCGCGGGCTACAACTTCCTTGGCGTAGTCGAGTCCCGCCTGGACATACTGGTTCACTGGCCACCGCCAGGAACTGCAAACATGGCGAATCCGGCAGGTTTGTTGGTTGTCGGCGCAGGGTCAATACCTGGCAGTGTCGGCTGCACGTAGTTGCTGGCCTGGACACGGCCACGAGCAGCTGGGCTCATGCCAAAGTGCATCAGGTAGCGATTGAGTTGCTCACGGTTCTTGCCGATAAGCTGGACAATCACACTTTGCTGGGCGTACCCGCTGGGGGTAACAGAGTAGCTGGCCTTGTACACAGCATCGGCGTAGTCCATCTTCTCCTGCGCCACCAGGCGCTCCACCTGCCCATTGAACGCCGTTTCCAGCTCAGACAACCGCCCAGCAACTTGGCAATACAGCGCAAGCGCCGCGCGATCCAGACCGCTGACCAATCCCAACTCAGCCAGGATCGGAGTGATGCGCTTCCATTCCTTGCGCGCTTCCTGCCCCAGGTGCTTGGGCGCGCTGGGCACCTCAATGCGGGGGTTGATGCCGGCCGACAAATCCAGCGGGCGTTTGCCCGCATTTCCTTCGAGCAACCTCAGCGCGGCAGGCTTCGGCAGCGGTCCGCGTGATCCAGTCATTGAAAATTCCCTTCCGTCTTCGGGGTACCCCCCCATCCAATACCTGCGCGCGCAAAAAAAGAGG
>OFRF01000287.1_pt1 | contig 13509 bp, 18 predicted proteins | sample 1543081 | NCBI WGS metagenome assembly OFRF01 (sample SAMN07774232, study PRJEB24372) | wastewater metagenome
CGATCACTGGTGTTCACCTGCGGCATGAGTGCCACAAGTGTACACGGCAAGGGCAGTTGGTGGCGCACAATCATCTGCGCCCCCTGCTCGTACCCACCGGGCCACGCCAAGTAGGTCGTGTCACCCGTGAAAAGCTCCACAGGGCTGTCCATCAGGTCGGCCGGGGTGCGCAGGTGCAACTCGTCGAGCTTGTCCAGCGACGGGCCGTACCAGAGCCCCGGGCCGGTCTCGAACAGGCGCAGGACCACGTTGTTGATCCGCTGGGTCTTGCCCTGAGCCACGCCGTCTCGCGCGCCCGCCTCCAGGGGCATGGTGCGCAGGGTCGCCATGTAGGGCAGGCCGACGCTGACCACCGACGCCTCCACCTGCAGCGTGATCTGCCCACTGGCGACCGTGCGGCGGGGGTGCACGGCGCCGTCGGCCAGCACGTCCACCGTCTCACCTTCGAGGTGGTCCAGTCCGCTGATCGTGTCGGTGGCCGTGCTGTCGTAGGTGAGCCCGCAGTCCACGTAGAAGGCGTATTCGTCGCGCAGGTACTGCTCCATGTACTCGACATAGCGCACCGTGTTGCCGTCGATCGTGCGCTTGACGATCATCCACAGCACATCCTGTGCCCGGTCCCAATGGGGCAAGGTGATGACCGACTCGACCTCGCCGCCCACATCGTGGCGGTGCCAGCCCACCACGTCCTCGGCGCGTTCGTAGGTCATGCCGAGCAGTTGGCCGTCTGCGTCAGGCACCCACACCACCTGGTACGGTTCCTGCTGATAGGCCATGTCGGCGATGCCCGCCTCGGTGATGTGCTCGGCCAGCACCGTCAGGTTCGGTGCGACGTAGGAGTCGGTCTCGAAGTTGTAGGTGTACTCACGCACCTTGCGACCCGACCGCTGCACGAACAGGGTCGAGCTTGCCACGCGGATCGGGCGCACGGTGTCGGTGCAGCCGTAGGTCGTCTGCGGCGTGATGCGGATGCTCGTGGGCGTGATCGCGTCGCTGATCTGGTTCCCGCTCAGGGTGAACTCGCCGTTGGCCGTGCCAGCCGCGAGCACCTTGCCCGGGGACAGCCACGCGATCGTGTTCAGATCCTGGGTGTTGATCGTGTAGTTCAGTGCGTCGTCGTCGTTGGTGCCGTACTTGAAATTCTCATAGTCGCCAGTCACCGAGGCCCACAGGGTCTGCGGCAGGAACGTCGAGCCACCGAACCACAGGCGGTCCTCATAGAAGGTCACCGCGCGCGGGAAACCCCGGCGAGTGGACCACGCGCCCTCGGCCCAGCGTTTCGTGGCGCTCGTGGTCGGCAGGCGCGTGATGACCGTGGCGTTGACCACCGTCGAACTGGTGAACCCGGTGACAAGCGCGTACCCTGTGCCGTCGTGCAGGTAGGTCCACGTCACGGCGCCGTCGCTCACGGTGCCTTCGGTGTGGATCGGGGGGCGCGTGCCCGCGCTGGCACTGTTTGTGGCCTCGTAGACCCGCCCCTGGTACTGCACGAAGTTGCCAGCGGTGTGGGCGACCCCGGTGGTCCACTGGTTGAAGTCGGCGGCAGGGATGACCGAAATGCTGAAGAACGACCCCACATCCGCAGCCTCGAACAGCGCGGCCGATGCGGTGAGCGTGATGGCGCCAGTGAGCCCCGATGCAGTGATCGTGGTGGCCGTGACATTGATGTCGTTGAACGGGGGGCGGGCGAACGTGACCGCTGTCATGGTCCAGTTCGTCGCGCCGAGCCGTGCGAGCTTGTACACCGGGTAGTCGGGGTGCGCGATATAGATCACGTCGGCCGACTGCGCGAAGTTCAGTTGCGCGAGGTCCGTGTGGTCGTAGGGGCTCACGATCTCGTAGGGCACCCCGGGCGAGGACTCCACGACCCCACCGTCGGCGAAAAAGCGGATCACCTCGTCACCGAACTCCAGCGCGAATGATTGGGTGGTGCTGAACTCGAAGGGGAGCAGGCGGCTGAATTTGCTGGAGTTAGCGGTCTCCAGCACGAACCGCGTACCCGGGCGCTTGCGTGCGGGACCGAAAATCTGCGGGATGAAGTTCTCAAGGATGTCGCAGCCGTTCTTGTACTTCTCAAGGTCGGCGCGCCCCTTCAACTGCGGGGACAGTTCCCCGGCGTTGAACGAGTTCTGAATAGGGCTCGCCTTCATGTTGGCCTCACTTCCCGGCGCTTGCAAAAATAGAAAACCGTTTCTGGTCGCACCTCGTAAATCTCACCAAGGCGTCGGTAACTGAACCCGAATTCCCGGAGACTCCGTATCATTGGCCACAATGAGTGATGCAGCTTTGCAGGGACGACCCCTAGCGGAGTGAGTTTGCTAGAGGCTGACATCTTCTGACGGGTCTCGTCGCTGACGGGTACACCTGTGCGGTTATGGAACAGGGAAGATTGTCGCTTGAGACCGTACTCTTTGAAATAACGATCCCGTGTCTTGCGGGAAATGATTGCGCGAGTCTCATCTGAAACTTTCATTCCTGTGGTGCCGCCCCCGCCATCTGTTCGGTTGTAACCCTTCCTACCACTCGATCGGCAGTCGAGGTGGTCAATCCAATATGCTTCTCGTGAGCCGAGTTCGTCGATGGGGATACCTTTCTCCAACATGACCCAGTTGATCGCTTCCCATCCATATTTACGTATGGCCGCGTGAATCGGGCTCTGTGAACCCGCACGTGCACGACTCTTGTGTTCCCTCATTCGGTGGACCATTGAGCGTCGGGTCACACCAACGTAGAGTTTCCCGTTGACGGTGTTGGTGGCAAGGTAGACCAAGGCCATGTCAATACCTCACCGCGAGCCATTCGTCTTCTTCAAACTGAGCCGGTGGGTTCTCCTGACCGTCGACTCGCTTGGCGCGGGTCAGAGCGTCGTCGTACTCTTGCCAGAGATCGTTCTTTTTGGTGTTGCTCTGCGTCAGCGACTCGCACAGCTCGAATGCGAGGCGGCAGGCTGCGGCGTCGATGAACAGCGCGTCGAACGACGCGGGGTCTTCGATGCGGTCGATGTAGCGGATATAGAGCGCCGTGGCGTTGGCCAGAATCGCCTTGCCCTCGACCTCGTAGTCGCCGGTGCTCATGTCGCGCACCTCCAGCAGCCGCAGGCACCCAGCGGGTAGCGGGAACGAGTAGGAGAAGCCCCACACTGGAGCGGTGGTTGTGGGGGCGAGGATCGCGCGCTTGACGGCGAAATTCCAAGGGTGATCGCGCAGCACCTGGTCGCGGATGGTTTCCCAGTTGCGCGTGCACAGGTTCGCGGCCTTGGTGCCATCGGCCAGGCTGGTGATGGGTCCGTGACCCACCTTGTCCAGACCCTTGTTGCAAACGTCAACGACTGAGGCCATACATTGCTCCTGGGTTCAGTTCGCGCATTCTACCGCCTGCGGCGACGCACAATGGGTAGAAAGAGCCCACCGGTGGCGACGACAGGGATGCCGCCCTCCAGTGTGGGCGCGTAGATGGCCTTGCTGCGCGTGACCAACGGCGGGTACAGGGTAAAGGCACCCACTGTCACGGTCGGTGCGAACAGGCTGCGCGAGCGGGTCACCAGCGGCGGGCTGATCGTGATGCTGCTGGTGATCGTCGGCGCGTAGATCGTCTTGGTGCGCGTGACCAATGGGGGCGCCAGATCCACCTCACCGGGCACGACGATGGGTGCGTAGATCGTCTTGGTGCGCGTGACGAGGGGTGGACCGATCGTCTGGTCACCGCCCCCCGGTTGGGTCACCGTGGGCGCGTAGAGCGCCTTGGTGCGCGTGACGAGAGGTGGGCTGATCGTGACAGCACCAGGCGTGACCGTTGGTGCGTAGAGCGTCTTGGATCGTGTGACCAGTGTCGGGTTGATCGTGACCGGGCCAGCCGAAACCGTCGGCGCGTACAGCGTGCGCGTGCGCGTAACCAGCGAAGGGTTTAGAGTTTGGTCGCCGCCCCCCGATTCTGGAATCCAGCGGATGATGACAACGCCGTCACCGCCCTTGCCAGCGCGCCAAGAATCGTTTGTGGTGTTGACGCCACCCGCGCCACCGCCTCCTAGCCCGTCCGTACCGCTGCGAGCTGCGTAGGTGGTTCCTGATCCATTGCCACCACCACCAAGACCGCCGGCAGCCCCATCTCGACCATCAGTGTCCCGCGTACCACCAGCGCCACCACCGTAATAGGTCGGCGTACCTGTGATGTCGCACTCAATGCCATCGCCACCGGTTTGTGCGGTGTCTCCGGTTGTTGCTACTGCCCCGGCTTCTCCAGCACCGCCGCCACCGCCGCCGTAAATCAGGCTGGACGCAGCGCGAGTGCCTTCGTACCCTTGTCCGGATGTTCCACTATTGGAAGTACCCGTGCTGAAAGTGTTACCCCCGCCAGAACCACCAGGGTTGCCGTCCGAAACATCGTTTTGGTTCGCCCCACCCCCACCACCAATGGCGTCAGATGGCGCGTTTGTCCCATCAATGCCTGAGTTCTCACCGTCTGCGCCAACACCTTGCGTCGTGGTGGACGGCACTCCGCCCAGCCCCACGCGGATGGTGTATGTTTCAACCGCCGCCGTGAATGTTCCGGGGCTCCCGGTGTTGGGCTTTACACCCCCCGCACCACCACCGCCCACCCGCTGGTAGTAGTTGGCGACACCGCCAGAACCACCGCCAGCAACCAGCAGGTATTCAAGCTCGCCGCCCGTGGTGACGACAAGCGTGCCGTCTCCCTCAAACGTGGCGACACGGTAACTGCCCGTGGTGCTGAATGACGCGCCTGTTGACGCGCCTTCGTTAATGACGGGCATCTAGCCCTCGCTCAGAACTGAAGAATGCCCGAGGCGTTCCACCCGAGTACGATATTGCCGCCGTTCGGAGTGACCGGAAGGCCCGTCACGCCCGTGTCGATGTAGGCAACAAGCCGAGAGGTGGAAGGCGTGCCAGTGTCCAGAAACAGGATGATCGCCTCGCTCTGGTCGCCCGTGACCGATGAGAGCGTGGTGTCCGCACCATCGAGCAGCCCGTTCGTGTAGGTCTGCGACGCCAACGTGGTCGGAGTTCCCACAGCGCCCGCACTGGCGTCGTCGTAGAAGTCGTGTGCTGAGTTGTAGGTGTAGTCGGCCGTGTCGATCAGCACCGACTTCAAGGTGCCGGTGATCGTCGGGCTTCCGGAGAACGCCTGACCGATCATGGCTTCGATGAACTTGGGATAGAAAGCGTTTGCCATGGTTTACCCCAGCAGTTTGGTGATCTGTTGGCGCGCCTTGGCCGTCTTGTCTTCAAGCTCGGCGAGCTTGGCCTTGGCGACCTCGTGGTCCGCCGCGGCCTGTTCCGTCTCGGCGCGAATCGTGGCGAGCGCAGCGCGGGCCTCGTCCACCGCAGCGCGGGCTTCCTGGAGGATCGCGTCGGCCTTCTCGGTGGCCTCAGCGAGCATGCGCTCCACCGTGCCCTTGGTGGCGTCCTGCACCTTGCGGGCGTCCAGGCGCGCGGCCTTGGCTTCTGCCTTGGCACTCTCGACCTGATCGTTCAGGGCGTCGAGATCCAGTCGTGCGCGGTCCACCGCAGTGCGAAGCTCGCGCTCGTTCTGCTCCACACCTGCGAGGGTGCGCAGGACCATCTCAGAATCCTCGAATGCCTTGAGGACACGGGTCATCTTGCCCAGTGCATCGAGTGCGGCTTGGTGGCTCATCGCGGGCTCCTTGCGAACACCGTCACGGTCAGGCTGGTGGTGCCATCGCCGGCCGTCACGTTGGGGCGCATGTAGCGCGGGGTCTCGGTGACAGCCTCCATGGCGGCGGCGGTCTTGGTGATGGCGTTGCCTTGGGGGTCCGTCAGGATCGCCCAGTTGGTGCCGTCGTTGCTACCCTCGAAGTTCACAGACCCGCCGACACCGAAGGTGCCAGTGATCTGGATCGTGCGATCAGGGTAGTCGTGAAAGGTCAACGGTGCACCCGTGTCGCCGTTGAGCAGGCCGGTCCACGTCAAGAGCACCGAATGCTCAAGACCGCCCAGGCTGCCCGGCTGGATGACCGTAGGGGTACGTTCTGCCATGTGGCGCTCCTGAAAATGGAAAGAAGGGGGCCGGAGCCCCCTTCATCAAGGACCGGAGAAGTACAGGTCCACGACTGCGCTGCCACTGCCCGGGAGGGCTGCTGCTGCGATGGTCATGAGCACCACTTCAGCGGCTGCCAGAGGCACGTCATCTGCTGCGGTGTACAGGCCGAACAGGGTCGGCACCGTGGCCGTGTGCGTTGCGGCAGTGCGGTACTTGCCCGTGGTGCCGGCAGGGCCGATGGCGATCGTCGCGGTGCCACCGAACGTGGCGCTCGCGTTGATGACGCCGAAGGCGAACACGTAGCCTGCAGGGATGGTGGCGAGCGTCACGGTGTCGCCGTTCGCCTGAGCGGCAAACGGGACGGTGGCGCGGAAGCGACGGAGGCGGCCGCCTTGCACGGCGCCACTGGCCTGCGAGGTGGGGACGGTGCCGAGACCGGCAACTTCGGGGGCGTAGGTATTGGGCATGATTCAGGTTCCTTTCAGGATCACAGATCGCAGATGATTTCGACGACCTTCTTCTCTTCCACGCGGGTCGCGCCGAAGGTGCCCTTGACGTACACCTGGGTGGCGTAGGACTTGTCAGCGCGCTCGGTGATCTTGGCGTTGATGTCGTTCCACATGCCCACATGCAAGCCGGACTTGGCCCACGCGAAGCAGCGGCGATCGCCAGAACCATCGACACCCAGCCGCTCGCAATGAACGAACTTGAAGCCCATGAAGCTGTCCACCTGACCTTGCACCAGTGCTTTCACGGTGTTGTAGTCGGCGCTGATCACTTCGGTCGTGCCGAGCAGGTTGTCGATCTGCGTGGCGGTCACGGCGATGTACAGGGGGTCGTTTTCCACGTCCACCTCGTTGGCCATCAGGATTCGCTTGGCTTGGCGCAGCTTGGCGATCGTGAGGCCGGTGCCACCCACGGCGATCGACTGCGTTGCGGTGGCGAACGGGGTGGCGGTCGAGCCGTTCTCACCGGTCTGAGCAGAACCCAGCGCAGCGGTGATGATGGCGTCGTCGAGCGAGCGACCCAGTGCGTAGGCACCGTTCTGTGCGTAGGGGCTGGTCGGATCGATCAGCATGCGCAGCTTGTCCTGGTCGTCGATCATGTCGGCCCACTCGTAGTCTTCGGGGAAGACCCAACGGGCGTCGTGAGGCGTCGAGATCAGGGGGGTGTCGCTGTGGCGACTGGTTTTCTTCTGCGCGGTGACAGCACCGATCTGCTCCACGGCCTTGGCCGCTTTGCCGGTGTAGGAACCCATGGTGCAGAAGTCCCGCAGCTTGGAACCCTTTTGCTGCAGCAAAAGCTGCACGTTGGTGGTGTACTGCTGTACGAAAGCAGTGGTGACAAATTCAGACATAACGTCCTCCTAGCGATGGAAAAGGAAACAAGTTACCCGAGGGCTTATTTCGACTTGTCCACCGTAGGCGGGGTCATGAAGTCAGGAGGGGTCACCGGTTGCTTTTCCTTGCGGGGCAGGGTGAGTTTCGACCTGTTCGATGTGTCGGGCGTCGTCACATCTGAAACGGACTCTACCACGTATTTCTCGAACCCAGTGGCACTTTTGATAATTTCTTCTGGGTCGCTGATCCCATGGCGCGAGGCCGTTGGGATCAGCATGCCCAGGATGCGCAGGCGCACCTCGATTCGTTCATCCATTGGCGGCCTCCATGAGGCGCTTCATCTTGGCGATGTGCTCCGGGCTGCCCTTCATGTAGTTCTCCATGAACTGCTTGTCGGTCTTGAGGTCAGCGATCTGCTGACGGGCCTCGGCCGGCGTAGTGCCGAACCCACCGCCACCGCCGCGCGCGCCGTCCTCGAACGAGTCCTCGCCCATCTTGGAGCCCAGCTTCGCGAACAGTTTGAGCATGTCGGCCGTGCCCAGCTTGGCCTCGTAGGCACTCAGGGTCGGCTCGTCGAAACCCAGCGACGCCACGGCACGCTTTCCCATGTCGATCTGCTTGTCGAAACCCTGACCCCACTCTTTCTTGAGATCGCCGATGGCTTTCTCGGACTGCTGGCGGGCCTCGGCCTCCCACGTCTGCATCTTCTCGCCCGACATGGCGTTCCACTCGTTGAACAGCGCACCGGCCTGTTTCGTGGTCAGCCCGTTCTTATGGGCCGTCTGCTTGAACCAGTCGGCCAGCGCGGGGTCGCCGCCCTCGGGCATCTTCAGGTCGTACTTGTCGGGCGCGTCGGGGCGGCCGAGCCGGTTGTAGAACTCGTCGAGCTTCGCCTGCTCGGCGTCCGGGCCGGGCATCTCCAGCAGGTTCTTGGATCCACCGGCGAACTTCTCCAGGTTGCGGTAGCTCTCGATGGCCTTGACCGGGTTGTCCCAACCCTTGTTCGTGATGTAGGCGCTGGTGGCCTCATCGACTTGGCCGTACCAGGGTGCCGCGCCGCTGGGCGGGGTGCCGTTGATGACGGGGGTCGTGCCCGCAGGTGCAGCGCCGGCCCCGGCGCCACCGTTATCGCCCATCAGGGCGGCAGTAGCTTCTGACATGATTCGGTCCTTTCAGGAACTCAAGATTTCCAGGTGATGGCCTTGACGGCCCACATCTGCGCGGTCTGCGCTTCGGTGATCGCTACCGACGCCATGCGCGAGATTTCAGGGTTTCCGCACGTATTGCGCAGGTCGTTCATGCGGTCGATGGTCGCCGCGAACTCGCGCTTGCACGCGGCCACTGCGTCGTCCCCACTGGGGTTGAACGAAAGGCCGACGGCCTTCTCACCAAAGGATTGATCGCTCATGTGTTCACCTCAAAGTTGTTCGGTTCTTCAACCAGGTTCATGATGTCCTCGTCGGTCATGTTCAGGTGGCCCATGATTCGCAGCCACACCTCGCGGCGACCTTCGAGAAGGTAGGTGGTCTGGACGTTGTTGACATCCGCCGACGGCAGGGTCGCCCGGCAGAACCGCCGAAGGTCAGCCAGAACCTTCTTGCCTTCGGGGTTGTTGAAAGTCTTGCGGTAGGCGCGTGAGCGCCAGAGAACCAGTGGGTTGAGACTCATGCGCCTTGAAGCAGTGCTTGCGCCTGTGCTGCGTCCTTCATGGCGCCGGCCAGCGGCTGCGCAGCGGCGACCATGTTGGCCTGCTGCTCCTGCGCTGCGCGCTGCTCGCGCAACTGGCGCATCGCCTCGGGGGAGCGCATGACGGGGGTGGGCACGCCGGAGACCTCGGCGGTCAGGCGGGCCAGCGCGTCGGGGTCGAACACGTCGAGCACCTCGGGGTTGATCTGAGCGAACGGGGCCAGCAGTTCCATGGTGCGCTGCACGCCCACCAGTTCCTCGGCCCGCTGCATGCGGCTCATGGGCGAGTCGTAGACGATCTTGTACTCGCCACCGGCCTCGCGCAGCGCGGGGGGCATCGGGGGCAGGACGCGGTGGAAGGCCAGCAGGTCCAGCTCGCGCTCGACCATCGGACCCAGCGATTCAGACTGCTGGCGCCCCATGGTGGGGGTGAGCAGCATGCCCTTCTCCTGCGCGCGGATCAGCGCCTCGGTGGCCGTCATGCGCGGCGTCTCCACGAGGATCTGGAACAGGGTCACGAGGAAGGCGTCGTCGATGGAGGCGCGGCGCTGGTCCATCTTGGTGTCGGCGATGTCCACCCGGGCGCCGGTGCTGAACGGCTGGATCAGTTGCTTGCCGTCGCGGTTCACGCCACCGGGGTTCAACCCACCGGGTCGCATGTTCACGGTCTTGGCCCCGCCACCGAGCACCCCGTCGTCGTGGAGCAGGATGGGCGGGTCGATGAGCTTGTGCGCCGCGCGGATGTCCGTCTTGGCCATCTCGTTGAGCATCTTGATGTCGGGCAGCGCGCACATCGCCGGGCCACGGCCATACACCTCGTCGGGTGCGGTGACGTAGCGGCTGATCGAGTAGGGGAACGTGTTGTAGCCCCCGGGCTTGGCCACGAACACCTTCTCGCGCAGCGCGATGTAGTAGGAGCCGAACGGCTTGCCACGGGCGTCAGCGCGCGAGGGGTCGAAGTCGGCGCGCGGCGCCACCACATGCAGGAAGTCGTGCTTCTCGTGGATGCGGTTCGGGTTCTCCAGACACTTCTTCACCGACTCGGGCAGGTTGTTCTCGCCCCAGCGTTGCGCGGCCTGGCGCGCGGTGAACTTGAACTGGCGGTACACCGTGTCGATGGCGCCCTGGTGGTTTTCCAGCAGGAACAGGTCGCGCAGGTTCACGCAGCGGTAGCGCAGGCCCACACCGGGCTCGAAGTCGATGAACAGGGCGCCGGTGCCGAAGGCGCCGGTGGAGGTCCAGCGTTCCGAGTTCTGGCCGGAGAAGTTGGCGCGCGGGCTGTACCGGGCGTCGTACAGGATATTGTTGACCTTGTAGAACCAGTCCTGCACCTCGAAGTCGGCGTTCAGGTTGTCGTCGGTGGTGCGCAGGTTGTGCCAGCGCGACTGGCGCGGCGTGAGCATCGAGTCCATGACGGCGGCGAACCGCTCCAGCGCGATCATGGGCTTGGAGTCGAAAATCTTCTGCGTGCGTTTCTCACCGTCGGTGCGCTCCCCGAGGAACCCCATCTGGCGGGGCAGGATGCGCTCGGCGATCTCTTCCCAATGGGATTCCCACGTGCCGCGCAGCCCCTTGAGGTTGGCGAATACCCGGCACAGTTCGGCGGCGTCACTCATGGTAAACCCTTATCGCTTTCCGGCGAGGTATTCTTCGAGGGTGACGGGCTTGTGCCCGTCGCTCATCTTCTGTTGCTGGTAATCGCGGTACGCGGGGAGCACGCGGGTCTTGGTCTGTGCGTCGCCGGCCATGCCACCCATCTTCGGGGGAGGGGGCGCGGGTTTCTTGTCCTTGTCGGCCATGTCAGCCGCCCAGTAGCTTGGTGGTGCCGATGTTCGGCGCGCTGTAGCTCTCCTGGTTCGTGAGCATCGTGGCTGCACGACCTGACGCGGTGCGCTGGCGCTTGCGCTCGGCGTCGGCCGCAGCCTCGACCGCAGGCGTGGCGACACTGGGTGTGGGCGCAGGCGCCATTGGGGTCTTGGGTTTGCTACCGAAACTCATTGGGGCACCTCCGTCAATTGGACGCGAATATATCACAGGGTGCTGCTGAAGATGTCATAGTCGCTTTGCGCCACCTGTCCAGCGAGCCGCGCGCGGTGGCGCATCAGGTTCGAGTCCAGCCGGGCCACTGGCTCGCTGAACGTGAGCGCCAGGGCGTCGCCGTCGTCGGGGGAGGCGAGCCCTCGTTTCTTCATCGAGTCCTTGGTCTCCAGCTTGATCTGCCCCTTGAGCGCCAGCGCGTACTCGGGGCCGGTGATGTCGTCGATCAGGCCGGGCTCGTCGTCGATGCAGCCGTACACGAGCCAGTCGCGCATCTCGCCCCACATCTCGGCGCGGCGGTTCAGGTACTTCTCGTCGTCGCGGGCCTTCTCGCCCGACTGCACCTCGATGACCCGGTAGCCCAACTGCTTGAGCCGATCCACGACCCCGCCACCCACGCCCCCGCCGTCCACGAACACCGCGTCGGGCTTGTGGTGCTCGATGAGCCCTGCGGCCTCGTTGGCGAGATCCATGGTGCTCAGGCCCCGGAAGCGCGAGGGCTTCAGGGTGCGCGCGTCGCGCCCCCGGCGCCAGCGGATCACCGACTCGTCGTCGCCGAAGCGCGCCACGTCGATGCCCATGAGCAGCGGGGCGCCGTCGTCGGGCACCATCTCGCGCGTGGCGGCGGTGTAGGCCACCTCGCGCCCGATGAACTGGTTCGACCCGGTGCGAGGGAACTCCCCCTTCACCTCGATGCGGGTGACGTCGTGGTCCTCGCCGTACTTGTTCGCGATGCGGTCGTACACGGCGCGGTCCACGCCCTCCACGGTGCGCGAGTCCACGTACTTGGTCTGCCAGAACGCGCGGTCCTTGTGGAAGCACTCGAAGAACCGCCCGGTGTTGCGCCGGGGGTTGCTGATCGCGAGCCACAGGCGCAGGGGGGCCAGGTCGGTGAAGAACCCCTCGGTCACCTGCCAGATGGGGTCGGGGATACCGGACGCCTCGTCGAACTGCACCATCATGCCGATCTGGCTGTGGGCACCTGCAAAGGCGTCGGGGTTCTCCTCGGACCAGCTCTGCGCGTCCACGTAGTAGTACTGCGTGTCCATCTTGAGTTGCGTCTCCACGAGGTCGGCGAACCAGCGGGCCGGGCGCAGCGACATCGAGGACTTCTCGAACCAGTGTCGGTTGATCGCCATCGTGTGCCACTTGCCCAACTCGGCCATGGTTCTCGAGCGCAACTGCGTCTCGGTGTTCGCGGTCACGATCGTCGTGCTCCCGATCCAGCACGAGGCGACGAACATGTCGAGCATCGCGAGGAACGCGGACTTGCCGATTCCCCGGCCCGACGAGATCGCCAGGTACACCGGCGACGGTGGCAAGCCCACCTTCTGCTTCTCCAGGTCGAGCAGCAGGTGGTCGCGCAGCCGCTCGAACTCACCGATCTGCCAGGAGCGCGGACCCTTGACCTTGGCCAGTGGCGTGCCCTCCACGCCCCACGGGAACGCATACTTTACGAATGACAATGGGTCGTATCGGAAAGACAGGATTCGGTTCATCAACTCCTGCTCGTTGTTCGAGGGACCGGTGGCGGTGGTTCTCATCCCTAGATTTGCCCCGACTTCGGGTCAACCACCCACGCCGCGCTGGTGGTGACAGGCCATCCAACAAAATCGCCAACCTGCGGCATGCGGTAGGGCGACATGGGCAGCGATGGGCTGTAGGGGAGAGGTGGCGCGGTCCGGTGCTCCAGAGCGGCCAGACGACCCTCCAGACTCGCAAGGCGTTGTTCAAGCATCGTGATGCGTTCTTGGTCTGTCATGCGTTCCTCGCTTCCACGTCAATCACGTCACTGGTCAGTCGTCGTTCGCCCTGACCCATCGCTTGTCGAAGGTCAACGGTGATGTTCTGTTCGATCTGCTTGGTCTCACCGTAGCGCCGTCGGTTGTCGGCGGCGATGAGCCACTTGTACGCCCCGACAGCAGTTTGCGATCGGTTCACGTCCTCCATCAGATCGGCGGCGGTTGCGTGTTCCACTACCCTGTCCGCCCATTCGTAAGACCGAATTTGGCACGCGCGGTCATATTCCGCCTGCCGGGTTTCATCGGAATGGACCCACCGTTTGAACCGCCCGAAGTCAACATCACCACGGGGGTCGTCTCGCACCGCCTGTTTGAACGTGGCTCCCGAGCACATTGCGTCAATGACCCGCTCAAACAACGCTGGGTAGACCACCATCTCATTTTCTCGCTTCAGCGCGAGTGTGGTCGCACGATCTGGCACCAGCCAGGTGGGCAGTATCTGCACTTGTTCGACAGTGGGCAGGGCAGCGGTGTCCATCGGGGCACTGTATCACGGGTGGGGGAAGGGCTGTCAATCACAGGATCAATGGTGCAGTGCATCAATGGTCCATTGGGTTTTTATTTTCAGAATTTTTGAGGCGGGATTCGGGATACCTCCTGCCGCGCGCACCCGCGGGCCGCTGGGGGCG
>OFRF01000288.1_pt1 | contig 13486 bp, 12 predicted proteins | sample 1543081 | NCBI WGS metagenome assembly OFRF01 (sample SAMN07774232, study PRJEB24372) | wastewater metagenome
TCTGTCGAGAACAAACCCTGCTGGGAGCGCACCGACCCGTTGATGATCTACCCGTCCCCATGGAACCGGAGCACGCAGGACGGCTACCTGATTGAGCGCCACCGCATGACGGCCCAGGCCCTGACCGAGCTGATCGGAGTCGACGGGTACAGCGAGGACGCCATCAACCAGGTGCTGGATCAACACGCGATCAACGGATTGCACGACTGGCTGGCCATCGACACCGAGCGGTCGACGGCGGAGGGGCGCACCACGACGCCCCTGGAGCAGAGTTCCGACCTGATTGATGCGCTCCAATACTGGGGCGACCTGCCCGGTAAGCTGCTGCTGGAGTGGGGTATGACTGAGCAAGAGGTCCCTGACCCCAACAAGGTCTACGCCGTGGAAGCCTGGCTGATCGGAAACTGGGTCATCAAAGCCGCCATCAACTCGGACCCCTTGGCTCGCAGGCCATACTTCTCAGACAGCTTCAAGCGGCAGCCAGGCGCGTTCTGGAACCTGTCGCTGTACGACACCATGTCTGATTGCCAGGATATGTGCAACGCGGCGGCCCGCGCGCTGTCGAACAACCTCGGTATTGCTTCAGGCCCGCAGGTCTGGGTCAACGTGGACCGCCTCCCTGCTGGAGAGGACATCACCCAGATTTTCCCATGGAAGATCACCCAGACTACCAGCGACCCGATGGGTTCAAGCGCGGCCCCGATGGGGTTCTTCCAGCCGACCAGCAATGCCAGCGAGCTGATGGCCGTGTTTGAGAAGTTCAGCCAGTTGGCCGACGAATACACCGGGATTCCTCGCTATATGGCGGGTATCGAGGGGGCAAACGGGGCAGGGCGAACGGCGTCTGGCATGAGCATGATGATCGGCAACGCTGGGAAAACCATCAAGAGCCAGGTCTCCAGCATCGACATTCACGTCATCACGCCCATCGTTGAGAGCGCGTTCGACTTTGTCATGCGTTACGTCGGTGATCCGGACATCCACGGCGATCTGAACGTCGTCGCATGCGGGGCGCTGGCACTGGCAACCAAGGACGCGGCACAGGTCCGTCGCAACGAGTTCTTGCAGATCATGCTCAACAGCCCGGTAATCCAGCAGATGATCGGCCCCGAAGGCATGGCCTCCTTGGTTCGCTCGGTCACCAGCACGCTGGATATGAACTCGGGGGACATCGTACCCTCTGACACCGAGGTCGTGATGCGTCTGAAAGCCGCCGCTCTGCAACAGCAACAAGCTGCCATGCTGGGCCAGGGCCAACCGGGTCAAGGCACCCCGGAAAAGCCGCCCGGCCAGAAGCAGCTCATGAATGGAGCGCCTGTCGTCGACAATTTTGGAGCGCAAGGCTCTTGACACTAACGCGTTAGATGAGTTAGGCTCGCGTTAATTGAGAAAGTAAATGCCCACTAACATTCGTCAGCAGGTTTTTGAATCCGTCGCTCGGTCGCAACCGAAGCTGCGTGAAATCCTGTCGTCGGATTTAGAGCAAACGATCACCGTGCTAGTCAAGATGAACGATGTGGAGCAGCTGCGCCGAGCCCAAGGCCGGGCGCAATATCTGCAGAACCTCATCGCAGAGCTTGACGGCGCAACCGGTTCCCCCAACCGCAAGGTTGGAACTTCAACCTGACAGGCTAACCGCCCAGGAGTTTTACGATGACACTGCCCCAACAAGTACAAGCCCAGCTCGACCACGCTGAATCCATCCTGACGCAGATCAATGCGCCAGCGGCAGCGGCGGAGCCGCCTGTACCTCCACCGGCAGAGGCCGTCACAGGGTCTGAGACCCCGGCACCAGCGGAAACCACCGCGCCCGCAAGCCAGCCAGCGGCTCCCAAAGCCCCTGCGCCCGACTCGTGGGAACACAAGTACAAGACGTTGCAGGGTATCCACAACAGCCACGTCAGGGACTTGAAATCGCGTAGCGAAGCTCTTGAGCAGCAGGTCGCAGACCTGACCGCAAAGCTGAACGCAAAACCCGCAGAAAAGCCGGAAGTGCCCTTGGACCCCAAGGATGCAGAAGTGTTTGGTGCAGACATGGTCGACATGGTCCAGCGCGTCGCGGAAGCGATGTTTGGCCAAGCCGCCAAGTCGTTCGATGCGCGCCTCGCCGCCATTGAGCAGCGCCTGGAAGGCACGTCTCGTGAGGTCAGCCGTACGGCAGAGGAGGTCTTCTACGACCGCCTTGGCACGGCGGTACCCGACTACGAGACGTTGAACGAAGACCCTGGATTCCTCGCCTGGTTGGGTGAGGTGGACCCGGTCTACGGAGCCCCTCGTCAGGCAGCACTCACGGCAGCTGCAGGAGCAATGGACGTCGCACGTGTGGCCAGGATTTTCCTGACCTACAAGAACCTCCAGAACCCCGCATCAGCCAGCCAGACCCCTTCTGCGTCGCAACAACTGGAACGTCAAGTCGCTCCTCCCACCGTCAACGCCCCGCAGCCCCGTCAACAGGGCGGCAAACCCCTCATCACGGAAGCCGAAGTGCAGTCGTTCTACAACGACATGCGCCAAGGCAAGTACCGTGGTCGGGAGGAAGAGGCGGTTCGGGCGGAAGCAATCATCAACGCTGCTATGGCAGAGGGCCGCATTGTCGCCCGACGCCCGCAGTACACGCCTGTGTAAGGAACTGAAATGACCACCGTAACCGCAGCAGCCACCTTCCCGGTAGGCTCCCCCTTCAACACCAGCCCGGCGTACTCCGGTACCTTCATCCCGGTCGTCTGGTCGTCCAAGATGAACGCGAAGTTCTATGCAGCTTCGACGTTCGCCGACGTGTGTAACACGAACTGGCAGGGCGACATCAGCGGCATGGGCGACAAGGTCATCATCAATACGCCTCCGAGCATCACCGTGTCGAACTACACGGCGGGCTCTACCCTGTCGTACCAGGCTCCCACGCCCGATACCCAGGAACTGGCGATCGACAAGGGCAAGTATTTCGCCTTCCAGGTGAACGACGTGCTGGCGTATCAAGCTCAACCGAACCTGATCGACACCTTCTCGACCGACGCCGCGCAGCAGATGCGCGTGGCCATCGACTCCAACAGCTGGTACAACACCTTCACCGGCGGCTCGTCCTCCAACAAAGGTGCCACTGCCGGTGCCAAGTCGGGCAGTTTCAACATGGGTACCGACACGGCTCCCGTGACGCTGACGACCAGCAACGTGCTGCAGAAGATTCTGGAAATGGCGTCCATCCTGGACGAGCAGAACATTCCCGAGTCGGATCGCTGGCTGGTGCTGGACCCGTACACCCGCTCGCTGCTGATGCAGTCCAACCTGGCGCAGGCTCAGTTCATGGGCGACAGCACCTCGATGGTTCGCAACGGCCTGATCGGCGCCATCGACCGCTTCAAGGTGTATGTGACCAACCAGCTGCCGAAGGCCATCGCTGGCTCGAACACCCCGTGGCTGTCTGGCGACGGTTCGGAGAACAGCATCACCTCCATCAGCGGTCTGAAGCGTCGCGCCATCATCGCCGGTCACAAGTCGGCCCTGACGTTCGCCTCGCAGATCACCAAGATGGAAACGATCCGCAACCCGAACGACTTCGGCGACTACATCCGTTCGCTGAACGTGTACGGCTTCAAGGTTGTCAAGCCCGAAGCCCTGGCGCTCTGCATCGTGGCCTAATCGCAGGGAGGGGGCCTTCGGGTCCCCGCCTTGCTCCTTCAAGGAGTAGAACATGACGCAGAAAAAAGCACTCGTTCAGGCCGGTATCTTCGGCAACACGGCTGCCGCCATCCTTGGCGACGTCGCGACCGGAGTCAGCGCCGCAGGCACGACCCAAGCCACCGCTACCGCGTTGACGGCCAATGTTAACGTCATCAGCACCGCAGCTGCCAGCTCTGGTGTCGTTCTCCCGGCCAGCGAGGCAGGCGATGTGATCGAGGTTTACAACCAGGGAGCCAACGCCCTTGCGGTTTACCCTCCCGGCTCGGAAATCATCGACGCATTGTCTGCAAGCGCCTCTTTTGCGGTGGGCGCAGGTAAGGCAGCCACGTTCCGAAAAGTCAGCGCGACCACCTGGGTGTCGCTGCTCGGGGCTTGATTGCCCAAACCACGCTAACGCGTTAGAATCGCCCCAGGCCTCAAACCTGGGGCGTTTTCACAAGGGACACCCATGCAATCACTAGATGTGTTCATGTCGCGGTTGCTACCCCTGGTTCCGGGGTGCCCCTACCCGACTGCTGAACAAGCCCTACTGGACTCTGCAATAGAGTTCTGCGAGGAAACACAGGCTGTCCAGGGTGTAACTGACCCAGTGGCCCTGTATCCTGACCAGCAGACGTACACGATCACGCTTCCCTTCAATATTGAGATTGCCAGAGTTATCAAAATCTGGAGCGGGACGCGACTTCTGACGCAAGTCGAGCCGGTGCTCGTGGATACCCCGCTGGTGTACAACAACCCGACAGGCACAGAGTACGCCGCGACGGGAAACCCCCGAATCGCATCCGTGGTGGAAGATGGCACGGTCACGCTGTACCCGACACCGAACATTGCCGCCGCAAGCGCAGAAATGTTGACGGTAAGGGTTGCCATCAAGCCGACGCGATCCGCAACACAGGTGTCCGACAGCCTGTACACGACATGGGCTGAAGCTATCGTGGCTGGCGCGGCTTTCCGATTGGCCGGTATTCCCGGCACAGCATTCAGCGACAGCGCCCTGACTACCGAGAGCCACAGCCGGTTCCGGTACTTCATCAACAGAGCCCGCATCGAAGCCAATAGGGGCCGTCTGGTTGGACCAGCGGCTGTTCGCATGAAACCGTTTGCCTGAGAGTAACCATGACCACAACCGCACAGACCATCATTCGCCGCGTCGTCGAGATCGCTCAAGACATAACCTCGATCCGCTGGCCCATCAGCGAACCCTGCCGGTACTACAACGACGGGCAGCGAGAGATCGTTCTCCAGCGACCGGATGCCCTGTCGACCAACGCTGCGGTGACACTTGTCGCTGGGAGCAAGCAGGCCCTGCCGACCGGCGGTCTCAAGCTGATCGAAGTCGTGCGTAACACGGGCGGCAGTGCTGTCCGGCTGACCAGCCGTGAGGTGTTGGATGCTCAGATTCCAAGCTGGCATACCCTGACCGGTGTGACGGCCATCAAGCACTTCATGTACGACCCGCGCGACCCGCGTACGTTCTACGTGTACCCGCCAGCCGCGTCGTCTGGCGCATCGCTGGATATTGTCTACGCCAAGGCCCCAACCGACATCGCTGAAGCCGCCGACGGTGGAACTTATACCAACGTCGCTACGACAACGCTGGAGCTGCCTGAAATTTTTGCAGGCCCCCTGATCGACTACATCTTGTACCGCATGTTTAGCAAGGACGTCGAGTACGCAGGAAACGCGGCGCGCGCCCAGGCCCACTATGCGGCATTTGCAAACGCGCTCGGTATGGAGATCAAGGCCACGGTGGCAGTTGCGCCGACTTCACCGGGGAACCCCAACCACCCCGCTGCCTCGAAGGTCGTGGGTTAACCACCATGGGTATCGTTGAATCCACTATCGCGTTCTTGTTCCGCAGGAAAGCGCCTGTCGTACAGAACGATGCCCAGCGTACCGCCGCCATACTGAACCCAATTTTTGACCAGGCTGCGGACGTGGCCAAGTGTCTCATTGACCAGAAAGCCGATGCCAATGACACCGCCAATGACACCGCCAATGACGCCGCCACTGACCGATGAGGAACTCATCCGTGTTCGAACGCTACTCGACCAAGACAGGTTTGTCAGGCAGTTTTGGTCAACCATACGGACATGGGTTATTGCTATCGCTGCCGTGGTCGCAGGGGTCACCGTTGGATTCGAAGCCCTGGCAAAAGTCGTCCGATTCCTCGCAGGTAAATGAGATCATGACAAGAGCAACTCAGTTGTTGGAACGCATGATGTGGTTCTGGATCATCCTGCTGATCGTGTCCGTGGGGCAGGTGATCTGGTGGGCGATGGATCGGTCGCCTCCCTTCCGGGTGGATGCCGTGCGCGTGACCAATGCGCCGCGGGGCGGTCTCGTGCATATCGACGCAGAGGTTTTCAGGGATGTTCGCCGGGAGTGCGGCGTTACATTGTCAAGCCACCTTTACGATTCCACAGGCACCCGATTTGTGATCGATGCCACCACCTCCAGCAGTTCGGCAGGAATCGCCGCTTTGGAGCGCAAGAGCCCTGGCAAGCTGCGGCGCACGATCCAGCTACCTGATGGCGTGGCCGTTGGGCCGGCGTCCATCGTTTCATCCATGACGTACACCTGCAACGCTTTGCAGGAGGTGCTGAGGCCGATCCAGGTGCAGACAGAATTTCAGTTCGAGGTGCTGCCATGATGCACGTCTCGCCCCGTGGCCGCGCCCTCATCAAGCAATTCGAGGGCTTCCGCGAGCACGCCTACCAGGACGTGGTGGGCGTGTGGACCATCGGATATGGATTCACGCGCGGAGTAAAGCCTGGGCAGCACATGACGCTGCAGCAGGCAGAGGCTCGCCTGATTACTGAGTTGCTTGGTTACGAGCAAGCCGTTCTCGGTGCCTGTACCCTTGAGCCCAACCAGAACCAGCTGGACGCCATGTGCAGCCTGGCCTGGAACATCGGCATCGCCGGTTTCCTGAAGTCCACGGTGCTCAAGTGCCACAACCGTGGGGATACCCAGAGCGCAAGCCGCGCCTTCGGGCTGTGGAACAAAGCGGGCGGGCGTGAGTGGGCAGGTCTGACGCGCAGGCGCGCAGCAGAGGCCGCGCTGTATCTGGAGCCTGTACCGGGGGTCGTGCAGCGCATCGTTGAGGGGGCCATCCCCAGCGCCGAAGCATCGGAGGTTCCTCCCCCGGTGCAAGCCATGCCCCAACAGGTTGACCCCGAAAGCGGCATGTCAGGTAGCGCCATCAACCGAGCAGCTACTGTGGCTGGAACCACGGCAGCAACAGTGGGCGCGGTGAGCCAGATCAAGACCAGCGTAGGTGAGCTGCAGAGCTGGCTTGTACCGATGCTGTGCCTGGCTGTCGTAGGTTTGGCTGGCTATATCGTCTGGCAGCGGTGGCAGCAGCGCAACAAAGGATGGGCATGACCATCTACATCAAGCTCGCCATCGCCGCCATCATCTTCCTGGCAGGCCTCGCCACCGGCATCAAGTTCGAGTCTGGAGAGATCGCCAAGATGAAAGCCGCCCAACAGGCCGCGCTGGTAGTTGCGGTCGAAGAGGCCCGCACGCAGGAGCAAGCCCGTTTCAAAGGAGTACAAGATGCACAAGCCGCTGCCGCCAAACAGGCCCAGGTTTCCAAGCGTGCTGCTGACGCTGCTCGTAGCGAGTCTCGCAGCCTGCGCGACGACCTCGACGCCGCCCGCGAAGCCGCCAGCCAATCCCTTGCCGCCTGCAACCAGCACAGCACTACCGTCGGTCGACTACTCGATCAGTGCGCAGGAGAATATCAAAGCATGGCGGAAACAGCTCAAGGTCACGCCAACGATGTGAGCCTGCTGCTGAGCGCGTGGCCCAAATGAAGGACCGGAAATGCCTGTAATCCGTATCAACGATTTCGGCGGCGAGCAGCCAAGCGTGTCGCCGCGCTACCTGCAAGAGAAGTCTGCTCAGGTGGCCAGCAACCTGCTGGCGTCAACGCCGGAGTTCAGGCCGCTGCTGGGGGCAGGTACTCCAGTATCTCTAGGGGCGTTTGCGTCTGATCCGCAGACGATCTACAAGTACCCGCAGCAGGGCGGATCGTGGTACTCGTCCGTATCGGTGGTCAATGTCGTGCGCGGCCAAATCAATGGAGACCCCAGCGAGCTGACCTACATGACCTATCAGGATGGCTCGGCACCGCCGAACATCTACCCATCCGGGTTGCGCCTCGGCGTGCCTGCGCCGCTGTCCGCCCCCACAGTGACCGTCAACGCAGTGACCCAGTTCACCGAGTCCGACCGCTCGGCGGCCATTGCGGCGGCGGGTGTTCTGGCTCGGGATGCGGTACACAACAACATGTCGGCAGCAGTGGCCTGCGGATCGGACTTCGCAGCAGCTACAGGTTTCAGCCGGTCCATGGGCGTGACGGTTCCTGGCTACTTCAACCGAGACATGAGCCCGACCGCAGGAGAGACGTCGACTCACATCGTGCGGGCGTACCGCGCAACATCGACCGGCGGGGCCTTCACCGGAGGCTTCGAGAGCGCCTACGTGACGGTGGGCAACACGTCCGACAATTTCGCCTGGGCGGCCGACCCCGCCTTGCAGGGGTTCTGGCGCACCATGCCTGCTGGTGTGAGCATCGAGACCAGCCCGTGGGGCACGACGTGGGGCTGCCTGACCGGCGATGACCACTACTGCCTGGCCTTCCCCGCCTACGCGATGACGTACACCCTGGCCACGTCGACCGCCAAGACGGCATTGAAAGCCATCCCTCTGCCAGGCACCACAACGGGCGAGTTCCTCTATAACGACGCCGAAGCGCAATCCATCGTCGACTCGGTCAACGCGTACCTGAGCGTTGACAACCCGGCCATCCGCCCGAAGTTCAAGGAGATGGCGGACAAGGTAGCCGAGCTGAAGGTTGTCCTTGACGGCGGCGTGATCTCGTTCACTGCCAACACGATGTCGGCCTACTACGGCACGGCAGGCGTAGCTGCTGAGATCGACGCGGCCTTCGACGCTTTTGCCAACGCGGTGGCTGACGCCGCCATCACTGTGGCCAACGCCCGCTCGACCGGCGGCTATGTTGGCGGAGGGCTTGCGCCATGACCACGGCAGTCTATGCAAACGGCGTTCGCGCTACCGCTGTCGCCGCCATCAAGGCCGCTGCGATTGCCAAGTTCACCGCCATCGGCTCCGGTTTGGGCGCTGACGGCATCAAGCGCCTGGACGTCGCCGGGCTCACCAAGTGGCTCCAGGACCAGTTCGTCCTCATCAGCTCAGACTCTGGGCTTCCGGCGGGCGCAGTGGTAGACAACATCAACCTCGCCGCAGCCGCGTTCAACACGGGTTCTGCCGCAGCACTGGTCGGCACCCTGAACAACCGCATCCGCCCTGAGACCCTGTCGACGCGCCCCGACTACCCGGACATGTCTCCGGGCTCGCTGTACCCACGCATCGTGGCCTCCGTCGTGGATGCCAAGGCCACCCTGAAGCGCCTGTCGGACGACATCACCGCGTACTACAACGAGGCGTACCGCTACGACGACGAGAGCCTGCTGGTGCGTTCGCTGATCGCCGACTTCAAGGCCAAGGGCAAGGACACGCTCATCAAACCTGCTGTGCAGCGCCTGGTAGAGACGCGCGCCTACATTGCCACCCACGTCACGGCCATCGGCGAGGAGTCTGCTCCGTCCCCGGTGTCTACGCTTATCGAGCTGGATCAGAACGACACCGTGACCGTCGGCCTTGCCAACTTGAGTGCAGGTTGGGCCAGCCGCAACATCACCCACGTTCGCCTATACCGCTCTCTCAGCGGCAACGCGTCTGCCGAGTTCCAGTACGTGCCCCACGCAACCGACCCGAAAGGGTGGCCGGTCACCACGGGGTCGAACTTCAGCGGTACAGACTCCAATACACCCGAGAAGCTGGGCGAAGTCTGCCCAAGCTCGGACTGGGACGAGCCGCCGTACCGAACGGCGCTTAGCGATACCGCGATCCCGCCGACGCCATATGGGACCAACCCATATCTTCGCGGGCTCGTGGGCATGCCGAACGGCGTGATGGCTGGATTCTTTGATGCGACGGTCTGCTTCTGCGAGCCGTACCACCCATATGCGTGGCCTTTCCGATACCAGATTTCCCTGCGCCACGACGTGGTCGGGCTTGGCGTATTTGGCCAGACGCTGTTTGTCGGCACGGTCGCCAACCCGTACTTCATCACCGGCTCCGACTCTGCCAGCATGTCCGCCATCAAGCTGGACAGCAACCAGGCCTGCGCCTCGGCGCGCTCGATTGTCGAGGTTCCCGGAGGCGTGCTTTACGCGTCCCCAGACGGACTGTGTCTGGCCAGCAACGACGGCATCAAGGTGCTCACCTCGGGAATCTTTACGCGGGAAGACTGGCAGGCCCTGACTCCGAGCAGCATCTTTGCGGCGGAACACGACGGCGTCTACTATTTCTGGTACACGGGAGGCTCTGGTGGCTGCTACGCACTGGACCTTACCTCCGGCAAGCTGGTTCGCACTGCACTGACGGCAACTGCCGCCCTGACCGACAAGTACAGCGACACTCTGTATCTGGCTACGCGCACAGCGGGCACGACCTATGTCACCCCGGTGTTGACCACGGGTCACCTGACCGGCAAGTGGCGCAGCAAGATTTTCGTCCTGCCGATGCAGGCCAGCTTCGCCTGGCTGAGCGTGCTGAGTAACTTCAGCGCCGCCGTCACTGTGCGCCTGTACGCGGACAACACCATGACGCCCTTCTACACGGTCAGCATCACCAGTTCTACCCCGGTGCGCCTGCCTGCTGGCCGCTGGAAGGAATGGGAGATCGAGATTGAGACGACGGCCCGCGTGACGGAAGTCGTGATTGCATCCAGCACTCAGGAGCTGCAAGCCGTATGAGCGCCAAACTTCCAGGACTCCAGCCGGTACGCACCGGAGACCCCGCCCAGGACCGGTTCCTTGAGGCGGTGCGGGAGCGCCTGGAGGTGCGCGAGGGTGTGCGCGGCGACCCGCTGGAGGCCGTCGTTCTTCAACGCGATCTGGTCGAGCTGGGAATCAAGAAGCAAAGCCGCGTGGCGCTGCCGGATGGTAAGCCTGGGTTCGTCACACAGCTCGCGGACGGCTCGTTCTCGGCCATCTCTGCCGACGAGCTTGTCAGCCGACTGGAGAGCACCGACTGGTATCGCTCGCTGGCTTCTGCGCCAGGTGGGGTCACGGACAGCACGCGGCAGTCCATCCTGTCCGCCATCACCGAGGAAATCTCCAAGCGCGGAGCCGAGGACCGCAGACTGGATTCCGTCATGGCGGGCATCCGTGAGGAACTGCTGCGCAAGATCGGCGACCTGGCCGCCCGAGTCAGCGGTGCCAGTGCAGCGCCACCGACGCCGAACAACTACGACACCTTCACGGTCACTCTGCTGAGCGACAACACGCGGGTGTTCACGTTTGCCTACACTACGACGCCAGCCCCAAGCGACCTGGCGGGAGCGGTGATTCGCTTCAAAAAAGGCGCGACAGGCACGGAGCTGTGGGGAGCCATGTCACCGCTGCACGAGGGTGTGCTGACCAACAGCCCCATCGAGACCCGCGCTGGTGACCCCGATGTTTACCGGTTTGCGATCAAGGCCCGCACGCGCTCGGGCATGGAGAGCACGGATGCCACGGTGCGCTACGTCGACATCACGCTGCCCGCACTGTCTGGAACAGAGAGCATCATTCAGCTAGACGCGTCAACACTGGCCTTCGCGTTTACCACGGCAGGGACCGCATACCCAGCAGCGCAGTCGTCGATCCTTACGCTGACACGCACGCCAACCAGCTTGTCAGGGACGGCAACGTGGAGCGCCACGGCGTTTGACTCCTCTGGTACCCAGATCGGGTCAACTGGTGGGGTAGCGCTGACAGGTACCGGGGACACCAGAACCCTGACAACATCGAACTTCATGGCTCCAGGTGGGAGCTTCAACAACAACATCCAGTACGTCAACGTCACGGCGACGCTCGGAACGCTGTCGAAAACCGTGCGCGTGATTCGCATCACGGATGGCGTCGAGCCGATCCTGAGCTTCCTGACGAACTCGTCTGTCACGCTTCCCGCATCCAGCGCGGGGGTTGTCAGCAGCTGGGCCGGGGCAACCGGTGACTTCCAGGTGTGGCAAGGTGGTGTCGAGGTGACGACGGGCATCACCTACTCAATCCAAGCAAACCCCTCCTCGCTGACAGCGACGATCAACGCGTCGACCGGCATCTACAGCGTGACGGCAGCCGGATCATGGGCTGACGCCAGCAATACGACCAGCATCACATTCCGGGCCACGCACACGGCCAGCGGCGCCACGCGCGACGCGGTGTTCACGCTGGCCAAGGCGGTGGCCGGAGCGCCCGGAACTGTGCCCGATTCGATCCGTCTGGACGCATCGGTGCTGGCTTTCTCATTCGACACGGCGGGCACAGCCTACCCGGCTGCTCAGTCGTCGGTCATCACCCTGACGCGCGAGCCCGGCACCATTGCAGGAACTGCAACATGGAGCGCAACGGCGTTTGATTCGTCCGGCGGTCAAGTTGGGACAACCGGAACCGTGGGCCTTTCAGGCTCTGGCGATTCACGCACCCTGACTACTGGCAACTTCATCGCGCCAGGCGGCAGCTTCAGCAACAACGTCTACTACGTCAACGTCACAGCCACGCTGGGCGCGTTGTCAAAAACAGTGCGCGTGATCCGCATCACGGATGGAGTGGAGCCGATCCTGAGCTTCCTGACCAACCCGGCCGTCACACTGCCGGCATCCAGCGCGGGCGTGGTCAGCAGTTGGGCCGGCGCTACTGGAGATTTTCAAGTCTGGCAGGGCGCTTCCGAGGTCACGTCTGGCGTCACCTACGCGATCCAGGCAAACCCATCATCGTTGACAGCTTCGATCAATAGCTCGACCGGCATTTACAGCGTAACTGGCGCCGGATCGTGGGCCAATGGCAGCAACACCACCAGCATCACCTTCCGGGCCACGCACACGGCAACAGGCGCCACGCGCGACGCGGTGTTGACGCTAACCAAGGCGCTGGCTGGCGGCGATGGAAGCGCTGGCGCACCAGGCGCCGATGCTGTGGTGTATGAAATAGAGCCGTCGCCCAGCTCGGTGGCGCGCAATAACATCGGCGTGGCCACGCCATCGGCCGTGACGTTCTATGCCTACAGCAAGGCCGGCTCTGCCGCGCGGGCCGCGTTTTCCGGCCGGTTCACGATAGAGACCTTCATCGACCCGACATGGACCGGGAAGTACACCAGCGTCTCCAACGAGTCGTCCACCACCTACACGGTGCCGGCGTCGGTCACGGCCATCAGGGTCAAGCTGTACGCGAACGGGTCATTGTCGCCGCTACTGCAACAGGTGACTGTGCCTGTGGTGCCTGACGGCATTCGCTCGCCGATGACGCTGAACTCCAACAGCAGCGCGACGGCGGTGTATGGCACCGTGACCGGCAGCGCAGTGAACTGGAGCGACGCCAAGGGCAACGAGGTGGTCTGGCGCAAACTGGGCTACACCAGCGCCCCCAGCGCCACGCCGGCCGACTACCTGGTGCGCACCGATCTGGTCACGCTGTTCGACACCTCACCGCCCACGGCCGGCATCAAGCCTGCCACCCGCTACTGGACAGGTTCTGCATGGGTAGACCCAGGCACGGTGATCGACGGAAACTTGCTAGTCAAGGGTAGCGTGACGATGGACTCGCTGCAGTCTGGCAGCACCATCAGCACATCAGGTGTTTCTTTCGGCCTTGGCGTTTCCTGGGGTCCGGGTTCATCTCCATCAGGCGGGTATTTCCACAGCACGGTCAGCACCAGTTTTGCTCTGGTGGCA
>OFRF01000292.1_pt1 | contig 13205 bp, 12 predicted proteins | sample 1543081 | NCBI WGS metagenome assembly OFRF01 (sample SAMN07774232, study PRJEB24372) | wastewater metagenome
CGCACAGCACCGAAGTACTGACCTCGCGCCATGTGATCCGGATCCGCCACGGCCAGAACTTTGCTGTCGTTCCAGATGATGTCGTCATCGGTCTCGGGGTTCTCAACGAACAACTCATGAAGCTGCTCAGTGAGCCTGACGAGCTTGTCGACCACCTCGGTCCGAATCTCTCGGTCTTGCCCGCGGTCCTCTTCTCCGAATTCCTTGCGGATGTAGATTTCGATGGAGCACTGGTAATCAATGCTGCCACGATCATCCAATTCGCTCGTGTCGTATCGCATCGCCCGAACATCAACCTGCAGGCAGGTGTTGCTGGTGATTTCGGACTTCCAACTGGCCCAGGTGCGTTTCGCCTTGAACTGATGCCCCACGAAGTAGCCATCTTCCACCGCGGCGTTGATTTGCGCCGTGGCAGCCTCAGCTACCTCTACGAGTCGTGCATCAATTGCCGGCATCAGCAAATCTCAATCGTGTGAACAACCACCATCAGGCCCGAATGATCGTGCGGCTCGACACACGGCCGCCGCTCAATCGGGACCACCTTGAACGTCCGCTCCACTTCCCGAATCGTGGTAACAATCAAGTCACCAGGCAGGGGAGTGAGTGCCTTGCCGGCCAAGATCAGCTCGCTCTTGGTGAAGAGCCAGTCACTGAACTTGACCTTCGTTGCAATCTGCTCCGCCTCGTCAAACACCTCGTGCGTGCTACTGCTCAGCACACCCACGATCGTTCCACTCACACGCACTCCGCGCTTGATCACCACGTCGTACCCGGCAACACGTTGCAGTGCTGCCGAATGTGCGGCGATGGCTCGATCGAATGCGTTCATGGAGTGCGATCATGTTGAGGGTAAGCCAGCTCGCCGACCGGCCACGGAGGTGAGGGGGAGCATCCCTCGACCGGCCGACGAAGCTGACGTTATGAGGTTGACCCCAAGCCTTGTGCGGTTTTTGATTCCCCTGCGACCGGCCACCGCCAGTTGTCTCTGCAGGGGAATTCAAAGCTTGGAATCGGTTGACTAGCCCCCGAACAGCGCTTCGAGCGTCACGGAGACAGCCGCGGCGGTCGTGGTATCCGCCCCCGAAACGACCCGCACGCCGACGTAACGCTTCACGTCCACCGGCAACCGGACCGTATAAGTCGCCGCAGCAGCGCCGGCGCTGGCCGCACCAGTCTGGACGATCACGCTCGAATACAGCACCGTCGGCGACGACAGGTCCGCGTTGTCCGAGTGGATCACGCTGTAGGTGAAGGTTTTGGTATCGGGGGCCATCGTCGTGTTGACGGCCGGAGCCGACACCTTGAACTCGGCGCTGGCAACGAAATCGCCCTTGCTGCCGTGGCCGAGGTCGATTGCGGCAACGTCAACGGTCGTGGAAGCGGCGGAAGGAAGCGCCCCGGTGTTCTTCACCGCAGCGTCTTTAACTGCAAAAGCCATGATTCATGTCTCCAAAAGCGGAAGTGAGTGGTCGGGAAAATGGGGCCGGTCAGAGCGACCGGCCCCGAGGTTTATTGTGACACCGTGTCACGTTAACGCTTTTAGAGCGTCAAGGATTCGGTGTTCAGGATGCAATCCGTGACGTAGATCGGCACGCCGTGCGATTCGGTCGGCATCGGAGCCGGCAGACCCTTCTCGTTGGTGGCAACGCGGCTCTTCTGGAGCTGCACGCGGCTGCGGCGGGTCATGAACAACGCATCCGGCACAACGCCAGCCTGGAACTTGCTGAGCAAGTCAGCGACCATGTTGTCCGTCAGCGTGTGACCGGTGTCCTCGGTGAGCTTCTTGATCCGGGCGACCGAGTAGATCGACCCGACCTGCAGCCCCGCCCACGCCAGCAATTCCTGGCAGTAAGCGGTGTAGGGGTTGTTGAGCACGTCGGTGACCCGCTGTTCCTGGACATCGTTGACTTTGAGCTGGCCATCGTTGCCGTACACGAACTGCACGTCCTTCGGGCCGAACTTGATCGCCCAGACGCTCGAGCCGGTGTTGGCCGTCGAGCCGGTCGCGTCGACCACCATCGAGGAGTCGTGCTGCTGGATCAGGCCCGGGAAGCCCTTGGCGTCACCGCCGGTCCCGGCACCGTAGTACAGCTGCTTGCCCATGGTGATGAACGCGGCCCGGGTCATGCCGTCCGCTTCCATCGCGATGTAGGCCGGAGCCCCATCCTCGTGAGCGTCCGCCACAACCTTGTCGCACTCCCACCGCGGATTGAGCGGGAAGCATTCGAACTGGCGGTTTTCCCACGTCGAAACGGAGGCAGCGATACCTTCGTTCGCGCTACGGAACCCGGCGCTCGGGTATGACGTCCGGACCAGAGTCTTGAAGCTCAGGCCTTTGATCGTGCGAGCGGGAATGAACTGAACCTCGGGCGTGACCTTGATCGCTTCTTCGATCAAGCCCACCTCCGCGTCAGAGCCCTTCGCCTTTGCAATGTCCAGAAGAGTTGGCATAGCCATGTTTCACCATCCTTGAGAAAAACTGTTTACTGACAAAAAAGATCCACCGAAGCATCACAGGCCGGAAACTAACTCCGGGGCATCTTGATGTTGGCTGCGAACTTGGCCGATCCTTCAGGAAGCGTGCTGATGGGCGCGCTTGCCTTCGGAGCGGTCGTTTCTTCTGCAGAACTGAACGTCATCGGAGACGTTTCGCCACGATTGGCGGTGAGCAGTGCAGCCTGCTCAGCATTGGTTTTCTTCAACGCCGAGACCTGACCGGTGAGTTCACCGATCTGGTCTTGCAGCGACTTGGTGAAGAGCGTGCGGGCTTCGTCGAAGGTCTTGCCCTCGGCGAACCAGACACCACCCTTGTCGCCGAACGCTTCCAGGAACTGCTTGCCGGACGATGCCGGAGGAAGGATCGGCTTCTCGGCGGTGAGCTCCGTGGTCGGAGGAACCTCGGCCGGCGTCACTTCCACTTCCGGAGTGACCTCCGGCGTGGCCTCTGGCTTGACTTCCTCGGCGGCGAGTTCCGTCACCGGCGTCTCTTCCGGTTTGACCTCGGCTGGAACCGGAGCGACTTCGGCCGGCGTCTCGGGGACTTCCGCAGCCTGCTCGCCCTTGCACTGGATCTCGACTTCCTTCTGATCGTTCACAGAGAACTGCGTTTCGGTGTGCGAGTCCATCCCATACGGACAGACTGCGGCGCCACGAAGTTGCCACTGACGGAACACGGTCAGGGGGCCAGGCAGTTCCTTGCCGTTGACCTGCGTGCTCATGCCGGCCGGAACTTCCTCGATCACCATCGCGCCCGGATCGAAGTAGATGGAGGCCTGGTACGGCACGCCACTCTTCCCCTTGAAAATGACTTCGCTGGCCCGGTCCTCCGCGGTGAACGGGACAAGCTGCCCGCTCATCACGAGCTGGCCGCTGGTCACGTCCTGCTGGTCGCTGAACCCGATCACTTCATCGCAGAAGTGGCAGTAGTCCAGCGGGAGCTTGGCGGCTGCGGGAGTCATGCCGGCCAGGTCGTGGATGACGGGACCGAACCACCAGTGGTTGACGATCTCGCCGCTGAGCGCGACGAGCTTGACGGGAGCGGCTGGCAATCCACCGGCCATATCGCCGGACTCGCCCGCGGCCAGAGCCGTCGGTTGGGTGATCTCCAGGCCAGCGCTGAACCGCAATGCACGAGACGGAACTTTTTTCAACTTCATTGTGCTATCTCCAGGATTTGAGCGTTGACCGGGTTAACTCCGACCGTGAGCCAGTTGTCCTCAAAGAGTTTCTTTTCTGCCGCCAACTCGCGGGCGACCTCTTGAACGTCCTCGCCACGCTGGCGAAGTAGACGAGTGCGGGAAGTCAAACCAGCACCAAGCGCCGCGATGTCTGCAGAGACTTCCTTGAGCGGGTCGATCCATGACATCCCATTTGGAATCCAGTCCCAATTCACCGACGCGAGGTCCACGCCAGGAAGTTCACCATCGAGGGCCCAGATAAACAGCTGCCACTCCAGCCACCTATCCAGCAGCTCGCGAACATCTTTCTGTTTGATGGACGCAGAAGCCTCGTACTGCAGCATTGCCTGGCGGGCACCGCTGTAATTCGTGAACGACTCGTTGAAGAAGCTGTACGGGATGTCGAGCGACTTCAAGGCGATCGCAATGACGACTTGGCTGAAGTTCTGAAACTCGTTGCTTGGAGTCTTGTTCTCCAGGAACTCCGCCCTGTCTCCTGGATCAAGTTCGAGGCTGAACGGTCCGCGGTCGAGCGAGACCTTGTATCCACCGGTTTCGGTTTCCTGCTCAGCGGGACCGACCGTCGGACCTTCATCGCCCCTCTCGCGGTAAAAGACGAGCCCAAACATTTGGGCGACCTTCATCCGCGCAAGTGCATAGTCGATCCCTTCGTAAACGTCCTGAAAGACATTCACCGCGGTGATTAGTGGGCTGATTCCACGGACCTGATCGAAGCGATCGAAGTACCCGAAGTGCATCATGTTCCGAGCGTTCACGAGACGCTCGAACTCAAAACGCGTCCCGCCGCTCACGGAGTCGTTGCTCGCACCTCGCCGGCAGACGCAGTATTCCAGCGGCCGACCAATGCGATTGGTGCGAACGCCGTGGAGGAAGTCTGCGGCGGTATATCCGGTCGGCAAGCCGCTGTCTGGCGTGCGAATGCAGTCGCCTTCGATGGCTTGCACTCGCCCGTTGTAGATCTTCGCCACACCCATATCGCCATCGAGCGTCCGCCGCATCTCGGCCATCCGGATGAACCGCTGGCGAGAGTAACGCCCGGTGACTTCAAAGTTCTCGGGACGGGAGCGAGTTTCGACAAGCGTTTCGAGCTTATTGTTGAGCGCTTCGTTCTCGCAACGGGCCTGGAACGTGAAGGTACTGATGTAATCCAAGTGCTTGCGGATCGCCCAAGCAGCTGCCGCAGAGTTGCGGTTCAAAGTGTTGACGGCGGACAGTGCCTTTTTGCGATCACCAGGGCGAAGTTCATCGTCCTCTCGACGCAGAATCCCTGTCGGATTACGGCGCTTCCCGCGAGGCACTACGGCATCGTAGGTACTGCTGCCAGTTGCCCAGGCGAATGCGCTTCGAAGTTGAGCGAGGAAATCCATTTCCCTGTTTTTCAAAATCCCGAAAGGTCCAACCGAACAATCCGTTGTCGTGTACCCGATTCAGTCGCGACACGCTTCAACCAATAGTCGTACTGCTTCACTAGATCGGTGTATTTTGTGACAGTTCCATTCACCGTAACCTCTTCCAATCCAACAGCTTCAGCGAGCAAAAGCTCAAGCCGTTCGACCATCGTTTCGGCAAATGTTGGTTCGTCTGGCACCTGAACCACCCTCTTGTCTCAACGTGACACGATGTCACCGAATCGAATGAATTACAAACGTCAATTGTGTTTGAAATCAATGGATGCGCTACGTCGGTGAAGCAGCACTGGACAATTTTCCCCGGAATTCTTGGCCTCACTACCCCTTGCATAACGTGACCAGGTGTCACATAATAGAAGAACTGAATAGGAGATTGGCGATGGAAATCACGTTGATGACGGTGATCGATCTGGCTAAGAAACTGGGACTGGACAAGTCTAGTATTCTCAAGAAAGTCCGAAAGCGGCGGCTGACTATCACGAAGGTGCGGCGGATCACCGGGAGAGGAATTCAGCTGGTTTGCGCAGTCCCTGAGGCTGACGCATTGGCGATTGTCAGGGAGTACGAAGAGGCCAGGGCATCGGGAGGATGTTGTCATGGAGAGCTTTAAAATGTGCACTTGCTGTGGCGTCGGTGTCCGCTTGATTCAGTTGTCACGATATAGGCGTTGGGTGCTAATTTCTCCTTGGTTGGAGCGATAACAATGTCCGGACTGATGACGGTGACCGAAATCGCCCAACGGCTTGGGTTGGACAGGTCGTGCATTCTCAAAAAAGTAAGGCAACGGCGGCTGGCGATCACGAAGGTTCAGGGAGACACGGCCAGGTCACGCTGCTACGCCATCTCCGATGCGGAAGGAATTGCGATTATCCGGGAGTATGAGATCGCGAGAAGCCTCCAGGCGAAAACCACCAAATCTTGTGCGGTGTGCGGTATTGAAAAGGACCGAAGCGACTTTCGGAACGGTCGTTTGTGCAAGCGTTGCTCTAATCGTCGTGGGGGTGAGCGTCAGGCAGAAAAGGCAGGCCGAATATACAACCCAAACTACCAAAAGAGGGGTCGTAAGCCTTGCAAGATTGGTGGTTGCCCACACCTTGCCCACGGCGACGGCTATTGCACAACACACATATCCCGACTCAGAAAAGGACAGCCGCTCGATTCGCCGATCCCCAAGAGACTGGAAGTAGGTGATGAACGTCTGGTGGCTGGCTACTTGTGCGTTTATTTGCCAGACGATCCACGCGCCAACAAAGTTGGCAATGTGAGCAAGGCTCGGATTGTTCATGAACAGGTAACTGGCGACACCTTACGACAAGGCGAAACGGTCCGCTTCAGAGACAACGACCAGAACAATCTTCGCCTTGCCAACATGTACATCAACGGACGCGGGTCGAGAATTGGCCAATGCGCCTTTTGCCACCAGCCTTACACGTACAGGCTTTCAGCTAAGAATCGAAAAACCTGCAGCCGATCATGCGCTGGGAAGATGCGAATGCAATCTGGCGAGAAGAACCAGCAGGCAAAACTTACCAACCTAACAGTCCTGAATGTGCGCACACTACTGGCCGTTGGCTATTCAAGAAAAAGGCTGGCAAGACTTCTTTGCGTTTCACGCCCATGCATCAACAAGATCGCACTTGGGAAGAGCTTTCAAAATGTCCCGTGTTTCAACAGAAAAGGATCGCTCGATGACTACCTCATGGAAGCAGCTGCTTTCCGAAGCCGAATCGTTAACCAAAGCAAACGGAGCCAATGCGTGGAGAACCGCGCAAATCGTCCGCGAACTACTAAAGGATCGCAACTTCCTCGATGAGGCCTGCGACCAAAAGCTGGATGAGCGAGACAGCCGGCTTCAGGTGTTTAGCTCACGATTTGCGATCGGACTGAACGAAATGATTCAGATGATCGAACACTTTCCAGATCTGAAAGACTGGGAGAGTGGTCGGCTGGATGTTCTGCGTTCAGAAACTTGCCGGCTTATTGCGCAGCGCAGGGCGAAAGCGGTCGTCAAAAACACAGATTCACCACTCGCATTCCAGACCCGGACGGCGGCGAAGGCGCAATCCCCAGTCGCACAGCCGCAGCTAGGTGAAGTGATGCTCGGCAAGCAGTCGTTCGTACCGCAACATGAACTGGAACGCCAGAACCAGATCGTCTTCGCAAATAAGCTCATCGCCTTGATCGAATCTGGCAAGCTCGACCGCCAGGACGCAGAACTGATGAGCCGCTTGCAACACCTTTCTCGGCTTCTGGAGGACTTGGTGAACGCCAGCCCATTCCAGCCCAAGGGAAGCAAGAGCGGTGGTCGAGCTACGAACCGGAAGGGTCACGCTGGACTTCGCCGCCGACAGCCGGCGATGGCGTAGGGTGTTGCAACCCAATCGGATATCGTGACACGGTGTCACACTGAGGTGACACCGGTCCCAGCTTGATGAAACTAGAATCTCTGGAGTTAGTCATGGAAGACACAAAGGTCTGCACGAAGTGCCAGCAGGAACTGCCGATCGGTGAGTTCAACAAAAAGAAGCTGCATTGCAAAGGCTGTCAGAGAAAAGCCAATCAGGAGCTGAGCGCCCATTACAGAGGCATCAACGCATCCAGATTCCAGTCGATTGAGTGGATGCGGACCGAGAAGCGGTGCCCGAGATGTAAGCAAGTGAAGCGCCACTACGATTTTTCGCGAGATATCACAAGCAACGATGGGTGCCACTCACGGTGCCAGGTGTGTGATCGCGAAGAACAGAGGATCAAAAGCAAATCCAGAACCAAATGGGAACTCTTGCGTCATGGTGCACAAACACGTCGAAAGGTACTTACGCTCTCAGAAGAGCAATACAACCTGCTGATCGAAAGCAATTCATGTCTCTACTGCGATGGCACACTGCCCACCGCTGGATGCGGCCTCGACCGGATCGATAACTCGCGCGGGTATGAGCCAGGCAACGTCGTGCCGTGTTGCACTGCGTGCAATTTGATCCGCGGTGATATTCTCACCCACGAACAAATGCTCATGATCGGCCCACAGCTTATGGAGTTTCGCCTCGAACGCGAGGCGGCTAGTCGAAGTAGGTCGTGCGCTCGGCCTTCGTCCTCTTCACCGGAGTTGGCTGAGCAGTCACCTCTGGAGAAGACGGAAGCATCGGCTTGAACGGGATGTTCACGCCCTTGATGCGTGAGGCGACGTCGGAGTAATAACTGCCGTCGAAGTAGTGGACGTTCTCGGACCGGGTCTTCCAGACGCCATCAGTTTCGTACTCGTTTGTGAGATGGTGCGCATAGCTGTTGTGATGCCTCATGTCGCGCGAGAGGTCACCGAACCGGCTGCTCTTGGCGTCGTGCTGGCCCCAGATCAGCATCCGGCCGGGCTTACCTTCGCCGGTGAGCCAGCGTTCATGCTCCCAGGTTTTCCAGTAATCCGTGTGGGCTTGCACGCACCAGAAACGGATCATCTTCCCGTCGATCACGCACTGATCCAGGACCAGGTTGTAGTTCTGACCGGGCTTGCAGGTCGCAGTGGTGGCCTTCCCGGGCCGGAATACACCCTTCACGCCCTTGGATTTGCCGAAGCCCATCACTGGCATGATCCGTGTGTGGTCGCCGATCAGCCGGCACGCAGCCACCACCGCCTCCCGTTGCCAGCGGCAATCGATCAGGGTGAGCGAGTCCTCGATGAGGTCCGTCGCCATCTCCCCGTCAGCGAATCTGTATTCGCCGGTCCTGAACTCCTCGTAGCGTTTCAGGATGGCCGCGGTCAAAGCTGCCTCAACGCCCTCAGACTCGCCGTACTTCGTCCCCAGCACCTCTGTGACGCCGTAATCGACCGTGTGAGGCGAACCGTCAGGCAGCCAGGCACGAACCGCCCAGTGCAACGCCTGCTTCTTGCAGTCGATCCCTTGGGTGATGTGGGTGGTGCCTTCCGGAATGACCTGACGTTCCAGGCCGCTGATCTGCTTCTGGATCCGCTTAGCGCTGAGCACGATGTCATCACTGGCCTGCTCAACCGGTGGTTCGTTGTCGTACTCGCACGACACAGCTTCCTGCCCGAGCTTCGCAACCTGGGAGTAATAGAACTCCAAAGCGCTGGACTGAGTGGCTGGATCGAACCGGTAGGGGTTGGAGACCTCGGCGCCATCATCCATCGCCACCTGATTCGACAGATAGAACTGGTGAGCGTTGTCCGTGCCGAGCTTCCAATCCTCCTGGCGCATCCCGACGAACTTCTCCCAAAGGTCCAGCCTCGCCGGCTTCTTCGCCAGGAACTTGAATCGTTTGCCCTTCCAGGAAGGTTTCTGAGCCGGATCCGTGTAGATCGCCGATACCGACGAGGCGGTCTGCAGGGTCGTGAGCAGCACACGGGAGATCGGCTTGGATTGGCTGCCCAACCCCGCGATGGCTCGGTCGATTTGCTTCTGCAGCTTCTTCGTTTGCTCGATCGACCTGGCCGTCTCTTCATCATCCGGATCGTCAATGATCGCGATGTCCGGCCGGCGGCCTTTCTTCTTGAGACCGCGGACAGCCCCATCCAGACCGCGGGTGGAGATGGTGGCACCGGAAGCTGGAGCACCAGGCGTCCTGGGGAGGGTCACCTCCTTGCCGGTCCACTCGAAATCCGCAGACGCATCTTCAAACGTCGCTCCGTTATCATGCCGGACTCCGGCGAGGATCATCGCCCCGGCTCGTTGCGGAACATTCTCCAGGGCTCGGATTGGAACGCAGACTTCCGGGTACAGTGCCAGGAGGTAGCCGTTTGTCTCCAGAGCGAGCTTGATTTCCTCGAGCGAGTTGGCAGCGAGGGGCCCGGTTGCTCCGAAGATCGCCGCAAACCTCACCCGCCCCTGCAGCACCGCCTTCAGTGCCACCCGTTCAGTGAGCGTTGACTTGCCTTCACCGCGGGACGCTGCGATGGCCTGGTCGCCACCAACGTCGATCGCGGTATCGATCGCTGCGATAATCTCCAAGTGCTGCGGGCTGAATGGGTGCGAGAACGGGGCCTCGATCTCCCCGTCGTCCTGGAAGATGTATCTGAGCCAAGCGACGGTGTCAGCCTCCAAGGTTGCACGGAGTGCCGGGTCGTCGCAGGGCGGAATTTGAATCGTGCGGTCGAGGCGGCGGGCGGCACTTTTGCGAGCCGCACCAGTGTCGACCTTTGGCTTTCTCCGCCCGCTCTTGCGACGTTTCGGTGACATAGTGTCACATTGAGCTACTTCGACAGGCGTCTCCGCCACCAGTTCTTCGCTCACAGATCACCCGCTCCGCTTCTTCGCAACTTTGTCGATCTGCCAGAATCCAATTCCTACGCCGGAGATCGTCGCAGTGATCTCGACCGTATAGCGAGCGTTGGCCACAATCGCGAGCGTAGAAGGCAATACTCCGCGGTATCCGCCACCGCCGATGCTTGGCATTGCCACGGCATTACCTCCGCTGACAACGCTGCCGTTTGAGTCCTTTACAGTGACTGTCACGACGGCATCGTTATTCAGTACGTCATTAACCTTTACGCTCAGCAGTTCAACAGTTGTCGAGTTACCAGGATGCAGGTCACCACAGTCGCATTGGTTCATGGCTGAATCTCCACGGATCCGGAAAGGCTCGAAGAGACGCCGAACGTCGCCACAATCACTGGCGTTGTTTCGACGAACCCCGAGATGGTTGAGAAAATCAGTACTCGCCCACTCAGATAAGCCGTGGCGGTGATAACGAACGACCCAAGCGAGGACGACTGTGATTGCAGCGCTGCTGTTGCGATATAGAACCCCACGGAATGATTCGCCGAGGCAGCTAGGCTCGACGAACCGCCAGCAATCGCAGCCACGCTCGTGTAAGTCGGCAGTACATGCAACACGCTCGCAGCCAAAGCAGTGACGCCGGCAGTCAGCCCGGCAGCGGCTGTGTACGTCGGTCGCACGTGCGTGGCTGATGCGGCGATGGTCGATCCGCCGCCAGAGATCGCTGCCACGACGGTGTATGTCGGACGAACATGAGACGCTGTGGCGGCGACGGCGCTGGACGATCCGCTGAGTGCTGACGTCGCCGTATAAGTTGGCCGAACGTGAGCCACCGTAGCTGCAATCGCAGTACTGCCCCCGGAAAGCGAGCCAGCCACGGCAAACGTCACAGTCGTAAACGCTATGCTTGCGGCCAACGATCCTACTGCACCGGTAAGTGCCGTGTTCGCTGCATAAACCGGAACAGTGAACGTTGCCGAGGCGACGAGTGTGCTCGAAACGCTCGCCAAGGTGGCCGCGGTCGTTTTCGTTCCCGCTGCAAAGGTTGTCGATGCCGCAAGGGTTGATGCCACGCTGGACAATGCAGCCGCAGCAGTCTTGGTTCCAGGCGCAAACGTCGTTGCCGCAGCGAGTGTCGTTGTGATCGCAGCGAGAGCGGCTGTGGCGGTTTTTGTTCCGGGCGAAAAGGTTGCGGTGGCGACAAACGTCGAGCTAGCGCCGGATAGCGCAGCCGTGGCCGTTTTTGTGCCGGCAGTAAAAGTCGCTGCAGCAACCAGTGTGGACGTGCCGGCGGAAAGTGCAGCCGATGCTGTTTTTGTTCCCGGTGAAAACGTCGCCGACGCTGTGATCGACGAGCTGGCCCCGGCGAGCGCTGTAGTCGCCGTCTTTGTGCCTGGCGAAAACGTGAGCGATGCGGCCAGCGTAGAAGCGGATTGCGTCAGCGCTCCCGCGGCAGTGTAAACCGGAGCCGTGAACGAGCAGGAAGCCGCGAGAGTGCTGGCTGCGTTGGTCAGGTCTGCCGCGGCGGTCTTTGTGCCAGGTGAGAACGTGGCCGCGGCCGTGAGCAATGAAACTCCGCCCTGGAGATCTGCCGCGGCCGTCACGGAATTGCCGGCGAACGTCGTGGCTGCGGCGAGTGTCGAGCCGCTTCCGGACAGTGCTGCTGAGGCGGTCTTCGTGCCCGCTGCAAACGTGGTGTCCGCGGCCAGTGTTGAGCTGCCAGCAATGAGGGCCGCGCCGGATGTGAAAATGTCGGGCAGGTCGACCGGGATGAACACACGTGTCCCGCTCGGGAACACCATCGGCGGGTGCTGAGAATACGTCGGCGTGTTCGCTGCGGTCAGGTTGTACTGGCCCCACCAATCCACGTCGCCGTCGTTATTGTGCAGCCGCCAACTCGCGACCAGGGCATCCGGCCGGACGAGCGACGGATCGGCACCTATGCCGTTGTTGTAGAGATCGGAGATCTCGTCCGCCGTGAGGGCGACATTCCAGATGCCAGCTCCGGCGATCGAACCGGGAAAGAATCGCCCATAGGTCCCGCTGATTGCACGTGCGGCGATGTTGGTGATGTTCATTCCCGACGGCGTTCTGCTGCCGGTGCTGGTCTGGCTGTTGCCGCCGTTGACGTAAGCCGTTCGCGAAGTCGAACTGGCGAAGACAGCCGCGCCGTGATACCAGGTCCCGGTATTCACCGTCAGGCCCGACGTCGAGATGTTCGTCGCGCTGCTGCTCTGAAAGCAGGTGGCCATCACAGGATTGCCGGTGGCCGACGCTTCCCATCTCAACTCGAACGCGTCGTATGACGCGCCGCCGTCGTTGATCGACAGCAGGGTAACAACGTTAGCGGGGTCGCTTGCGGGATTGAACCAGCAGGCCAAGGTCATCGGGGCTGCTGAAAGAATCGCTCCCGAGTAGGTCAGGCGCTGCGTCGTTCCGTTGAACGTGCGAGCCATTAGACCTCCTCGTAAATCGTCACGCTGTAGACGCGCGCATCGCCGGTCGCTGTATCATTCGTCCCGTCTGTTGCATCGCGCCGCAACTGAATGCGCAGCATGTCGCCGACGGCAACCGAATCCTTATTTGATAGCGTGATCGTCAGCAGGCCGAGATAGCCGGCTGTGCCAGGGACCGTCTGCACGCCGTCGTTCGCTGTATCGAATGAACTTGCCGAATCGGTATCGACTGCATCAGCAGCGGTGATCGCCTCGACAAGCACTTCAAAGTTGAAGTTTCCCGAAGTCGCTGACGCCGCGGCATAGAGAATGTCGGCCTTCAGCGTGCCGCCTGAATAGGCGGCCGGCATCTGCACAGCTTTCGAGTACATGGACTCGACCGTGGTGTCGTGCAGAACCGCTCCTACTTGGGGTTCG
>OFRF01000294.1_pt1 | contig 13137 bp, 24 predicted proteins | sample 1543081 | NCBI WGS metagenome assembly OFRF01 (sample SAMN07774232, study PRJEB24372) | wastewater metagenome
AACAAAAAAACAAATCTCCGAGAATAGAAAGGGTAAAGCTGCTGGAAAAGACAATCCATTTTATGGCAAAAAACACTCTAAAGAAATTATGGACAGAATTGCCAGACTATCAAGCGAGAAACAAAAAGGTGTCTCCAAACCTAAAAGTGAATGTATTCATTGCAAAGGGCATTTTGCCGCGAATATGCTGTCGAGATATCACGGCAATAACTGCAAATCATTTGTTGGGCTCGATCTTTAGGTCAACGTACCAGCCGCAGTTGAAGTAATCTGACTGGCTATCAGACTTATCCCAGTTGCCTGCGTTCAAACAAGCAAAGAACTTCTTCAGCCACGCAAGAGGCTGACCGTCAAAATGCTCATGATACCAATAAGGATTCAAGTGCAAAGTCTGATCGGGCTTGACCGTATTTGAATTCGGTCCGGCGCGCATTGGATTACAAGCAACTGCATTGTAATTAGCGTGAAAATCAAGCGGTGACTTGCGAATCGTCATGCAAAGTGTCGAATGATTTCGAACCTTGAGCGTCCACGAAAAGCCAGCAGCTTTTGCACCAGTCGCCTTCAATTCAAGGGCGATGTTCTTTTTCAAATCCTGCGAGACATAAGCCATAACAACCACCTCTTTTTTGTTTCTGAAAAGAAGATAGCTGTTAAGTGGTCGAATGTCAACCGCTAATTATCGGTTTCTCGGTGAAAAAGACGCTTTTCGCGTTGCGTTTCGTAGCTGAAAAAGCCTTGAAGAAATCCGATCATTGCGCAAAGTTTCGCAAATGACATTTCTCGGCGATTGAACCAGGTCAATCTTGCAAGTTCTGTCATTTCAGCAGAAACGTTTGACACTTTATCGAGTCGATCAATTAGAAATTTCAGTTCGGTATAGACTTCTTCGTCTTTGTAAATTTTACCAGTTGATCGGGACACGTTCGGACCTTTCACGGCTCTGTCTGTCTTTGTCTGCTTCCGTTACATCATAAGAGGCGATAGTTTCAAAAATTGAACTCATTCGAGCTTGGTCAAATTCATCCAACTTCTCATACATTTCCACCGCAATGCGCTTGTAATGAGAATCTTGATCTGGCTTGTAATAATTCAGAGATTCCAACATTGCGATATAAGTTTGAACGAATTTCTCGACTGTCATAATTTCTCACTTTCGAATTGGCCCGACTAGCTGGATTTGAACCTGCGTATGGCGAATTTAGAGGTCGCTGCCTTTACCACTTGGCGATAGTCGGTTATTGATGAATTTCGGCGTAACCATTGTCATCGATAGTCAGATAACAATTTTTGAACTTAATGCTACCCTTAGTAGAAGGGTTGTCAGGCGTCTCCTTGGTCGAGAAACCACACTTGGCATCCAAATGATGAATGTAATGGGTTTCGCCCTTAGTCTTAATAACCCACATTGGGATACTAGGTTCGAAGATGCTTGCTTTGTTGAAATGAAACACAATTTCAGAACAAAACTTTTCATCAAACTACGACATTTTTCTTTCCTTATTAAAGTGTAAGTTACATAAATAGATATATGACAACATATTGCACATATCTTACCGTCTATAGAGGAAACCGTTTACCTATGTTTTACATAGGATGGACCTCTATTAAAAATATCATATCTGGTTACAAAGGAACTGTCAAGTCTCTTTTATACGAATCTGTATGGAAAGAGGAAATTAACAACTCGCCAGAATTATTTAAAACAATCATACTCACAAGACACGATAGCAAAAAAGAAGCTATGGAAAAGGAGTACTTGTTTCTAAAAAAATTTAACGTTCACAAGAATCCTATGTATATCAACATGGGTATTGCAGGAAAACATTTCTATTTTGATCGAACGGGCATTAAATTTTCAGAAGAAACTCTTGAAAAATTCAGAGCTAGAACTTTTTCTCATACCGAATCTACTAAGAAGAAAATATCAGAAGGTCACAAAGGTAAAATTCTTTCAGACAAAACCAAAAAACTTATAGGTTCTTATCATAAAGGTAAAATTGAAAGTGTCGAGACAAAGCAGAAAAAATCCTTATCTCACCTTGGAAAGAAACATGACATTGAAACACTTCAAAAAATGGCCAGCAGTTCAAAAAAATCTGTAATTACCACCATAAACGAAATCAAATTTCCATCTCGTAAGGCTGCTTGCTTACATTTTTTTCCAAATTTACCTTATAAGAAAGCTCTATGGCAATTGAAAAAAATACTATGAATTGTTGCGAACCGTTTGCCTTTTTCTCCTCTGAGTCTTTGACTATCAATCGAACAACCCACGGTTCCGCCGCACTGGTCACTTAGGGTGCTACCCTTTGCTTAGTTCGATTTATTCCGCGAGAGGTCTAACGCGCTTGCAAGTTATTACACGTTAGAGACTGCGAAACTTAGTAACCACTTTCCTGTTTATAGAAATTCAGAAACTTGTCATCTTTTCCATATTCGATCATAGCTTGACGCTTTCTGTTCAAACTGTCAAGCTCTTTATTCCAGCGATTCATATAACGCATGAACAGAATCGCTTTATCTTTATTGAGAAAAGTCGCATTGCCGATATCAGAGACAGGGACAGGAAATGTCTCGTCAAACTCTGTCTGATACCACAAATCTCCATCAAAATAATACATGAAAGAGACGGTGCGCTTTTCCGAAACTGCTCGCTTTACGTCAATCATAATCTCTTCCTAAATTGGTGCCCGCGGCCGGAATCGAACCAGCTTTCTCGCCTTACAAGAGCGCCGCATCGCCATTTATGCTTCGCGGGCATGAATTGGTACCTTCTAACAGAATCAAACTGTTGCAACTGCTATGTAAAAGCAGGGTTCTATCATTAAACTAAGAAGGCATAAAGTGTTTGGTGCGTTAGGAGTGAATCGAACACTCACCTCATGGGCTTCAACCAAGCGGACCAGCAACCAGCTATCCCACTAACGCAATTTCATAAATAGAAACACATACTACCATATTAGCTTAAGGATGTCAACATGTTTCTAGAAAACAAATATTCTAATTGGTATTTTTCCATTATAGAAAATGCCAAAAATGACGATTCACAATATATCGAATCTCATCATATTATACCAAAATGTCTAGGCGGAACAAATGAAAAAACCAATATAGTTCGTTTGTCTGCCCGAGAACATTTTATCTGCCATGTTCTTCTGACAAAAATGGTAATTTACAAATCACCACAATATTTCAAAATGCTTCATGCCATTATGTTAATGAAAGGTTCAAATACTTTTCAAAATCGATATATCAATTCGAGATTATATAACTCTCTTAAGGTTGAATATTCTATATATCGAAAATCTATGACCAAAGGCATTAAACTAACAGAAGAACATAAGAGAAAAATTTCCGAATCATTGAAATCTCATAAGGTTTCCGAAGAGACCAAACGTAAAATCTCAATATTAGCATCACAAAGAAAACGTAAACCTTTTTCCGAAGAATATAAACGAAAAATGTCGGAAATTATGAAAAATTTAGAAAGATAGGCATTATCTCTTATTCTGCACCTTGATATGTGCAATCTTCTTATATGTTCGAACGTTGCCTCTGATATCAAAGGGATCATTCAAACGATCTCGAATTCTGTTTATAAAGTCGTCAAGACCCATGAACTTTGTCAGCGTTCCAATTCGACCCGCGGCTGTCTGACCGAACAAAAGCAAGTAAATATCCTTGAAGAAATTCCGCAAAGAATCCTTGTCAGTTCCGTAAAACGCCTTGCCGACTTCGTAATAGATAAACTGTATCTCTTCCTCGGTCGCGTCTTCAGTCAATTCGTCCAGTTGGTTCAGCAAGTCACCCATCGCATTAATGAAACGGGTAGCGCGATCCAATGCAGCCGGAATGTTGTCTAGCTCTTCGGCATCCTTAAACTCGGTGACGAAAAAATAGGCAGCTAGTTCACGAGTCATCACAAACCTCTTTCGTTCATTATCTTACTCTAAACGAAAGAAGCGAGAATGTCAACTCATCTTTTGAATTTGCTGCCGATAAAAATCATGTTGTCACCGGCATCGACTAGAATTTCAGCAAGGACACGCGCTATGCCTTTTTCTTCAAAAGCCCTTTGGATTTCTGCTTCTGTCGAGTCATATCGCTTGTCTCTATAAAGAGCTGCCTTTTTGTCTTCGTCTTCATAACCCATTTCGCTGCGATAATGGCCCATCAGATCTCCTTATAGATCGGATCGACTGAATTTTCATCAAAAGCGTCTAATTCTTTCTTTGTCTTAAAGAAATAGACAACTTCATTGTAACCGTCGCTGCGAGGAATAGTGAAGTCATAATCTCGAACCCCACTCATACCAAGATGCTTGTATTTACCGATAGAACGATACTTGACAAATTTCTTGCCATAATATTCGTTTTCTGCAACCTTTTCAGTTGGATAGACAAAGATATGCCAAGGTTTTGGATCCTTTGTCTTTGAAAGAACCCGCATCCGCTGTTTCTGTTTCTGACCATAACCACTATAATAGCGGAAAGAGAAACTGCCATCAGGCTGTTCATAATGTGTTTCTGTCTTGCAAACGAGGAAGTAATATTTGCCCTTGTATTGCATTTTGCCATTATTGGCGAATTCCACCAAGTCATCAACCTGTAGCACCAGATTGGTTTTCGGCGCAGTCAATTCCTTATAGGCTTCCGATTCGACAGACAGCAAGTAATTGCCACCGCCACCTCGGGCCCAGACATATTCACCAATCAAAAGACCGCGATTGACAGTGCCGTTGATCAGAACATTTCCCAAATTCTCTGCCGAGATTTCAAGAGTGAAACCTCTAGGATCCTGAATTCGAAAATACTTATTTGACGTTGACCAGCGACTGACCGACTTGTCAAAAGTGAAACCCTCGACGGGCTTGTTCTCGATAATCGCGACGCCATTATGAGGCGGCAATTGCACTTCGCTTCGAACCTGGGTCTTGGGGTCCCAGACATAGCTTGTCGTCTGTTTGATTCCCGCCCAATTATCGACTGTCTCTTTACGCTTAAGGAAAGCTTTGGTATTGTCTTCCCACGGGGTCGCGAAGCCTAGAGGATACGTGACTGTATCAAAACCAGTTCGTTCCTTTGTCGCAACATAAAGCTTTTCAGGCAAATTGAAATTAATCATAACAACCTCATATTAAAACATGGGAGGCATTTGCGCCTCCCTTTGCATTTCAAGCTTTGACTGAATTTACTCGCCGTCAGCAGATCCGTCACCGGCATCGCCGTCGTCACCAGCGCCGCCGTCAACAGTCGCGCCGCTTCCTTCGTCACCAGGATTGCTGTCATCTGGCGTGCCGGGTGTCGGGCCACCGTAAACATCATCAGAAACGGCGACAAAGCCGTTACCATACACTGCCGGCGCTTCCTGAGCGAAAGAGACAGCAGACGACATAAGAACCGCAATTGCGGCAGTTGCAAGATACATACGCTTCATGATACTTAACCTTTCGTTTGGCCCTTGGGCCGTTGACTTTACTATTGCAAGATAATGCATAACAGGGGCAATGTCAAGTGGTAATTTCATTTTCCATACAAAATATGTTGAAAGATTCTCACTCGTTCATTGCGATTCATAACATTTCGCTCTTTGCACAACGCCGTTGCGACTCTGAATAAGCCAGCAAACGTTGGGTCTTCGGTGACGATCAGATTGATTTCATCCTTGCGCCAAGACTCAAATTCATCAGACAAACTTTCGTAGCTGTCTTCGAGTCTGAAACCAGCTTTACGCAACAATGCATCAATGGGTGCCCAATTATCAGGAATCGTTACCTCGACAAGATAGTCTGCATCAGTATCAAGAGGCGGCGGATTACAGGTTACGCGAGAACCAACAGGTTCGATCTTGCAACCCATTTCCAGCAAAGCCTTAGAAACTTGCATTCTCACTTCTTTCATGATTGGTCCGGACAGCAGGACTCAAACCTGCGACCTTCTGATCCCAAATCAGACGCGCTATCAAGCTGCGCTATGCCCGGATAAATGGAGAATTCGCGAGGTTTCGATCCTCTTGCGGCGGGTTTAAAAGACCCGTGTCGGAACCATCCTGACTATACGCTACGAATTCATGAAAATTGGAGAACGAGGTGGGCTTCGATCCCACGATGAGCTTACGCTGCCAGATTAAGAGTCTGTTTGCTTCGACCAACTTGCATACTCGTTCATTTTACGTCCATAATACCAACCTTCCGGTACCATGTCAAGCTTTTTTATTTTCTTACTTTCAAAACCGTTTGTAATCCAACAAGAACCAAATTGAGAATTCTTTTTACCGGTTTGGTGAAATTTAGCCTTTTCAGACATTATTTGTTTGGTTTCGACAGTGTGTTTTTTACCAAGAAACGGATTTGTGTTTTTAGAATAATAATCCTTTAATGAATCAGATATTCTTACCGCATATTTTTTAGCAAAATCTTTGTTTTGTTGATGAAACAATTTTAGAGTTTGAGATTTTTTCTCTTTAGCTTCGGGCGTATTAGCAAATTGGCCACCAATGTTTAAACCAGAACGATTGATATAACTCCAACCACCTTTACCACCTTCGCAGATATTATACGTATCGTCTCGTTTACAGAATTCTTCGGTTACGAGATCTGCTTCTTTTGCATTCATTTCGTCTTCTGTATCGAAGACGTGAATAATTTCTTTGACAAAATTCTCTCGACCATACTTAGTGACAGAATGCCTTAAATGTTTACCGGAACCAAAATAGTCATCATCAAGACGTGCTGTCTGATGTTTTCCGATATAGACTTTACCATTCACCTTGTTGGTGATTTTATAGATAGTGTAAAAAATTAGGAAACCTCTTGTAACAGCCTTGACTGGCGTAGTCTGCTATTTATGTTACAAGAGGTTTCAATGTGAATCGGGAGGGACTCGAACCCCCGGTGTTTGTTTAACTGGTTAAAAGCCAGCGCCCTTCGCCTCTAGGGTAACCGATTCATATTAAAATTACTGCCAGTTCTTCGCCATTGCGAGAAGACCACGACCCTTGCCGGTCACGACATACTCGACAGTCGGACGACCACGCTTGCCATTTGCGACATTCTTCTTCGCGACATATCCCTTTGCTGCAACGCGCTCGAGATAATAACGAGTCACCGGCTTCACGCCGAGCTCGAGATTCGCGAGAACTCCGGCAACCATCTTACCGGTCATTGCATCGGGACGACCAAGCTTCACGTTCATAACAAAAACTCCTCTTTTCAATTTACTCACATAACTTAGTGCATATTCGAAAAGATGTCAACCACTAATTTTGTTCAAAGCTAATTTTTCTATCAGAAAATCGTCAAGGTCGAAATCGTCTAGATTCATGACAACCTCACTTCGACCGAGAATGTGATCAAAAACGATATTGTCTTCCAACTTGTAAGACCGAATGACCTCATCGACCCTTTCCGGCTTGACACGATCTTTCATCAACCAATTCGCAACAAGAGGCTGCAATTTGAGATAGGCTTCCTTCAAGTTGGAAGTTCTGTCTCGATTAGTCTGCGCCGTCACTGTTACACCCGAGGGCAAATGCGTCATGCGCAAACAATTTTGGTGTTTGTTGCGATGTTGGCCGCCAGCACCAGTTCCTGAAAACCAGTCAAGCTTCATATCATCGCGTTTCAAAACGTATTGCATGTAACCTCGAAATGGCGGACAATCTCGATCCCGACTCGAATGCTCTCGCACCACACGCTTTCCAAGCGTGGCTAGCACCCCGGCTAGTTGATCATCCATAATTTGGTGCCGAGTCGGGAAATCGAATCCCAACCTCTGGTTTTTCAGACCAGCGAACACTCACCAGACATTCGCACTCGGCATATTGGTACCTCTAGTCGGATTCGAACCGACACTGGACGGAGTTTGAAACCGTTGCCTGCTGCCAATTGGGCTATAGAGGCATTATCTAAATTTGTAATCTTTATACGCTTTGAACGTTTCATGAATCAAATTACGCATCGGCGTATTTGAGTGAAGATACCACTCGAACCGAGACGGATATGACCAATAATCAGCAACTCGATCGAATTCAAGCAACCAATACATGAATTCCAGACCGAAATCTGCCTTCTCATCGAAACTGACATAAGACGGAAACCCAAGAGTCTCGACAGTCTGTTTTGCCTGTTCCAAATTTCTGACCGTGATAAAGTCTTCCTCGAAAGCGTTCATGAACGGCGAAACGAAAAGCCTATAAGTCATCACTTTTCTCCCATAACGATAAATTGGTGCCCACTGTCGGGGTCGAACCGACGCTGAAAGGATTTTAAGTCCCCTACCTCTACCTTTGGGTTAAATGGGCATATTTCTATTTATGCAGCGACATTCTGCATCTTAATTCCGATATGCTTCTTGTGAGCGTAAACCGTTCGATCCCAAGGCCGAGTATTGTTACACTCTGCACAAGCCATTGCCGTATTTTCAACTGTCATATCACCGTAACTCTTAGCGACAATTCCATCAAGGTCGCGAAGTTCGCCAGTTTCTTTCCAACGTTCTTTCGTTTCCCAAACCTGTTCAAGATGCTCCAGTGTCGCATGATGCCGATTAGGAGCTTTGTCGATACCCTTTTCTTTCAAGGGTGTTTCATTCTTGCAATACAGACATTTGCCCTTTTGCAAAATGTGATGATATTCGAGCAAGACACGTTTGTATTCTCGAATATGTTCCCATTCTTTGAAAGGGATATTCCCAGCCCAAATGATACGCTTCATTTTTCTTTTCTCTGGTTTATAGCACCAAGATAATTGAAAAATTACGCAATGTCAAGCGGTCTCATCGTCGATTTCGACATACTCTTCGATATAATCGGCGATTTGGGCGAAAGTCTGCTGTCCTTGAACACCAGCGCCGTCGTTCTTTCGCCAAAAAATATCCAGTTCGATGCCAATCTCTTTTTCGATCGGTTCATAACCAGCCTGTTCGCCATCAATTTCAATATTGCGGCCGTCCTTGGTAATTGTCATGCCTCGAACTTCGGCATAAACGCCAAGACAACAATGACCTTCGTTTGTTCGCAATGCAGATCGGGCCTGCTTATATTTGCCAGACCGCAGTGCTTCAATCCAAGCGTCTCTATATTCCTGCTTCATTTCAATTTTCCTTCATGATATCGGCAACTTCGCCTGTGCCGTTACAAGGCTTACATTTGATCGTGATAGTTCGAATCTCTCGAATTACGTCACGATCATAGAAAGTTCCCGAGGCTTCCATCACCTCGGAGTAAAATTCAGTTCGCTTTCCGCGACCTTTGCATTTCGGACAAATCATTCAATCCATCCGCGACATTGCGTAAGCAGTAATTCCAGCGTCGGAAAAGACCTTAGCCATCGCCTGGGCGTAAGCTTCCTTCTTCTGCATCGACTGACCGTAGCCGCGAATCCAGATTGAGACGCCCTTGTAATAGTCGTCGGTGCGCGCGATACCCTGCGCCTTCAACCACTTGGCGAAAGCAGAATTTCCCGGCTTGACGTTGACCCACGCAAACCCACAAACACCGTCTTCGACATAATACACCGGCTTCGTCTCATCGAGCTTATTCGAGAGACCGACAGCATTGCCGACGAACATCGGAACAATCTGGGCCTTGGCGACTGCCGCCTTACCCGCTTCATCGGCACGATTGTAAAGCGTTTGCATATCAAATTCAAACATAACGAAACCTCTCTTTTTGTTCACTTTCAGAACTTAAAAGATAATCGGTATTTTGTCAACCCAAAAGTTTCTTGATAAACACGTCATGACCAGCGAACATTTTCAATTCCAGCGCTTCTGCCAGATCCCAAACTTTCGCGTCAATCGCGTCGTCACCCGGCTTGACAATTACATTGCCGAGTTTCACATACCAGAATTCATGCACGACAGAAACCATGTGACTTCTTGGGTCACGCTTAGGGTCGTCCATGATATGCGTCTGCACAAACGAATTGCGAAGATCGACAGGAAAATGGGTTTCCTCGTCTAGTTCTCGCAATGCAGCATCCAGCAAGAATTCACCTGCTTCGACAAAACCGCCGGGCATTGCCCAAATACCGCTTGGTCGCTGAATCAACAAAATCTTGTTGTCGCCATAAACAAGCGCGTCGGCTGTCAAATGGGGACCTTTTCCCCACTGTTTTTCATAAGCTGCATCAGTCATAATTCACCTTCACTTGTTGAACGGGCAGCAAGCCACCCGTCTCGCCAATAATCATAGAATTCAACGCGATACGTCTCATACAAGACATAATCAACGTAAGGGTTGTTCTTTAGAGTCATTCCAGCTTGAGCAGCCTCATAACCCTGCTTGAAAACAGTCTCGACAAGAGTCTTTTCCCAAGAACGCTCGGCCATTGAATTACCCTCTATCATTTTTATATGATAAGACATTTCTAACCGAATGTCAATAGGCTAATTTCAATTAGCAATCTCTTAAATAACAAAAACCCCGACACGAAGCCGGGGTTTGAGTTTTCTCGCAACCATTTCTTCGCTTTAAATACCAATCTCGTCACCCAACTTCTTGGATGTTCGTAATACGGGTTTAAATCGAGAGAAAAATTTGTATGTCATTTGTCTTTATTCTTTAAAGAGGAACAGCAATGCCAATTACACCAAGCAATTGAACGATAGTAGCCAAAACTGCAATGCCCCAAACAAGCAAAACGATAATGTTCAAAGGCGGATTTGGAATCGGTGTCTGACCTAGAAACCAATTAACCAAATAGGCAACAATCCAGATAATCGCGATAACGATAAGGGCAGTGACTAAGCTTGAAATCATGATAATGTCCTTTCGGGAGATTCTTTCATGATTATATTTAGTTTACATTTAGAGCGAATCTACAATTTCTTCGAGATTTTTTTCTGGTTGCCAATTAAGATGAATGTCGGCTAATTGTGGATCCAGAATAATTTTCTTCGGTTCGCCATGGCGAGGATTGACAACCTCTATATTGACTGCCGGAATCGTGAGTTGATTTCGTCTGTTATTGACTTTTTGTAAAATATCCCAATTGGTTGTGCCAATACCAGTTCCGATATTAACAGCTTCTGGCAAGTCTCTCTCATTCAACAAAGCGATATGCGCCAAGTCGAAAGCGCGACAAACATCGCCAACATGGACATAATCGCGCGTGTAAGCGACTGGGTTGCCATAGAATTGGAACATGTCTTTGTTATTCCAATTCAAAAGCTTGGGGATCAAATGTCGCTGAAATTCAGGTCGTTTCGTGACGTTGAAATCGTAACCCGCGACATTACCCAAACGCAAAGCCATATATTTCAAGCCAAATTCGTGTTGGGCAGTCTTCAGAACTTTCTCACAAAGAATCTTGGAATCTGCATAAGTGTCATTGCCAAGACCCACCTGAATTTGCTTAAGCGGATCTTTTTCATTCAACGGACCGTCTACCTCTTGATAGACAGCAGAGGACGATGCAAAGACAAACGCGCGGGTTCGACCCTTGAAATATTGAATCGCTTCCATTGTGACAGACAGGTTGTTTTCCAACAAAGAATATGGCGAACCGTAACCCGAACCTACGTCACTGGTTGCAGCAAGGTGAAAGATCGCGTCAAAATCTTCTTTGAAACTTTCCAATGATTTCAATGTTTTGAAACGCATTTGATCGTGATTTTGAAGATCAACATCATAAACATAGCAATCATGATACTTTAGGCGAAGATAATTGCCCAGATGGGTTCCTATGTAACCGCCAGCACCTAATATAGCAAATTTTTTCAAATGAATTGTTCCCATTCATCCATGCACCGCGCGACAGATTCTCTTGTCTTGACTTGGGCCCAGAAACCTAGTTCACCCAAAGCTTTGTTAATATTGGGAATTATTACCATTACGTCATTAGGATATTCTTTGACTGTCTTGAAATCCAAGCGATAATCCTTAGGCAAGTGCCCACGCGCAATAGCTTCTTCGACAATCATATTAGCCAACATCAACATACTGACTGGTTCATTGTTACCGATATTGTAAATCTGATTGACAGTTCTCTTATTATGTAAGTTGCCGACGATGCATTGCGCTACCTCTTCATACCAAGTGAAGCAGCGAACTTGACTGCCTGTGCCAATAATAGGCAAAGGATGCAATTTGCGAATCAAGATATTTTCGAAAAAGTCTGCAAAGACGTGAGAATAGCCTTGACTGCTTTTGTCTTTCTGCGGCCGCTCGTAAGGCGTGATGATATTGAACGGTCTCCAGATCGTATAGTCGATACCGTATTGCTTGCCGAAAGACTGCACCAGCCGTTCACCAGTGAACTTGGATAGCCCATATTCAGTCTTTGGTGCTACAGCGTCATCAACCAGTTCTTCTCTTAATTCGGGGTCGCCTCTGACTTGCTCGTAAACCATGGACGATGAGATATAGACAAATCGCTTTCTGTCTTTCTCGGGTGTTTCCAGATAGCCATGCAACGTGTTGAAAAGCATCGTCAAGTCATGACCGAGAATCGTGGCAGGCAAAGCGTTGAAACCACCCACACCATAGATATTCGCGGCACAGTGAATAACTGTATTTGGTTGAATATCTTTAAACGTATCAGCTACCTTATTGACATTCTGCACCAAGTCAAACTGAAAATCGACATGTTCGCCCGGGTTCTTGTCGAGACCATAGACGGAAGCGAAACTGATTTCAGGATTGCTGTCTAGGCTATTACTGAATTTCAGTTGCTTTGCAATTTCAGATCCTAGAGAACCAGCGCTGCCGGTGATTAATGTTGTCATTTCTTAATGCTTTCTATGATACTGTTTTTATTATGTAATTGCCAAAGATCGACGCAAATTGAATAAGTTCTCGTCGTTTCATTTGCAATTTTTTCTAACAAGTCTTTGAAACATTCATGCGGCGTCATGACGACAAAAGCATTATACTTTTCATGATCAAAAGTGAAATCATGGCCAGCAATGAAAGGGTCGTAAATATCGACCTTCGTCCCTTCGTTTACCAGAAGTTTCTTAAGCTTGAAAGAAAGAGAATTTCGAATATCATCACTTTCCGATTTGAAAGCAGCGCCGAGAATGAGAACTCGACTATGGTTTAAGTGAAGATATTCATTCATTAATTTAATAATGAAAGCCGGCATCCCTTCATTGACACGAAACGCTTCTTCAATAATCGTTCCGCCTTGAG
>OFRF01000295.1_pt1 | contig 13063 bp, 6 predicted proteins | sample 1543081 | NCBI WGS metagenome assembly OFRF01 (sample SAMN07774232, study PRJEB24372) | wastewater metagenome
AACAGTTCGTGGCTCTCGGTGAGGCAGCGTATGCCCGCACCTCCGAGCAGGAGAGCAAGAAGGCTGCTGCCTCCCGTGAAGCTGTGTTCAAAGCAGCGGGAGGTGAGGAAAGCTGGAAGGCTGTGCAGGCTTGGGCTGGGGCTAACGCTACCGCCGAAGAGAAGGCGGAGATTAACGCTCTGCTGAATCAGGGTGGCCTTGCTGCCCGTGGTGCTGTGCAATACTTGCTCGATGCCTACGCCAAGGCCAGTAACGTGGTGGTCAATCCCCGTGATCCTGTGGGTGACGCTAGCCGTGTCACTAACGCCAGTGCCAATGGTCCGCTGTCTCCGAAGGAGTATGCCTCTGCGGTCAACCAGCTTAATAACAAGCTGGGTGGGCGACTGGAAGGCAGCAAGGAGTATGCTGACCTGCAACGCCGCCGAGGCATGTTCCAAGGCTAACCAGTACCTGTAATACGACTATCCTATCCTAGGATAAACAATCTTGATAAGGAGCCATAATGGCACTTGACGACAGCTATGCAATTGTCCGCCCCGGACAATCGAACCAAGACGGTTCCGTTTCCGCCCTGCACTTGGATGAGTTCACTGGCGTGGTGGAATCCACTATTGAACGCAAAGCCCAGCTTAAAGGCTGGATTCCCGTTCGTCCTGTTAAGGGCACCTCGACCATCACTAACTTCGCAGTAGGTGAATCGACCTTGCAGAAGGCCACTCCCGGCTCGCCTATTGACGGCACTGGCACCGACTTCGCCAAGCGTACCCTGACCATCGACACGGTGATCTTGGCCCGCGCTGTCCTGCCCTTGCTGGAAACCTTCCAGACCTCTTACGATTCCCGCAAGGAAATCGGCATGGAGCACGGCAAGAAGATCGCCAAGTTCTGGGACCAGTCTTTCTTCATCCAAGCCATCAAGGCCGCTCAGTTCACTGAGTCTACCTACAAGGGCTCTGGTGCCTCTGGCAAACCTGCTGGTCACTTCGGTGGCTCTCAGCAGACCTTGGCCGCTGCCGGAGACGCTGCTGATCCTGCGAAGCTGTACGCTGCCATCGCGGACTTGTTCGTGAAGATGGAAGAGAAGGACGTTGATCCTCGCACTGACGATGTGGCTATCGCCCTGCGTCCTGCTGAGTTCTACACCCTGCTCCAGAACGAGCAGTTGATCGACGGTACATACAAGACCTCCGAAGGTACTTCCATTCAGGGCCACCTGTTGAAAGCCTACGGCGTGCCTGTTATGTCTTCGACTAACTTCCCCGGTGGTTCGACTATCTCTGGTCACTTGCTGGGCTCTGCCTATAACGGTGACTACACCAAGGTCGTGGCTTCGATCTTCTCTCCCCGCGCCTTGCTGGCCGGTGAAACCATCCCCTTGACCACCGATGTCTTCTATGACAAGGTGACCAAGCAGTGGTTTGTCGATGCCCACCTGAGCTACGCGGTTACTCCTAACCGTGCCGAGTTCGCGGGCATTATCCTTAAGCCCTAAAGGTTCAGACCCTTGGCCCTTCCCACAAGGAGGGGCCTTGTGCCTGCATCTTACAACCTAACCCTCCCTCACCGGAGGGTTTTTTTTTTCGATTGGAGCCCTATGGCTACATCCCTTGACGTAGTGAACGAGTGCCTTGCCTCCATGGGCGAAGCGCCACTTAATACACTCTCCGAGCCCCATGAGTTCAAAGGCTCTGCCTTGAAAGCCTTAAGCAAGGCCAACAAGCGTATCCAGTCAGCAGGATGGTGGTGCAATCTGGAAGCAGCCACGCTGAGCCCCGCCCCTATTACCGGCCATATTACCCTGCCGGGTGACTGCCTGAAGTGGCAGTCTAACGTGCGGACCTCTGATCAGCTTGTGCGACAACAGCCTAAGCCTTGGCTGGTACAGCGGGGTAGTCGCTTGTATGATACCCGCACGCGAGGCTTCGAGATTACCGAAGAAGTGACAGGCGAACTGGTACGTGAAGTGCCGTTTGAAGAGTTGCCCCCTGTGCTTAACGACTACATCGCCGCAGAGGCCGTACTGAAGTTTCAGTCTAACTTCGACGCTGATAACAACAAGCGTCAAGAGTTAGCCCAAGCATGGTCACTCTGCCGCAACGCTGCTAATGCTGAGAACACACGTCAGCTTGGCATCAACATGATTAACAACAACACCCGGCTCTCCCGCATCAAGGCGGTAACGCGCCGTCTTCGTTACTAGGACACCCATGAAAGTAGCTAACAGTTACGCTTCCCTCCTGCGGGGGGTTTCTCAACAGGTGCCACAGGACCGGGCAGAGGGACAGCACTCTGAGCAGATCAACATGCTCAGCGACCCGGTTAACGGGCTCACCCGCCGCCACGGTTCTGTGTGGCAAGCTGAACAAGTACAGCCGTCGTTGCTGCCCGAGCAGTTCGCCATCTACCGCAATGATGTTGCCAACTGGGTGAGCTACGACTTCGACACTGGCGGCAAGGAATACCTTGTCGTTCACCGCCGGGCCGCACGCCCTACCAGCGCTAATCCATTACCCTTGGCTGTAGTCTACAACAAGACTGATAAGACATTCCTAACCTATACACGGCCCGCTATTGACGCTGGACTAGACTCGCTGGAGTCTGGTGGTATCTCCGCACTGACTTCAGTGGGACGGTATCTATTCATGGCAAGTAACACTCTAGCGACCACAGGCATTAGCTTTAATCGCTGGGACGTAGACACCAACTTAGCTAAGGCCGTGGTGTGGATTCGTGGCGGGGCTTTCAGCCGCACCTACAAGATCACGGCACGCAAGCAGGACGGCTCTTCCACTACGGTATCTTACACTACGCCCACCTCCAGCTACCAAGGCGTACTTGATACCTCCGGTGTTGTGTATACCGCTCCCGACTATACCAAGCAAGTCAACGATCTGGTGAACGCCTACAATGGAGCAGTCACTGCATGGATCGGTACTAGCGTAGCAGCTACCCAGCCCTCCGCTATCGCTGAGCAGTTAAAACTGTTGCTGGTAGCCGCAGGCTATACAGCTACTCGGGTAGGTTCGCATGTCTGCTTTGACCCTAGCCTTAACATCAAGGCAGTCGAGGTAGACGATGGTGGCGACGGCTCGCTTATCCGGGGTGTGGCTGATGAGATTGAGTCAGCAGACAAGACCTCGGTAGTCCACTCTGTTGGCAAGGTCGTGAAGGTGCGTAGTAAGGATACTACCGACGCCTACTACCTCAAGGCCATCGCCAAGGATGCTGCGGCTACTTCAGGCTACACAGAGGTGACATGGCAGGAGGCTGCTGGAGTAGAGCACGAAATTACAGGCGGTATCTTCTATGCTACAGTTAGTGGCAGTAACTTCTACATTGCCAGCAGCGCATCGTTGCTGACGACGATCATTGCAGGCGACCACCCAACCTTCCCTGTCAGTACCTCCGGGGATCACGACACTGCGCCTATGCCTTTCTGGGTTGGGCGCAAAGTCACCTACCTCGGCACTTTCCAGAATCGCCTGCTTGTGGGTTCTGGTGGTGCGCTGTCTGTATCGCAGACTGACGACTACCTCAACTTCTTCCGCACTACGGTGCTGACCCTGCCTGCTGACAACCCGTTTGAAATGTTCCCGCAAGGTAGCGAAGACGACGAGTTGTTCCACAGTACGCTCTACGATCAGGACTTGGTAATCTTCGGCAAGCGGCGTCAGTACCTGATCAGCGGCACAACGGCATTAACCCCTACGTCAGCTAACATGCCCGTCATGACGAGCTACGAGGGGGTGGCCGACGCTGCTCCAGTGGCGGCTGGCGGCTACATCTTCTTCGCCAAGCGTGGTGAGTCATACTCCAGCGTGTCACAGATTCAGCCCGGTATTAACGAGAAGTCGCCTGATGCTTTCCCAGCGTCTAGCCAGATCGACCGCTACTTGGCTGGGGGCGTCACCGAAATGGTGAGCGCTACTGGTAGCCCATCGCTGCTGTTCCTGCGGACCAACCTCTCGCAGAACAGTCTATACACCTTCGCCTATCTAGACAAGCCCGATGGGCGCAAGATGGATTCGTGGAGCCGGTGGGACTTTAACTCGGAGTTAGGCCCTATCATCGGCATGACGACAGTTCCTGACGGGTTGCTTGTGCTGACCTTGCGCCAAGCTGTTGCTGGTGGCTCCCCTGCTGGCATCTACGTGGTGGCAGACTACTGCACCACTCGCACGGGTTTGAGTACCTCGCCGTACTTAGACAGTCTGCGAGAGTGGTCAACCGTGCGAGTTGGGTCTGGCTCCGTAACTCCGACAGGCACAGCACAGTGGGCCGCAGCTTTCGACACACGGAGTGAGCGCCGCCTCACGGGGGCCTTGCTGCCTAACGTGCCAGCCTTGCAGGCGCTCTATCCCGGAGAACCTGGACTGGTAGCGGGTGCTCTACAGGAAGCCTCCTTCTCGCCTACCAACCCCTTCATGCGGGACGGCAAGGAGAAGGCCATCTTGAGCGGGCGCTTAACTGTTAGCCGGTTTACTCTGGCCTTCAAGGAAAGCACTGGCTTTGACTGGACCCTATCCTACCGTGACGTAGTGATTACGACTAACACGTTCAACGGGCGTGTACTGGGTGACCCCGGTAACGTCATAGGCATTGAGCCGATCTCGACAGGCCAGCATAACTTGCCGGTTGGCCGGGAGGCCCGTCAGTTCGATCTCACCATCAGCGCTCGTCGCTGGTATCCGTTTACCGCCACTGCCTTGGAGTGGGGCGGGCAATTCTTTAACCGCGTGCAACGCTTTTAGGAGACACTATGGCAGCACCTACCGCCGCGATGGCCGATTTCGCCATAAAGGCACTTATGGGGGTTAGCTCCGGGGTACTGGCAGACGCCCAAGCGGGTGCTGTCAACACCGTCAACGCAGCTAACGCCTACGCCCAGAACCTTGTTCGGGCAGCTAACAACCAGCTACGGGCCTCCCGTGGTTCACTCGCCCGCTACACCCAGTCGGTGAACAACCAGCGGGTACTGGAGAACACTGGGGCCGCTGCTGAGGCGCAGGCCATCAACTATCGCAGGGCACGGGACAGCGCCTTGAATGACGACTTTGAAAGCCAACTCGCCTTCTCTGAGCAGGCGGGCGCACAGGCCGCAGCAAGCGCCCTATCCGGCCTCACAGGCGGCGTTGCCGATCTGGTGGCCGGTACTACCTCCATGCGCAAATCGCGGCTCCAGCAGCGATCTAAAGAGGCCCTGCGCCAAGGGGACTGGGACGCCGCCCAACGGGAGAAGCAAATCCTGCGGGCTGGTTGGGATTCCCTCGACCACAGCGAAATCAGCGATGACATTGACTACAGTGTGGACGTTGCTACCAAGCAGGTTCGCAGTGGTAATCTGTTCACTGACATCATCGGCGGGCAGGACACCAAGAATCTGGCTAACCTGACTGACTACGCTAAGGGCTTCTTCAAGACCAAGCGGGAGTCTATCCAAATCGACACACGTCCTCAAGTAGAAGGAGACACAATGTATGGCTAAGGACAACACGCTAGGAGCCCCAACAGAGGGGCTTGGGCAGACGGTGACATTCGCCGGTAACGCTCAAGGCGGTGTACCTCAGACCTCTGCTATGCAGCGGGGCTCTCTGCGCAATAGCGCTACTGGTGGTGGGGCGCAGCGTACCGCGCAGGCACTGCAAGTACCCACCCCGCAAGGGGATAGCTTGTTCAAGACACTGGCCCGCCTTGGTGGCGAGGTGCTCAAGCCGCACCTTGAAGCGGAGCGCACCCTCAAGTATATGGAGGGCATGCAGACGGCTGCTAGTGGGCAGGCCATCACGGAGATTGTGGACGAGCAGCCATGGTACTCTCAAGTATTCGGCAGCACCTCCTTGGTGGACGGGGCTAGGGCGCACACTGCTGCGGCCAAGGCTACAGCTATTGCTGTGGACATGGAAACCAACATGACCACGTTGCGTAAGATGGCCCCCTCGGAGTTCGCTCAGTATAGCACCAAGGCTATGCAGAAGGCGTACACAGGGGATGCTACCACAGACATGATGCTGACTCAGCAAGTTGGCCAGACTCTGCCTAGCGTTATGAAGGCACAGGCCAAAGAGCACATTCGCTACACCCAAGAGGTGTTTGACGAAAGTCGCTTGGCTAGCCACACTGCTAGCTTTGCTAACCTTCGGGCCGTGGCTCAGAACTCCCAGCGACCAACCAGCACGGTAGCGGCTGATGACATGGTAGAGGCTGAGCTTGCTACCCTACGGGCCATCACTGATCTGCCTGATGTAGACCAGCAGCACCAAGACAAGCTGCTGACCAGCGCCGTTGTTGGTGCCGTGGCACAAGGCAACTTTGCTGTGTACGACTTGATGCACAAGAGCAAGCGTATTGAAGCGCTCTCCCCAGAGCAGCAACTGCACATCGAACGTGCCCGCCATCAGGCCCACGGGCAGGCGGTTGGCTCTATCTCTAACGATCTGCTCCAGCAGAGGGCGGACTTTGAGACAATGGCCTTTGATCCAACGCGCAATGATGACGAGTTCTTTGCTGCCCGCGACCGGATCAACACGCAGTACACCCGAGAGACTGGGGATACCCAGCCGCTGGTGTCAGCAGGCGACACGCAGCGAGAGTTGCAACAGGCCCGCGCCGTGCGCCTAGCCGAGCTTAACCGCCGACTGGCAGCAGAGGGCAAAGCGCCCAAGGCTTCTGAGGTTAAGGCAGATAGCGAGTTCTTGCTGGCTACTGACTTGCTCAAGAGCCCTCTTAATACCTTTGTGGCTAACTTGCCAGCCAAGGAAGTACAGTCAGTATTCGATCAGGCCCGCGTTATGTCGGGTAGTGGGGCGACTATTACGCCCCCGTTTGCCCATGCTTTGGCTGGAGTACACGGGCAGGGCGTAATGGACAAGACCACCTCCGAAGCTATGCAGCACAAGTGGCACGCAGCTAAGGTTAGTAATAACCCCATGCAGATGCAACAGGTCTATACCGATATGTACCTGCCGTTGGTGCAGGCAGCGGGCGCTGCGGGTGATGTGGTGGCCCAGAAGTACGCAGGCGGCATGGCTGACGAAATGGCTCAGTGGCACGCAGCGGCTAAGGGGCAGAAGCTGGGAGAACGCGATGTGCTCGTTGCATTCACACAAGCAATCACTCCAGCAGTGAAGCCTACTACCTCTGCGGCTAAAACGCTAGCGTTAGAAGAGATCAAGACTGGACGTACTCAGGGTATGCTTAACGCTCTAAGTCGCGTGTTGCCGTTCGTGGATAATCGCTACACAGAGCGCGATCCTGAGCGCCTTGCTAACCGCGTGGCCCCCTTTATTAAGGGCACGCGGGATACTGCTGCTGAGATTGCGTCGATTAAGCGCGAACAGCGCATCAGCGTGATTGCAGGATACGACATGCAGGCCCCTATTGGGGCGACTACCTATGCGGACTGGCTGGCTAACCCAGAAAAGAATCCGTTTACGCCTGATGGGGTAGTTGTAAATCGCAACGAGCATCAGGCTTTCGATGAAATGGTGCAGTACGCCAAAGAGGTCAAGGGCATTAGCGGGGACGCCACTGTGCTTCAGTCTATAGATGACGGGGGCGTGCCCACTTTTCTCGTAATGGGGGCTAACGCCCGTAATGACGAGGTGATCAGCTTCTTCACGGCGCAAGAGGTAGTTACTCACTGGAAAGGCCGCACTGAACGCTACAACAAGTCCATGGCCTTTGGCCCTGAGCCTACCGTAGGGTTAACCCCAGCAGTAGTTGAGACACTGAAAGCTAACCCGCAACTGCTACAAAGCAGGAAGCAACGTAAGCAAGCTGAGAAGGCTGCACGAACTAAATAGGAAGAACTATGGACAAAGACACCTTCACCTCCCAGTATGGCGAAGTGGCTAACAAAGTAGCCGCTGAACTGGGAGTTCCCCCGCAAGGGGTATTGGCCCAGTGGGGCCTAGAGACTGGCTGGGGCAAGAGCATCATCCCCAGCACTAACAATCTGGGCAACATCAAAGGCAAGCTAGGTGGAGGTGTTGAGGCCACAGACAACGCGACTGGCTCACGCGATCCCTATAACCGCTATGACAATGTGGACGCCTTCGCTAGCGACTACGTGGGCTTGATTAAACGCCGCTACCCCAAGGCCCTCAATCAGCCTACTGTCCAAGGCTTTGCTTCTGCCCTCAAGGCAGGGGGCTATGCCGAAGACAAGGACTACGTCAAGAAGGTCATGCAAAGCGCTGGTGAGAAGTTCGACTTGTCCCAGCCCGTACCCCCGCTAGTCCCAGAGGTAGCCCAGCCTACCCGTGCCATGATTATGGATAAGCTAATTGCTGACGGCGTACAGCGGGCAATCGCTAAGCCTGAGCATGAAGTAGACTTCTTCGCCGCTGTCCGTGCGGACGAGCAGCTAGCCAACATTCGTGCAGAAGCCGAGCCATCTCTATGGGAAAGCTGGGGGGCCGCTGCTGCTGGGGCGACAACCCAGACGCTGATTCGGGGCGTCAAGTCTATGCTTACCCGAGACAAGTTCGAGCCCGAGCCGGGATACACCTTCGATATGAAGACACTGCCTATCGGCTATGACTATAACTTGGCGATGGACTTGACTAAATCCCGCAGCGCCCAAGAGTCGCAGCACATTCTCAGCGCCTTTGAGGAAGAGCAGTTCCGGGTGAAGACGATGATGGCTAACGGGGTTGGTAAGGGTATGCTTATGTCCTTTGCAGCCGAGGGCGTGGACGCTACGAACATCGTAGTGCCTCTAGCAGTCAGCGCCCGCCTAACCCGTGCTGGCCTCGCTGCCCATCAAGTAGGCTCTAAGAGCGCTGCCATAGGCTCTGCTATCGCTGAGAACGTGCTGTCCGGTACAGCTATCGAAGCCACCCGCCAACTGGTTACCGGCCACTACAGCGGGGCAGACCTCGCAGTCAGCGTGGCTATCGACGGCTTGTTGGGTGTGGGGGTAGGCCACTTTGTAGCCCGTGCCCACGGTGAGCGCCTGCTGGCCGCGAGTGCCACTGAGGCAGAAGCACGGGCCAGTGCCTATGTGCAGAAGGCCCAAGCGAATCTGGGGGCATCGGCCACACCAGAAATGCTGGCCGTGGAAGCAGCCCGCCTGCGCCAAGCAGAGGCTGGAGAAATCCTCACAGCGGCCACTGCGCCACGCTCAGATCGCCCGTTTGATGTGGACAGCCCTGCGGTGCAGGCTGACGCGGTAACCCCGCCCAAGGTCCAATTAGACGAACCTGCTGCGGCCTTCGACACACAGGCAGCTTTCGTGCTGCGGGAAGAAGAGTTCGCCCCCGGAGGCAAACATGCTGCGGCCATTGCGGACTACACCAAGGGGCTGGCTAAGACTGTGGATGATCTCCACGCGCTACCTCCCGGGGTACACTTTGCAGGGGGCGCTATCCCTGACAGCCGTAAAGCTGCTGTGGACACGGTTATTAAGCTGGCCCGCAAGTTCCTGCCAGACGACTACCGCATCGTAGTGTCTGACAAGCAAGTTGAAATGCCGGGTAAGCCCGGTGTGTTCGCTAATGGTAGTGCTGTTCAAGTATCAGGCAAGGCAGCGATCATCACGATTGATCCCAACCTTGGGGCAGACGCCTTGCGCACTGCGGTGCATGAGTCAGGTCACTTGATCTTCAACCACCATATCGCTAAGGTTGCACCAGACCAGCGCGTGGCCTTGGTCAACGCCTTTAATCGCTTTCTAGAAACGGCCAAGGCTGGTACGCCTGATGGCAATGCTGCCCGCGCCCAGCGCTACAGCCTGACCAATGCTGCACTGTTCCCGGAGAAGGAACTGACCACGCCCCTCAAGAGCAAGTACGAGCTTGACTGGGACGAGTTCAGTGCGGAGCAGTTCGTCAAGTACGTGGAAGAGAACTCGGTAACAGGTAACTCACTGGGCCTGCATCGTGAGGCCGTAGCGTTGTTCAAGTACGCCATCCAGAAAGCGCTGGAGTTCCTGCGGTTGGCTAAGCGGCAGAACGTGGGCGTGACCAATGAGTACAAAGCCTTGTTCGACACACTGGCTAATTCCCCCGAGGTGGTGGCAGCACGCCCGCAACTAAAGCTGGCTAAGCCCACGCCTGCCGTGCAGGCTGACGCCCCGGCTGAGGTGGTGGAGTCTGTGCTGACTGACCCATTTGCCCAGCAGATCGGTGTGAATCTTGCACCTATGGGCACTAAGTCCCAACGGGACGAGGCTAAGGCTATCGCCGCGCTGCACCGACTGGCTATTGAGAAGGCCCCGCCACTAACGCCTGAGCTAATCGCACGGGCAGACAATCTCGCGGACAACGAGGTCTTCAACGTAGCTTCCGCTGGGTTGCTGATGCTCAAGTCCAAGAGCCCGCTGCTGCGGTGGGTCGCCTCTGTGGTGGCCGAAGACGCTAGCGGTGTTAAGGGTAAGGTCACGCCTACGGCAGCTATCTCTAAGCACATCATTGAGCGGGAGATTCAGCAGAACGTGGTGAACGAGGTGGAGAACGCCTACGAGCTGTGGGCAGTTAATCGTGCGGGCTCGGTGTGGGATGACCACATCACAGGCACGCGCCGCGCAGCTTTTCACAAGGAGCTATCTACCGAGATTGAGGCACGCCGGGTATCCGGCAAGCCGGTTAGCGCTGACCCTAATATCAGTGCGGCAGTTGACTCTATCGAGGCAGCTTACACTCGGTCAGCTAAGTTCCAAGTTGACACCAAGACGCTGGGCTACGAGGCCCTGCCTAAGTCTAGCGTGGGTTATATGCCTCACCGCATGAGTTCCAACAGCCTGCTAAACCTGAGCAACGAGAAGAAGGCCATCGTCCATCAGGCTATCGTGGATCAGGTTATCACCAACCACGGCTGGGATGCTAGCTTCGCGGATAACTTCGCAAGCAAGTACATGCAGCGAGTGATGGACCGAGCTAGTGGGGGCTACAGTGCGCCGATGGGGGGACATAGCGCAGAGACTGCGGACCTTGCAGAGGAAGTGCTGCACGGCATGAACCTCCCGCAAGAAGAGGTTGACAAGTACATGAAGCAGTTTCGCACAGGCGGCGCTACCCAGACCAAGACCCGTACGGAACTTGATCTGAACCGCGAGTACCCAACGGCTGACGGTACTACGTTCCGCCTGATGGACATCTTTGAAACTGATCAGATAGAACTGCTGCGCCAGCAAGCACAACGGGTTAGCGGCGAGGTAGCGCTGGCTCAGGTGGGTATCATGGGTACGCCTGCTGTTAACCGCCTGCGGGCTGCTTTGCAGTATGGGCTGGACGGCCAGTTGCCTACTCCGCGCGAGCGGGAAGCCTTCGACCAACTGTTTGCCGAAATGATGGGCACGCCTTACGGACAGGAGGGCGGCAAGTGGATGGACCGCACTATGGCGGCTAACCGCTTGATCCGCCTTGGTGGCATTGCTTGGACCCAAGCCTCAGAAACCTTTAACGGGGTAATCCACTTGGGTGTGGCTAGCGTAATGAGCAGCATTGCCAGTATGCCCCGTATGCGGCAGGAGATTCGTGATCTGGTAGCAGGCAAGGCTGTGAACAATCCGTTCCTGACTAGCTTGGAAACAGGTGGCGCAACCTTTGGCACCGATAGCTACAAGATGGCTATGCCGTTCGATAGTCCAAATCACGCCTACCCTACCTATGGTAAGGACACCCTCACTATGACCGATAGGTTGCTGCGTGGGGGTGGGCACTTGCAGGCTAAGCTGTCTGGGCACCGACTGCTTCACAGCGTACAGCAGCGGGGCATGTCAGAACAGATCGTGAAGAAGATGCTGCGGTACATCCGGGACGGTGGCGATGACATTGCGCTCGACCAGATGGGCATCACAGCAGACATGCGCTTAGCCCTACGGGCAGAGTTGCCGACCATCGCTAAGTTCGACGCCTCCGGTAGTCCTGCTGGTTTTGAGGCGCACAAGATCAGTGATCCTGAACTGCGCAAGGCGGTGATCCAAGCCGTATGGCGTGGCACTAACCAGATCATCCAAGGCACGTTCGTGGGTGAGCGTGGTAAGTGGGCACACGATGGCTGGCTCAAACTGCTGACAGAGTTCCGCTCATTCTCTATCGTCTCGATGGAGAAGCAGTGGGGCCGCCAGCGCAACAGCCACGGTAAGTTCAAAGCCTATGGCATGGCTATGGGCTTAATGAGTATGGCTATCCCGATCCACTACGCCCGTGTGTATGCTGCTAGCATTGGCAGGGAGGACCAAGAAGCGTTCATCGAGAAGCGCACAGATAGCTACCACACGGCACGGGCCGTTATGGGCTACGCTGCCATGCTAGGCGTAGCGCCCGACATGGTAGACTTCTTGACTGCTGTTGCGCCAGAAGCCCTCACAGGGCCTCAGCCACCGGCTGGCCGGGATGCTGTAGGCGGCATGCTGCTGCCATCAGCGAGTACGGTTAACGACATCTACAAAGCGATGCAAGACCCTACCGATCCTAACAAGGCCCTCAGAGCCTTGCCTATGGGGAACCTCCCGTATTTGGTTCCCTTCTTCAATACAGCACGCTAGCCTAATCTAGTACCTGTAATACGACCCGCCTTTACTTAACCGTATTGGCGGGTTTCTTTCTTTTAAGGAGGCTTGATGCCGACACCCATCGAACAACTGTTAGCCCGTACTGTGTACACCACGGATGGTGTAACCACTAACTGGGACTTTAACTTCTCAGGGGGCTACATTGATGTGGCTCACGTCAAAGCCTACACTGAGACTGCTCTAGGGCAGCGCACTTTGATTCCTGTAACTGAGGCTATGCTTATCGGCGAGTTCCAGTTGCGCATTATCCCAACCCTCGCGGCTGGGCTTACTCTCACGATCTACCGGGAAACTCCCAAAGATTTGCCAATCGTAGACTTCACGGACGAGGCTGGCTTTAGTGAAGTGGCGCTGGACACTAACGCCAAGCAGGCGGTGTTTATCGCTGCTGAGGTAGTCGATGTGCTCAACACTACGGACGTAGGTGACGCGGCAGTTAGCGCTGCCGCTGCCGCTGCTTCAGCCGCAGAAGCTGCTGACACGCTCAATGACTTCGAAGACTTGTACCTCGGAGCGCTACCCGCTGATCCAGTGCTCACCAACAAC
>OFRF01000296.1_pt1 | contig 13057 bp, 15 predicted proteins | sample 1543081 | NCBI WGS metagenome assembly OFRF01 (sample SAMN07774232, study PRJEB24372) | wastewater metagenome
CTTGTGGTCCCAAAGTACGTCCTTCATCTGGATGACCGTGCTCATAGCGCCAACATAAGGGCAGTTATCGCATCAGGCGTCAGTCGGCTCTGCATGCGCGGTATGCATCCGCACGGCAGCAGCACGATGACCGATCGCTCAAGCTGGCACTCTACGACGGCCAGCACAGTAGTGGCTATGCGCTCGCCGCACATCATGCACGGGCTGCCCTTTCCCGCACTAGGCGCGTGCTCGATCGGGAGGTCGAGGCGTAGCTTGTCCACGCCTAATAGCGTCATGGCCCTGTCGTTGTTCATACTGCCTCCTTGATAGGTATCAAGTTAGGTATCGCAGGTGGGGTCGCCATTATGGTGCTATCTCCTCAGCAACAAGGATCAGTCGGGTTAGTACATCAGGCGCGAGTTCCCAGCTGCCGTCAGGATCGAAGTGCTTGCATGGCATGTTGACGAACTTTACCCGGCTATCGACGCTCCTGTCGCCTGTTGCAGTCTTGAAGGACAGGAACGCGGAGTATTCACGATGGCATACGTTGCACATCTCGCCATTCACGGGGATGCGCGTGACCGGGCGGCCCCATGCCACGTCGTCCATCTGGAGTACGCGATGAAGTATGTGACTCACAGGATTATCTCCTCAGCAACGAGAATCAGTCGGGTCAGCACTTCAGGTGTAGCTCTCCAATAGGTCCCCCCCACGGTTATGCATCCGCACGGCAGGTTGATGATCGCCACCACCAACGCGCAGGTGGTGGTGGCTTGGATGAATGCGTCGGTGAGTGCGGAGCAGCAGCCGCATCCGTAGCCTTCGGGGCGAGGAGCGCGGAAGATGCGCTGGTTCCACAAGACGTGGGCCATGGTCAGTGGCGGTAGTCGGTGGGTCATGGAGTCTCCTTGATAGTTAGCAAGGGATGGGCATGTCGAAAGGCACCCAGTAGTGAGGGTGCCCTTTGAAATACCCTGTGTTAGAGGGTAAACCGGCAACTAAGCGGCCGGTAGCAGTGCGTGGCGTGCGGTGTGGTGTGCACGGCGTGTAGCAGGACGGCTCTGAGAAGTATAGGGCGAGCGCGTGCCTCCACGCAATGGTTGTGCGCATACATTAGGGAGGACCCGCTAGGGGTCGTCGCCTGACACGTGCATCGGTTGCACGCGCTGCCCATCGCTGGGTCAGCCTTCGTGAAAGTACGTCCCTGATGGTAAGCCCGTCATTGCACGTTTCGTATCCGGCCTGTGCTGCACCTTCGAACCACGCGCTAGGCAATCAAGACGCTGTCCCTTCCACTCCGCCTTCGTTTCTATTTGCATGAGGTGGGTTAGCTCCTCACGCCAGTATGCTCCTGCGGGTAACTCTGCACGCTCATGACAGGCTAGCTGTCCGGCCACGTCTTAGGCCGTATCGCACTATCGTTCGACAGTGCTGCTCTTGCATCGTATCCACATGCACAACCTGCACCTGATATACGCCGACATTTGTAGGCCGCGTCGGCAGGTTCGTGAACCATCCCGCGGCGCCCCAGTAGTGGGGGTGCCTTCCTTGATAGTCGCATTCGCGCTATCTCGAATCCTTGATAGTCGCATTCGCGCTATCTCGAATCCTTGATAGCTATCAAGGCGTGGCCCCTTGCTCTGTGGCTTACTGCTACGAGCAGGGCTTACTGCAAGCAATTCCCAGCTCGTAAGACGTATTATACACTAACTGTAGAATAAGTCAATAGAAACGAGACGTGGAATGGAGCAGTAAATTTCCACGCTGCTATGTGTAGTGGACGCATATTGTAGGGCGAAGGCCGGGCCTGTCCCTTGATAGCTATCAAGCAGCGGGATAGTGGAAACGAAGATGGTAGGTAGCTGCATGTGGTGGGAACCCCGGAAACTGGGCTTGCTGTACGGGATAAAACGCATAAGGGATCACTCGACGGATGCAACTGCGTTGCTTCTACAAAATGTCGACTGAAAAGTTCAATGGAATCATGGCTTAAACGTTTCTACGTGATTTTCGACAATGTGTGCACTGAGGTATAAAACGACTTTACAAATAGCAGGTCGAATATTTAGTGGGAGGGCTTATTGCGGCTTATTTCTTCGCTCCACTATATATAAAGCCCGTTTATACCCGGCTTCACTGAGACCAGATTCTCTATTTTTTTTTGTAAAAAAGATATATATATAGAAGGAAATGCCTATGTAAGCCCTTGATTTTTCTTTCGAACAAGATGCCGAGGTGCGCCATCGTGTGTTGTCGAGTGCTCGCACGTGGGCGATGCGAATCAAGGACTTACGAGCGTTTAACTGTACAGGGCTACCAAGCAACGAAAAGTTTGTAGAAGCGCCCTCTTCCGCCCTCATATCGCCCTCTGCGCTACGGCACACGGGCCAAAAAATAGGCCGCTATGTGGGCGGCCTGATTCTGTTACGCGGCTAATTCTGGACTACTGGGTTGTGTAAGCTATTCAATCGAACCCGTCCAGCAGCGCCGTGATTTCGGCCCTATTCGCCACAGGTTTTGTAGCAAGGTCGTAGTCGAGCATCCAGCGCCGCGCGCGGACCAGCTCGGTCGTGGCCGCATGTGCCGCACTCTCCAGCCGTGCCATCACATTGGCTGGCCTACCTTCTTGCCTAGCACGCACCAGCTTTAGCCGAGCGTTCAGCGCCTTCCGACGCGAGTCTAGTATGTGGTTCTTGACTACCCGCACGATGAACTCGTCTCTTTCCATACATGCCTCCTTGATAGCTATCAAGCTGTGTACCCCACGATACTACCACACGCACGGGGCGATCGACTACTAGGGCGCGAAGCGCACAAAAAAAGGGCGCAGCCCGAAGGCTGCGCCCCATGCCCTACGTCACTTCACCTTCTTCGCTGCGGCCGCCTTCTTCACGGCGTCCAGCTGCGTCCGCGCCTCGGCGATCAGGTAGTCGAAGTTAGCCTCCTCCTCGAACCCGTCGAGCAACGCTTCGTCGTTCTTCAGTTGCGCGATGAGCTTCGCATTCAGAGTGTCCAGCCGATCCTGCGCAGTTGCAGCGGGCTTACCCGCGGCAATGATCTTCGAGTACAGCCCTTGAAGCGAACCCGCGCGATCCTTCACCTTCAGCAGCGAACCGATCGTGGTCGGCGTACTGTCCTTTCCGTGCGGAACGCTGATTTTCTTGTCGACCGCTTCCGCAACAGTCAGCAGTCGCGTTTTCCTGCTCCACGTCGACGAGGCGACGGCGTCCTTTTGCAGCGAATCGAGCGCCAGGTGCACGACCGCGCCGCATGGGATGCCCGCAACGTGCGCGGCGTGAAGAGCCATGATGCATAGGCCGTCGGCTCCGGATGCGGTCTCAACCAAATCCATCGCTCCTCTCAGCTGCTGAACCACCTGCGTTTGGACCTTCTTCTGGGCAGCCGTGAGAATGACTGCCTTCGTGTTCTTCGTGTTCTTCGTTGCCATGATGTAACTCCTAATGGTCCTGCGTTGCTGCATCCGTTGATGCAGTGGACGAACTATACCGTAGACCGTGATAGATAGCAAGGATACCCGTACCGGGTACGATGCTCGCCCCATACGGGCATGATGCGCGGGCGCACGAGAGGAGGCACTACTAGGACACATCCCCACCCGAAGGCAGGGATGAGGTGGTCAGTGTTCGATCGACATCTGCTCTGCTCGGTCGAGCATGCGCAGGTAGTCGAACTCCGCGGTTTCCAGCATCGCCATGATGCCGTCCATTTCTTCCTGCCGAACCTTGCGGAGTTCGGCGATCACCCAGCTGCACGGGATGCCGCGCCGCTTGGCATGCAGCGCTGCGAACGCAGCGCCGAAGGTGAGTAGGTCATTGCGAAAGAACCACGCCCATCCATCCGCACGGGCCGTCAGCTTCACTTCTTGTCCGATCGATACGTTCATGCTATGCACCTCCGAGTTAGCCGCTGCGCCAATCGCTGCGGCATGGGACACACTATCCCACAGTCCGATGGTGCAGTCAAGGATACGTCCGCCCCTCTGGCCGCCGAGCAAGCATTCTTTTTTCCGACCGACCCCCCGAGGGGGTTTCGCGCCGCGCGAGCCCCGTGCAGTTCATCTGTCTCATAAACAAGTTGACTGCGTTTTTCCGCTTATACCCTACGTACAGTTTTGTGGCAGAAGTATAACTTATACCCTACGTACAGTTTTGTGGCAGCAGCATAGACTTATACCCTACGTACCGAGCGGTTCCCCTTGACACGGCCTTATACCTACGATACAAGGGTCTCCATGAAACACTGCCCGCGCTGCCAGACCATGAAGGAGCTTGCTGCCTTTGGTCACAACCGTGCCGAAGCGGACGGGTTGGCGGTGTACTGCCGGCCCTGTCACGCAGCAGTCCAGCGCGCTTGGAAGGACGCCAACCGGGAGAAAGTTGCCGCCATGCGCCGCCGCTGGAACAGCAAGGAGCCCACATGAACACGAACCTCGCCACCCTCGATACGGACTTCGACCCCGCCACGCTCGGCTGGCCGGCGTCCCTGCCCCTTGAGATTGCCCTGCGCACTGCCTCCCCCGCGGCGATCCGTGAGGCGTACAACCTGAGCTTGGAGGAGTGGGAGTACCTGAAGGGGCTCCCGGCCTTCCGGCAGGCGGTGGAGGATGCCGTGGCCCGGACGAAGGAAGAGGGGTTCTCCTACCGGACCAAGGCGAGGATGCAGGCGGAGGGGCTGTTGCAGACCTCGTGGTCGATGATCCACAACACGACAGTGCCTCCCGCCGTGCGTGCGGACCTCATCAAGTTCACGGCCCGCGTGGCGGGGTACGACAGTGCGTCCAAGGCGGGCGTCGACGGAGGTGCAGGGGGGTCGGGCTTCAGCATCAACATCAACCTCGCCCCGCCGGCCACCGCGCCGCGCGATGACGGCACCATGACCATCACCATGTCTCCCATGGACGCCCTGCCTGCATGAGCGCCATCAGCTACACCCCGCCGCCGACCGTACGGGAGTTCATCGTCGACCGGTTGGAAGGGGAGCTGTTCCACGACTACATCGTAGGCCCGGTGGGTAGCGGCAAGACCACCGGCATCTTTTTCAAGCTGGTGTATCTGGCGCAGATGCAGGCCAAGAGCCCCATCGACGGCGTACGGCGTAGTAAGGCCGTGGTAGTGCGGAATACGTTTCCGCAGCTGCGGGATACGACGATCCCGTCATGGCTGTATTGGTTTCATGACGGCGTAGCGGGTACGTGGAAGGCCACGGACAAGATTTTCGTGCTGAAGTTTGCTGATGTGGAGTGCGAGGTGCTGTTTCGTGCGCTCGACACGGCGGAGGACGTGAGCCGAGTGCTCTCGCTGGAAGTGACCTTCGTGCTGCTGGACGAGTTCGTGACGATCGCCAAGGAGGTGGTGGAGGCCATCGCTGCACGTGCAGGACGGTATCCGCCGGCCATCCACGGCGGGGCGACGAATTGGGGCGTGTGGGGGTCGTCGAACCCGGGCAACGAGGACAGCTGGTGGCACAAGCACCTCGTCGAGGCGGTGCTGCCGGACAACACGAGACTGTTCGTGCAGCCCCCGGGCGACTCGCCGGATGCAGAGAATCTGGAGAACCTGCCGGGCAAGGCGAACTACTACACATCCCTGAAGAAGGGCAAGTCGGACGAGTGGGTCAAACAGTTCATCCAGTGCCGCTGGGGCAATGCGCTTGACGGGCGGCCGGTGTTCCCCATGTTTCGGCGGGACATCCACGTGTCGAAGGCCCCGCTGCGGCCGAACCCACACCTGCCGCTCATCATCGGACTGGACCCGGGTGTGCGGCATGGAGCCCTCTCCATCGGACAGGAGGACCTGCATGGCCGCCTGTTGATCTATGACGAGATCATCACAGAGCAGATGGGCGGCGAGCGGACGATTACCGAACGGCTGCGGCCGCTGTTGCGGGCGAAGTACGCCGGGTTCAAAGTGCTGGTGGCCGCCGACCCGGCAGCGGCCATACGTGCTGCATCGGATGAGAAGTCGGTGGTCGACGTGTTCCGGAAACACTTCGACGTGAAGTACGACACGAACAACACAGTGCCCCCGCGACTGGCGGCAGTGGAGCACTATTTGTGCAGGCTGACGGATGTCGGACCGGCGCTGGTGATTGACCCGGGGTGTCGCGCGACAGCGCGTTCGCTGGAGGGCGGGTACAGGTACACAATCTCCAAGACCGGGCAGGACAAGCCGGAACCGGACAAAAACGTGCACAGCCACATAGCAGATGCGGTACAGTATCTCGCGAAGCACTGTCAGAACGCGACCGGGCGCGAGCTTCGGCGTACATCGACAGGGTTCCGGCCACCCCGGTTCAACAACCCCTACACGCTGAGCAGATAGCCCATGGCAGACCTTCCGATCCCCGCAGAGCAGCCGCAGGCACCGACCCCGCTGCCGAGGAACATGGAGGCGCTGGACGCGCTGGGGCGCACCCTGACGACGAGGTTTCAGGACTACGCGCGGGACCGGCGGCTCGCCGAGCTGAAGTGGCTCCAGAACGCGCGGCAGTTTCTCGGCGTCCACGACCCCGAGACCGAGGCCATGCTGGACAAGAACCGGTCCCGCGCCTACCCGCGACTGACCCGGGTGAAGGTCATGAGCATGGTCGCCCGGCTCATGAACCTGCTGTTCCCCACGTCCGAGACGAACTGGACCGTGCAGCCCACCGCCGTGCCGAATCTGTCGCCGGAGGACCTGCGCACCGTGCTCGACCAGCTGGCCACCGAGCTGGGGCAGGAGGGCGGGCCGGACGGCCCGGCGATCGAAGAAGCGATTCGGGCGTTCGCCGCCGAGCGCGCGGTGAATCTGACCAAGGAGATTCAGGACCAGCTCGACGAGCTTGGCGGGGACAAGTCACTCGACTACGTGGCCATGTGCAAGATGGTCGTGCTGTCCGCAGTGCAGTACGGGTGCGGCGTGGTGAAGGGACCGTTCGTGCGCATACAGCAGATCAGGAAGTGGAACAAGGACGCGGTGACGAACACGTTCACGGCCACAGCGGTGCAGGTGCCCCGGCCGATGTTCGAGTTCGTGCACCTGTGGAACTACTACCCTGACATGTCGGCGAAGACGTTCTCGCAGATGGACGGGCAGTTCGAACGCCACATCATGTCGCGCCACCAGTTGCGCAAGCTCGCTGAACGGGCGGACTACTTCGGCGAGGTGATTCTGGAGTATCTGAACACCAACACAGACGGCAACTACAAGCGCCTGCCTCATGAGGTGGAGCTGAAGGCGCTTGGCGTGCAGAACTTCGTCGGTGACCAGAACGGGCGCAAGTACGAGCTGCTTCAGTGGCATGGGTACATCTACGGCACGGACCTGCGCAGCGTCGGTGTCGACGTGCCTGAAGACCAGATGTCCGAAGATGTGATGGCCGACATCTGGACGCTCGATGGCAAAGTCATCAAGGCGGACATGGACCCGTGGACAGAGGTGGACACCGGGTACGACGTGGACATGTACCACCACTTCATCTTCGAACACGACGAAACGTCGCTGCTGGGCAACGCACTGCCCAACATCATGCGCGACTCCCAGCTCGGCGCCACCGCGGCGACCATGCTGATGATGGACAACGCGTCGGTTGCGTGCACGCCGTCTGCGGAGATCAACATGGACCGGCTGTACCCGGGGCAGGACACGGCAGCCATCACGCCGTTCAAGCTGTGGTACACCGAAGGTGGCGGCCCGGAGGCGGCGCAACCGGCCATTCGGCCGATCGCCTACAGCGCGTACATCCCCGAGCTGATTTCCATCATCAAGATGTTCGACGAGCGCGCGGATCAGGAGACCTTCGTCGGCCCGCAGACCGGTGGCGACATGCAGAAGGGGCCGAGCGAGCCGTTCCGCACGGCGGCCGGCGCGTCGATGATCCGTGGCGATGCCGCTCTGCCGTTCAAGGACGTGGTGCGGAATTTCGACAGCTTCACGCGCACGGTCATCACCGCACTGGTGGCGTTCAACCACCGGTTCCCGTCCCGGCCTGAGATCATGGGCGACTTCCAGATCGTGGCGCGCGGCGCCACCAGCCTCGTGGCCAAGGAAGTGCGCGGGATGCAGGTGGACACCATGATGCAGACGCTGGCGCCTGAGGACATGGTGTACGTCGACCGCTTCCAGCTGCTCAAGGAGCGCTTCGCCACGCGTGACCTTCCGCGGGATGCGCTGGTGTCGGACGAGGAAGCCAAACGGATCGAACAGCAGAACGCGGAGTCTGCGGCGAAGCGTGCCAAGCAGATGGACGAGAACATCACCGCGGAGATTCGCAAGACGCTTGCGGACGCGCTCAAGGCGGTCACACAGGCCGACAAGAACGCCGCAGCGGCGTCCGCCGAGCAGGTCAACACGGTGCTCGACACCCTCGAACGTGGATCGGCGTCCGGGAAGGAAGACACCCCTGCGCCAGTCGCCAAAAAGTAACAGGAGCCACTATGAGCGACCGTATGTATGCTGTAGTCCGGGGGTCTAATACCCCCGGTGATGTGGAGATGACCAGCAACGGGACGATCTACGTCGCACTGGACACCCTCATCGCGGGCGAGAACCAGACGCTGAACGTACTGGAGACGGTCCCGGCGAACGAGTACGAGACCGTCGCGGCGGCGCAGACGGATCAAGTGCTTGGCTCTGCCGGCGCTGCTGGTGATTACCTCGATAGCCTGCTGCTCACGGTCGGCGCGGCCACTGCGATCACGGTCAAAGACAACGCAACGACGATCTTCACTTTCACCTTCGGCGCGGCGGTGACGACGGGGCCGGTCGAAATCCCCATCCGGTGCAAGTCGGTGTCGGGCGCGTGGAAAGTGACAACGGGCGCGTCGATGACTGCGCTTGCGAAGGGGCTGTTCTCGTAATGCCGCTACTCGTCAAAGAGCCCCGCCGGGTCGAAGACGACGCAACCCTTGCGACCTATACGCAGCAGAAAGTGGCGTCCCCTACCGTGAACGTTGACATCGAACGTATTGCGGTGCTGGACGTTGCGGGGCGGCCCGCGGTGCGATTCTACCGGCACCATACTGACGGCATCGTAAACTCTGGCAAGCGCGTCGAGCTGAAGCGCGACGTCTGGTCTCACGAGCGCGCGCTCAGTGGCATGTACACGCAGTGGTCGAGCTACTACCTGCCCAGCGCAATTCGATCGAAGCTGCCTGTGATGAACGGCGACTTCAGTAATGGCCAGAACCTCTACTACTGCCACATCCAGCAATGGGCGGCTGCGACTGGCGTCAACGGTTCCGTGCCCCCCTTCACCCTGACCTTGTGCCATCGCGGCATCGAAGTGTGGGACTGGGTCACGAACAACAACCCGTATGGCGCCTTCCCGCTTGCCAACTGGGAGCCTGAATACGACCGCTGGGTTGACGTGATGACCGAAGTGAAGTGGCGCGCATATGGCGGCGGGATGTTCCGCCTCTGGACGGACGGCAAGCTCCGCGTCGCGCGGCAATTCATGACCACGGTGCAGCCGGGTAGCACACAGGGCTGCGTCTGGGGCGAAGGGCAGTACTGGGGCGCAAACGAGTACCCGTTCGATGATGGGTTCACCCTGTACAAGGCCGGGTACAAACTTCTTCAGGGCTACGGCGACGGCTGGCCGCAGTGTGGCTTCGTGCGACCGTTCACCCGCGCAACCGCCGCCGCCCGCTCGGCAAGGGGTGGATGATGGCTATCTGGTACGTGGACCCCACGGCGGCGGCTACGTCTGATGCCTACGCTGGCCCGTTCGGCGTGGGCAAGCTCCGGCTCTCGTGGGGTGCTGTTACGTGGACATCGAACGATGCCTACTACCAGCGACGCGGCACGACCGTCACGCTAACGGCAAACCTCACGCCGGGCGGAAACAGCGTCACGATCGGCGCCTATGGCGACGGAGATCGACCGATCATTCTGTCGCCCGGCGCCACGCCCGTCCTTTACGGGATGTACTTCAGCGCGGGCTCTAACGTCACTGTCAGCGACCTGCACTTCGTGATGACGAACCGTGGCGTCGGTTATGCCGGGATGCGCATTGGCGGCACAACCAATTTCACTCTGCGCAACTGCGTGATTGAAGGGTTCGACGTAGGCATCTTCGTCACTGCGTCTGCGATCAATACCACCATCGACGGAAACGAGGTCTTCGACTGCGGCGATGACGGGTTGGTGGTTGGCGCCACCAATGCCGGGCGCATTACCAACAACCGCATTTACGGCACGTCGCGGCGAGTGACGACGGGCGATTGCATCCAGTTTCTCGATGCGGTTGATTGGGGCGCGTGGCGCGTGGACTCAAACACGCTGACGATCGACGTGGCGCTCAAGCAGTGCGTGATGATCGGAGTCCCCGCAAGCGCAACGCAGGTGCCGGTGCTAGTGGAGCAGAACGAATGCACCACAACCTGCAACGGCATCCACGCGAGACATTCGGCGGTGATCCGGGCGAACACCATCGAGATCACGGGCGTTAATGCTGCCTTGATCGCTAACGCCGGTCTGAGTAATCAGCCAATTCTGTTCAGCGGAAACGTAGTGCGTTGCATCGGCGCCTCACGCGCGTCTGACCAGGGCGCCGGAATCGTCGCAATGGCTGTTTATGCTGATGCCGGCGCCGGGATTGCGCACCTTGTGTCGTTCGTGAACAACACCGTGGCGGGTGACGCCTACCGCGGCTTCTTTGCGGGGGCGGACATCGATAGCGGGACGATCACGCTGCGCAATAACCGGCTGTGGCAGACGTTCGGCAACCCGTCGGTGGGCTTCTCGGTGAATGCTGGTGCGGCAGCGACGTTCGTGGAGTCGAACACGGCGATCTATGGATTCACGTCGCCGGCGGTAAACCTGACGCTTTCCAGTCCGGACACTTCCGACCCCTCGCCCTACCTCAACGCCGACTACTCCCTCAAGACCACCATCCCCATCGGCGGCATCCCTATGCCCAACCCACTCCGCAACGCAGGCACCTACGTGCAAGGCGTGACGCTTCGCAACGGCCGCACACAGCCGGGCATGACGCCGATCGGGGCTTATCAGGTGGGGAGGTATTGAGATGGCGACGATCTACATCAACCCCGAAGTCTCAGGGACGGGCAGCGGCACGCTCAATGACCCGTACAGGTCGTGGGCCTCGGTCACTTGGACCGCCGGCAACTCCTACCTCCAGAAGCGCGGCACTTCATTCGCTGGACAGATCGCGCCGTCGACGAGCGGCACATTGGGTAATCCGATCGAGATCGGCGCCTACGGCGACGGCGCGCGGCCGATCGTCGGGGTTGGCGCGCAGGACGGGCTATACCTCGCGGCGCGTCAGTACATCAACGTCGCAGACCTTGAACTCTCAGGCAACACGCGCCACGGGGCTTACATCCGGACGAGCGGATCGAACATTACCACGATCAACGTGCGGCGCTGCGTCTCGCGGAACAACGCGAACAACGGGTTCTTCCTCGACGGCGTGGTGCTGACGGCAACCCTCAGCAACGTGCTCTTCGAGGACTGCGAGTCCTACGACAACGGCGAGCACGGTTACGACTGCCTCGGAATCGTGCAGACGGTCAGTTGGAAGCGGTGCATCGCGGCGCGAAACGGAACCCGAGTGCTCGGCCACGGGTTCAGCATTCATCCGTTCCTCAGCAACAATATCACATCCGGGTGGACGGCCACCGGGGTTGGTACCAGTTACAGCCGGACGCTGTCGGCCAGCGAGACCGTCCAGAAAGCCATCAACCGCACGGATGGCGTCACGCTGACGAAGAACGTGGGCGCTGGGACCGGCGTCTCAGCGAACCAGTGGGACCAGTCCGGGACGACGCTCTACATCAACGTCGGCACGAACCCGAACGGCAAGACAATGGCGTGGAAGCGCGCTACGCACGGGCCGTTCTACTACGAAGACTGCGTTAGCTACGAGAACTCGACGGCGGCGGGGGCTGGCGAAGGGCATGGCTTCGCTGCGGACGACATGACGAGCGACGCCACCTATGAAAACTGCCACGGTTACGACAACGAGGGCGCCGGGCTTCAGTGCCAGTGGAGCGACAACGTCACGCATCGCAACTGCTCGGCGGTCCGCAATGCGTTGTCCGGCTTCAGGACCACCGGCCACACCAACGGCCTCGTGGTGGATCGCTGCATCTCGGCCAGCAATGTCGAACACGGGTTCTTCTACGACCAACCGCACTCTGGCGTGCAGGTCAGGAACTCGATCGCGCATCGCAACGGTGGATACGGGCTCATCTCCAGCGTCGCCGGGGTGACGGCGGCGAACAACCTGACCTTTGGCAACGCATCCGGAGCGACGGCGAGCGTGACGAACGCCAGCGGAGTGACATCCGACCCCCTCTTCGTCGACCCCTCGAAGCCGTGGCTCGGCCTCAAGCCCGGCTCCCCCTGCCAGTCCGCTGGCGCCTACATCCAAGGCGCGAAGGACCGCTTCGGCCGTCGCTACATCAACCCGCCCAACATCGGCCCGTGGGCCATACTACCAAGAGCCTGATATCATGGACCACCGCGAACACAATCGGGCAGCTCGCGAGCTGCTGGAACAGGTGCAACTTCAGCAGGGCGATCCGCTGGCCATCAAGGTCATCGAAGCGCTCAGGCACCGGATCGAGGCGATAAAGCACAGCCTGCTCACCGTACTGCCGGACAGCCTTGAGTACCAGCAAGGGCAGGCCGCAGCGTATGCAGAGCTGCTCAAAGACATTACCGTTCCACACATGAAGCTGCCTAAGAGCTAACCAGAAGATAGGAGAGAGCAATGCCCCCGGAAGAGCAGAATGTTGTATTGCCGACTGACGAAGACGCGTTCGCGGACGCGTTCGCAGAAGCGACTGAGGTGGCGCCGACAGCCCCCGCGCCCGAAGCGCCGCCGGCAGTCCCCGCCCCCGCAGCGGAAGGTGAAGTCGCGACTGAAAATGAAAGCGCAACCGAAGTCGCGCCCGAACCGGAGCCGGAGGCGCCGACCACGCTGGCAGAAGAGCTGCGGCTGATGCGCGAGGAGATGCGCGCTGCTGCGACGGCCAAGGCTGAGCCCGAGCCGGAACCTGCTGTCGAGCCCGCGCCGGAGTCGCAGGAGTTCGCGTTCTCGCCGGACG
>OFRF01000297.1_pt1 | contig 13000 bp, 30 predicted proteins | sample 1543081 | NCBI WGS metagenome assembly OFRF01 (sample SAMN07774232, study PRJEB24372) | wastewater metagenome
CCCCCCTACCCCCCATGGGATAGGGAAGCTTCGGCGTGTCATATCCCGTGTAATGCAGGCCGCCACTCACGCCCGCACCCCCTTCGGCCACGGGACGCACCCTCTCGGGCACCACCCCAACCGGGCCGCCACAACAGCGACCTATCGTTTCCTTCCGCGCAGCCCGAATGGGGCTCTTGGTTGTGCTACGGCCCGGAGTACCGTCTGAGCAGCTCTACCGCTGCCGTCAATCCCTCCTGTTGGTGCATGTCGTTAAAATCCATGCCCACGACTGGCGGCATGACCCAAGGCAATCCCGCCTGCATTGCGGCAAGTTCGCCGGCCTTACTGACGTCGTTGTCGGCCACCACGAATGCACGCGGATAGAGCCGCGCGACGGATGCGAGATTGCCGGCCGAGAAGCACACGACCACGCGGCAATCGCGGTATAGCGCCGTCATTGCCGCGCGCACCGATAGCCCGGTGGCGTAGCCTTCGACCAGCACGTCGGTGCTACCGCGGCCCAGGTGATAGACGGCATCCTTCGCCACGCCCCCACGCAGGAACAACTTGCTGCCGTCCTCCGCGATGCGCTGGACGGACACCACGCGCCGGCAATGCGGGGCCGCGTACATCGGGACGATCAAGCGCCCGTCGTCCACCAGCCCGGCCAGTTGCGGGAACCCCTTGCGGGCGAGATAGGGATGCGGCAGGAACGCGCTACGGGCGATGATTTGCCCGGCGAGCAGTTCGGCTGCCTTGGCGTCCGCAGAAACGCCCTGCGCTCGATTCAGGCGGGCTGCCGAGGGTTTCGGCGAGCCATCCCGATACGGGATCGCAGACGGATGGACGGTCCAGTCCTGGACGAACCCGCGAACGTTGTCAAAAGCGTAGGCACCATTGCGCTTGCGTGGCTTCGTTTCCGTCCGCACGCGATGCACGCGCCCATCGGCGATGACGTGATCCATGATCAAGCCGTGGTCGCGGGCGAAGGAAAGAAAGTCGTTCACGCCGCGCGCCTCTGCTGCGACTTCGCCCACTTGATGATGCTGGCCTGTACGTACCCGCGCAGCTGTGCCGACGGCTCCATGGGCACCGTGTTGCCTATCTCGCGGCGCGCGAAGTTGCCATAGCAATTGCGGTACTGCGCTTGGGCGAACCGGCGTGCGCCTTCCATGTCCCCGTGCTTGCGTTCGAGCCCGAGGGCGACCAGTTGCCGCCATACGTCATCGCGCGAGGCAAGGAAGGCGTGCTTGGTCGGCACATCCCGGCCGCCAATGGCGACCATCGAGCCCGAGGCGACTTCCACTTGCTTGCGCTTGCGCTCGTGCCCGCAGGCCGGACAGGCGTGGGCAGACGGCGGCAGGATGTAGCCGCAGGCGCCGCACTTGATCGCGTCCTTCTGATCCTTCTCCGGCTCCTTGCGCGCTTTCTGATCGAGCGCGCCATCATCGAGCCCCGAAACGCCATTGGCGAACAGGTCGATTTGATCGTCATAAAATCGGATGCTGTTGCCCGAGTGACACAGCCACAGGCCGAAGGATTTTCCGTCCGCCGGTCGCAGAACGCGCCCGAGCTGCTGGATGTGCGACGAGAACGACTTGCGATACGGTCGCGCGGAGATACCTACGCGCACGTCCGGGACATCAAAGCCCTTCGTGAACACCTCGCAGGACACAAGCCCGACGATCTGCGAATCCGGCTTGCGAAACTCGGCGATCAATTCGCGCCGGCGCTCGTCGTTGCTGTCCTTGTAGCTGATCTGCTCGAACCGATAGCCGGCCGCGTTGAACTGCTTGCAGATTTCCGCGCCGTGGTCGACGGTTGCCGAAAACGCTATGGTCTTGGCCGGCCCGCCGAAATGCAGCGTCGTCTTGTCCTGCCACTCCTTGACGATATCGCCGATGATCGTCAAGCCGCGCTTTTCGATATCGCCATCGGTCCATTCGCCTGCGACCACACGAGCGCCCGTCATGTCCGGCGCTACCGCCGCGTACATTTTCAGCGGGACGAGATAGCCTTCTGCCGTCAAGGCGTCGGTCGTAGTGACGTTGACGAGGTTCGTATAGAGCTTCGACAGGCCCTTGCTGAACGGGGTCGCGGTCAGTCCAAGCACCTTGAGCCTGGACATGTTCGTAATGAGGTTCGCGGTCTCTTTGCGTACCGCGTGCGCTTCGTCGACGACCAGTAGCGACAGGTCGGGAAAGAAGCCGCGCTTTTCGAGCGTCTGCGCGCTGCATACCTGGATCGGCTCGTACATCCGCCGCCGCCAGTGCCCCGCCTGAATGATCCCGTGCGGGATGCCGTAGCTATCGAGCGCCGCGCTGGTCTGATCGACCAAATTCACACGGTCCACCACGAAGGCAACACGGGCGCCCTTGGCCTTCGCTTCGGCCATGATGTAGGTACCGATGATGGTCTTGCCGGCCCCGCACGGTGCGACGACGATTTGCGAGCGGTGTCCCTGGCGGATGCCCTCGCGCAACTGCTCTACTGCTGTTGCTTGATAGGGCCGCAGGTTCACGCCGCCGCCCGTTCGTAGCGCGCGAGCTTGCGCTCCAGCATCTTCACCTGCCGCACGAGCTCGCCGCACTTGTTCATGTATTCGTCGCGGTCGCGCGTCAAGCGAGCAATCTCGCCCTTGTACTGCGCGAGCACCTTCGCCGGCTCCGTGTCGAGTAGCGCCGCCGCCGTTTCCGCCGCGATGACGGCTTCCTGCGCGCCGTCCCGGACGAGCTCCATTTCATCGGTCAGGTCGGCGACCTTGGATTCCAACTCGGCGATATGCCGGTCCTTGGGATCGGCTTTCTTCTTCGCGGGATCGCGTCCCTTGGCAATCTCCGATGCCGCCTTGACCGATAGCGCGCCATCGCGCACCGCCCCGCCTAGGCCCGCGTCGTGGGCTTGCTTTGCCTGCTTGATGGTGCGGTGACCAACACCCGCTTCTTTCGCCATCTGTGCGACGGTTGCGGAGGGGGGTGCACTAGGTGACCCCCCTCCCTTCCCCGTGTGCTGATTCGAGCCGCTTTCTGCCCACTCGTTACAGGCGACGACAGCCGCTGCCTTCTGCGATGCCGTCAGGTGGCGCCGTTCGAGGTTGCGCGATTTGACGAGCCCTACCGGGTCATCGCCCGTGTATTCGGCGTAGGTGAACGGACGGCCGGATTCCTCGCACGCGCGGTAGCGATGCCAGCCATCGAGGATCATGCCCTCGTAGACCCACCCCGGCTCGCGCAGGCCGTTCGCGTCGATATCGCTCACCAGCGACGCATAGTCGTTCGCCGGCATGTCCGGGAATGCCGCCGATAGCGGATGACGTTGGAAACTCACGTTGTTGCCCCTCCTGCAAACATCACCTGCAAATCCCGGATGCACTCGGCGAGCCGATCCGGCGTGTAGCGCAGCACCGCGAAGCCGAGTAGCTGCGCCGAGTTCGTTTTCTGCTGGTCCGCAATGAATCCCGCCCCGCGCGTATGCCGGCCCTGGGTCCACACGCCGCCGTCGATTTCTACGATCACGCGGGGCGTGGCGAACGGCCAACAGTAGTCGGCGCGCCACTTCCGCTGCGGATTGAAACGGAACTCGGGCGTCGGCTCTGGTAGTCCTGCTGCACGGCAGAGCGCCACGAGCGGATAGATAGGTGCGCTACTCGCTGCGCCCGTTGGGTGCCCGGCAGGACCGACCGGGGGGGCATCCGCTTTCGCGCGTTGATCCGGGAAATCGTTTGCCGCGCACCAGCGCGCGCGCTTGGCCTGATGCTCGCGCCAAGCGTCTTCCGTGAAACGCAAGTTAGCGCCCATTACGCGAACATCCTCTGCTGCCGGTAGGCGTTGTCGATGCGCTCGCACGCGATATCGAAGTAACGCTCCTCAATTTCGATGCCGATAAACTTGCGGCCGAGTTGAGCGCAGGCGACGCCCGTAGTGCCGCTACCCATGAAGGGGTCGAGGATCGGAGCGGTACCGCGCGCTATCTTGCAAAGGCCCACCATGAGCGCCACCGGCTTTTGCGTTTGGTGTTCTCTGTCGGCGCCCGGAGCGGAGTCGTTGTAAACGCCCGGTAAGCATTCGTGCGAGTAATCCCACGGCGCCGCGCCCTTCGTGCCCCACGGGAAGTACTCGGCCTGATGGGCGAAGCGCCCAGCCATCGGGCGATACCCCGGCTTTGCCCATACGCCAACGCCGCGCCACACAAACCCAGCCGCTTGCAGCACGTTCGTGGCGTTTGGCAATTGCCGCCAGTCCGAGAAGATCACGCACGCGCCGCCATCGTCGAGTACTCGGTAGCACTGCGTGAGCCATAAGGTCGACCAAAACGCCCAACCCAGCCCGTCGCGTGTATCGCCCGCAATATCAATCTCGACTGCGGCCGGCTTGCCATACGCACCCATGTACTTCTTCGCGGTGCTGCCAGCCCTGTCGCCTCGGAACGCGCCGCCGCTTGAGTAAGGCGGGTCCGTAATCACCGCATCCACCTTCGGCAGCGTCGGCAGGATTTCGAGGCAGTCGCCAAGCCATAGCTCGGCATCGCCGATGCGCTCCATGCGATTAGCGCCCACGGGCACCCCCGAAGATGCGCGCTTCGAGCGGATCGACGGCGTTGACGCCTTTGCGCCGCTGGTGCCCCGCCTGGATCGCGCGGACCATCTCGTCGCGCACGTCGGGATCGCGCAGCCGTTCGAGGTGCGCTTGCGACATGTTCTTGCGCGACGCTTTCGAGGGCTTCCTGCCGAGCATCGCCGCGCGGATTTTCTCGATCGATTCCGGCGTGTGCTTCTTGCCGGTGCGGGCGATGCGCCGCCGCAGTACGCCGCGCTCGTGGGCGAGCTTGCGCCGCTCGATGTCGAGTGCTTCGATTTGCGCCGATAGCTCGGCGATGCGCTCGACGCTCACCGCCGCACCTCGCGCGCGATGGCCTCGCGCAGCTTGCGGATGCGGTCGCGGCGACTGTTGCGGATGTTGATGCGCACGCCCGCACCGCGTAGGCGGCTGGCAGGCGTATCAAGCGACTTCGGCTTCGTCATCGTGGTCACCGAACGTGACTTCGTTGTCCTTTGGTCGAGCAGCGGCGACGATTCAGCCATGGCTACCGACGCTCGCCGGCTCTTTGAGTTCGACGAACACCATTTCGGCCGCATCGAGCTCGCCAGCACTCGCGGCGGCAAGGCGTTTTGCAAGACCCGCGGACGGGCGCCGATGCCGATAAGCGATCTGCTTGAAGTAGGCGAGTGTTGTCCCCGCGCGTACCGATACCGCCTCTGTTTCGGGCTCGCCGCGCACTTTCATGAATTCGAGAGGGCTCATGTCCACGCATATTAGCATGCCGCTAATCTGTGTCAAGGCCCGCCCCCCCCGATCGCTTTGACTCCGCTGACGGGCGGCGCCTTCGTTCGTCCATTATATTAGCGTTTCGCTATTGACATTGCATTAGCGCGATGCTAATCTTCTCTCACGTACACCGCACCCCGAGCAGGGCGCCGAGCCCGACCCCACCGCGTAAAGCCCGCTTCGGCGGGTAGCTACGGGCGGATCGGTCAGTAGGACGGGGCGGAACGACCGAAACGAGAGAGGGACGAGATGGGCCTATCGAATGACGCGGGTGCGCTGGGCAGTGATTGCCTCTTGCAGGCGACGCCAGCGACGCCGTGCGATGCGTGCGCCGTAGACGCCGAGAGCGATGAGTACGGTCATGCCCGCAATCCAAGCGGGCGTGCCGGCGGCATCGACGCCGATAGCGAGCGAGATCGCGATGGCGATTGCGGTAATCGCGCAGGGCACCAGCGCGAGCCGAAAGCGGCGGCGGTGATGAACGAGCACTTGCGCGTCGGTCAGCGGCGTGCGCTGCCGATTCTTGCGATTCCAGAGGGTATCCAAGGTTTTCTCCACGAGCCACACGACGATGGTGGCAATGACCAAATCGACCATGCGAGGCGCTCCCCTGCGCGTACCGCGGCCCTGAACACCCGTGATGGTACCGCCGGCGGAGTCGCCTCGCACCCCATACAGGAGGATCACATGGCAACAGGCAGGCGGATCAAGACCATCGCGGCGGCGACAGCCGTTGCGCTGGCCCTTGGGGGCTGCGCCGGCGCGCAATACCGGCCGGTCGTCGACACGCAGGGCGTCGACATGACGCACTACAACGCCGACCTGGCCGACTGCCACGCCTACGCGGCGACTGTGCAGCCGGCCGATCACGCTGCCGCTGGCGCTGTCGCCGGGGCAATCGTGGGCACGGTCATCGGTGCGCTCTTCGGCCTGCGCGGCCAATCGTTGGCGCGGGTTGCCGGCACTGGCGCGGTTGCCGGCGGCGCGGGCAGCGGCGCGCGAGCGACACAGACACAGGTCGAGATCGTGCGCAACTGCATGGCCGGCCGTGGGTATCGGGTGTTGGCATAACGGACGCGGAGATAGAGATGATCGACGGCGTACTGACGCAAGACCACCCCGCCTACCGCGAGGGACCGGACGAAAACGCGCTGCAGGAAGCCGCCGAGCGTGTCGCGCAATGGCACATCGACCAGTGCAGCCCCGCGTTTGTCGAGTGGCTGGATAACAGGATGTCCGCGGGCGAGGTGACCGCCGCGACGATCGCCGCGATCCTCTGCGCGCTGCCCCGCGAGGCCCATCTCGTGCAGATGGCAAAGGGCATTGCCGACACCATCCTCGGCGATTTCCGGGTGTTCGTTGCCAACGCCGACGAGCGCGATTGGTGGCCGGTGGCGCGACGGCTGGCCGATGAAGTGCGAAAGGAGGCGCAATGAACGCCGCCTGGCAATGCGCGTGCTGCAAGCGCGACCTGTGGGCACTGCAACACCACACGTGCGAGTCGTGCGCCGAGGTCGTCTGCATGACGTGCGCCGGGTTGACGGAGTACGACGCGGAAACGGTGCTCATCGCCGCGTGTCCGGACTGCGCGAAGGTGGCGGCATGAGCTACGACGCCGAAGCGTACAACGCCGCCGCTAAGGAGCGCGCGCTTGCCGCTGCTGCCATCGTCTACTACGCGCGGCACCATCTCGACCGCCTGCCGCCGGACATCGCGTCATCCGTGCGCCGGCAATTCGCCGAATACGACCGCGCCGAGGCCGCGATGGATCGCGCGCTGCTCGGGCTGCCGGGGGCCGCGCGATGAAGATCGAAATCAAGCGCATCAACGGCAGCGTGCTGTACACCGCCGAGATTGCCGACGACCGCCCCGAGTGCAGGCGCTTGCGTGACGCGGTACAGACCGCTGTGCGCGACGGCGCGTACCTCGACGGCGCGAACCTCCGCGGCGCGAGCCTCGGCGGCGCGAACCTCGACGGCGCGTACCTCGACGGCGCGAGCCTCGGCGGCGCGTACCTCGGCGGCGCGAGCCTCGGCGGCGCGAATCTCCGCGGCGCGAACCTCGGCGGCGCGAACCTCGACGGCGCGTACCTCGGCGGCGCGAGCCTCGGCGGCGATACAAAACTGACCGGCCCGCGGCCGATCGTGATGATGGGGCCAATCGGCTCGCGCAACGACACCCTTACCGTGTTTCGCACCGATGCCGGCCTCCGCGTGCAGACGGGCTGCTTTTTCGGCACCGATGCTGAGTTTCTGGCTGGCGTCGCCGAGACGCACGGCGATAGTCGCCACGGCAGCGACTACCGCGCCGCGCTCGCGCTGACCGTGCAGATGCTCGCGGAGGACGCGCGATGATCGCCTTCGCTGCTGGTGTCGTCGTCGGCATCCTCGTCGCTACAGCGTATTGGATCGTGTGGGCATGGAGGGCGATGTCATGAGTGACATCTACGGGTACGTCGCCGATTGCTGCGTGCTGCTGACGTGCGTCCTGGCCGCCGCCGTCGTCGCGGTACTGATGCTCGCGGGGGCGCTATGAGCGTCGCGATTACCGCCGCCGACCTGCCGCGTTTCGCGCACATCACGGACGCGGAGATTCGCGCCGACATCGCCGAGACGGTGGCCGAGGTAGAAGCGCTCGAATCTTGTGCACGCATCCAGCGCGCCGCACTTGAGCAAATCGAGCATGGCATTACCGAGCGCGTCCAGTTCGTCGCGAAGCTGAGGCGCGCGCTGGAATTGCGCAGCCTCGGGGCGACGCTATGACGGCGCGCGATCCGGCGGTACGGCGCACGCTGGCGCGCCTGCGGCTCGTCAGGATGCAGCTACGGCGCGCCGGCAAGTTGTCGCTCGCGGGCGCGAAATACGATATGCCGCACGACGCGGACAGGTTCCGCGCGCGGCAACAACAGAGGATGCGCGATGCGTGACGACGCGCAACAGCAACGGGACGCGCATGAGCGCGAACAATGGGAGGCAGAGCAGATGAGCGACACCAAGGCAGTCTATGCCGCAATCAACGCCGTACAGCGATCCCTCGCAGCAACGGGCATCGGCAAGGATCGGCGCAACGAATTGCAGGGGTACAAGTTCCGCGGCATCGACGACGTGTACAACGCCGTGTCGCGGCTGCTCGCGGATAACGGCCTGTGCATCATGCCGCGCTGCACCGAGCGCGCCGTAGTCGAGCGCACCAACGCCAAGGGCACCGCGCTGTTCTATGTCACCGTCCGCATGGAGTTTGACTTCGTGGCCGCTGCGGACGGATCGACGCATACCGTCGTGACGTACGGCGAGGCGATGGACAGCGGCGACAAGGCCACGAACAAGGCGATGTCGGCGGCGTACAAGTACGCGCTGATGCAGACTTTCGCCATTCCCACCGAAGGCGACAACGACGCCGATGCGACGACGCACGAGGTCGCGCCGCGGACCCCCACGCAGGAGGCCGCGCTGCAATCGCTGCGGGAGGCCGCGCTCGCCGGTATGTCGACCTTGGAGGCCGCATGGAAGGCCGCAACGCCTGCGCTACGAATGGCGCTTAAGGACGAGCTGCCGAGCCTCAAGGACGCTGCCGCGAAGGCAGAGCCGGCGGCAGCATGAGACAGGGCGACGAACTCGCCGCGTGGCTGTCGCACCGGGCCGGCAAGCTCACGGCATCGCGGATGCGGGACGCGATGGACTTCCTCAAGTCCGGCGCGCCCTCCGCTAAGCGCACGCAGCTCATGCGCGAGCTGCTCGCCGAGCGGCTGACCGGCGAGAGTGTGCGGCACTTCGTCACCGATGCCATGCAGTGGGGGTTGGAGCGCGAGGCAGACGCGATTGCCGCCTATGAGGCCGAGACGGGTGAGTTCGTGACGCCTGCGGGCTTCTACGACCACCCGCGCATCGAGTACTGCGGCGCAACGCCGGACGGACTCCTGCCGGGCGGGCTGATCGAGACGAAGGCCCCGACGACTCCGACGTTCGTGGAATGGACGATGGCCGGCGTGGTGCCCGAGGAGCATAAGCCGCAGATGACGCTCCAAATAGCCTGCACCGGCCGCGCGTGGTGCGAGTTCGTCGCCTACGATCCGCGCATTCGCGACCCCCGCAAACGGCTATTCATTCGGCGCTACGAGCCGACGGCGGAAGAGATTGCCAAGGTCGAGGCCGCGGCAGAGACGTTCCTTGCCGAGCTCGACGCCATGTTTGACGCATTCACCGCGGCGGCGGCATGACCTTCTACCACCAGAAGCGCGCAATCAACATGACCGGCCAGCGCTTCGGCCGCCTCGTCGTAGTGAGCCGCGCGCCATCGGACGGCGCCGGGCGGGCGCGGTGGCACTGCCGTTGCGATTGCGGCAACGACGCCACCTATCTACGCGCGGTGCTGATGGCGGGCGACGCGAAATCGTGCGGCTGCCTGCGGCGCGAGCAGGCGCGGATCAACGGTGCGATTCGTCACGTCGCGCCATCGCGGCACGATGCGGCGGCACTGGTGAGTGCGTGGCGATGAGCAACGCATCAAAGCGCCACCTGTCGCGTGTCGCCGCTCTCGGCTGCATTCTCTGTCGCCACCTGGGCACACCCGGCACGCCTGCGGAAATTCACCATCTGCGCGAGGGACAGGGCGCGGCGCAGCGCGGCAGCGATTTCACCTCAATTCCTCTCTGTCCCGAACATCACCGGGGCGCGAGCGGATTGCACGGACTGGGCACGCGCGGATTTGCGGCGAGGTACCGCGTGGACGAGCTCGACTTGCTCGCCGCCACTATCGAGGCATTGGCATGAGCATGGACACAATCAGCGACAACACCAGCGGCGCGACTGACGACACCCTCCGCGCCGCGTTCGAGGCGGCGATGCGCGACGCAGGATGGACCAATGTAGATCCCGGTAGCTGGTTCGGCTACCGCGCCGGCTATGAGCATGGGCGCGCGCAAGCGGCGCAACGCCAAGAAGGAAGCCAGCACCATGATGCGAACACAACATCCATCGAACACGCGCGCACTCGGCGCGCCGAAGGACTGGGATCACGGCCACGTCGAATGCGGCGCGCTGCCGATAACGGATGTGACCCTCGCGGGTCATCGGGCGATGAAGTCGTACTGGCGGCCCACGACGGATGAGTTGGAAATCCTGAATGGCGGCGGGCTCGTGACCCTGCACATCATCATGGACGTGCATCCGCCGGTGTCCGTTGGGGCCGAGTCCGCGCCGCACGCATCCGCATTGGGGGCGAAGTGAAGCCCATCCCGATTTCCGCCGCCGAACGCATCGCGAAAGAGTACGGCTATCAGCAGGTTGTGATCGTGGCGCGCGCGATTAATGAGGGCGAGCACGTTACGACATACGGTATCGACAAGGCGAATTGTGACGTTGCTGCGCGCATCGGCAACTTTTTTAAGCACAAGCTCATGGGGTGGCCGAAGTGAACCCACGCCAACGAGTCGAGCGCATCCACGAAGAAATCGAAGGCGTCGCAGCGCAGTACGGCGTGACTTCGTGGGAGCGCGAATTTTTGGAATCGGTCAGCGAACGCGCGACGTTGAGCGAGAAGCAGGAAGCCATCCTTTCGCGCATCGAGGAGAAGGTCTTTGGATAACCAACACCGTGAAATCAAGGGATACCGCGAACTCAACGCCGAGGAAATCGCGCTGATGAACGAGGTCAAGAGCAAGGGCGCCGAACTCGGCGAACTCGTTGCCAAGCTGCGCGCGATCGAAGGGCTCGATCAACGTTGGGTGAGCATCGGCGCGACCGATCTGCAAACCGGCTTGATGGCGCTTACGCGCAGCATCGCGGCACCGACGTTCTTCTGACCATGCCCCCGCGCCACGCCTTTGCCATCGACTATCCGCACTGGATCTGCCGCGCCTGCGGTGAGCGGTACGGGCGTATGCGCGAGGGGCACCTTAGCTCGTGGCATCCCGGAACGTGCGGATGGTGCGCCGAGGATCGAGACGTGACGCAACCGCGTGATTACGGATATCCGGAGAGGCGATGACCCGCTACACCACAATCTGCCTCCCGCTCGCTCACCCCGTCGGCTTTGCACACTGCGTCGACGCCGTGCTCGTGCACGACATCGCGCCGCACCTCGCGCACGTCGCGACGTTCGCGGTGCACCGGCTGCAAGGTTCGCGCGATTACTGGCAATGCACGCACGTCGAAACGGGCCTGCTGGCGGGCAATCTATTCCACGCGTCACGCGACGCGGCAATCGAGGCGACGCGGATCGTGCTGGCGACAAAGACGCCTGCGGATATCGCCGCTGCTGTGCGCGCTGCCGTCAAGCGTGCGCCGTGGATTGCGAGGTAGCGTGATGCCGATCCGCCCCGAAATGCGCGCCCGCTATCCGCGGGATTGGGCACTGCGTTCGCGCTTCGTTCGATTCGTCCGCGCGCGGGGCCGGTGCGAGCGGTGCGGCGCCGAGCACGGCAGGCCGCATCCGTTGACCGGGAGCATCGTTGTCCTCACCACGGCGCACGTATTCGACGATCGGCCCGAGGCATCGTCGCTGCTGAACCTCGCCGCGTGGTGCCAGCGGTGCCACAACAGACACGACGCCGCCGCACGCCGCGCAGGAACCCGAAAGCGCAGGCGTGCGCACACTGCGGACCTATTCGAGGTAGCGTGATGCGAGAGCGCCCCATCATCATGAGCGGTGGGTAGCGTGAGCGCGTTCCTGACCGTCGCCGAAGAAAGGAGACTGAGAAATGCCCGATCTTTATGACCATGCCTGCCCGCGCCCCCATCTGCGCCCTGATGGGATTCCTACTCGCATAGACCTTCGCTATCTGACGCCAGCCGAGTTGGCGATTCGGGCTGCGATGTATGAAGTCGAGAAGGCGGGCGCGAGCATAGCGCTGACCGACGCCGTAACTCTGCTGGGCAAAGCGCGAGACCGTGTGGCGGACCATGTGGAAGGACGGCCATGAGCGCCCGGCATACGCGGGGGCCGTGGTTGTACACGCAAATCGGCGAAGCCTGTCGCTTTGGCCCGCAGCTAACCATTCGCGCCGGTCTCCGCGTTGTGTGTGAAGTGTCTCGGCATGACGATACCGATACCGGGGCAGCCAACGCTTTCCTGATCGCCGCCGCGCCTGACCTGCTGGAGGCATTGCGCGCTCTGGAGGAAGAAGCCGTTGCCTGCTGCGCCGGGGCCGGCTTCGTGGGAAGACCTCTCGACAGGTCGCTTTATCCGTTGTCCATGTACAACGCCCTGCGCATGGCCCGCGCCGCAATCGCGAAGGCGGTGCCATGAGCCTGCTGATCAACGCTTTGGGCGATATGCGGGCACGGTGGGTTGCGCTCATCCAGAAGCAGGGCTGGGGCGACCAATTCGACGGCGACATCCAGAACATCGACGACGCGATCGCCGCCCTCAGCGCGGAGCCGCGCCCCTTAGTGGTCTGCGGCTGTGAGACGTGTCCGGAGGTGGAATACAACAATGCCGAGGCGGGCATATTTCGCCGCCTGCCCGCCGTCGCGACCAAGGAAGATGCGAAGCAGCTCGAAAGCAGCGCGAGCGGATCGACCGCGCCAGAGCCCCTACAGCGCGCGCTACGCCTGCCGACGTAGGGTGATGCCACCGCGCGCCGTAGCGGCGTTGTGGTGGCTCGCCTGCGTTGTAGGTGGCCTATCCCCTCACGGGGAAGGCGCGCGGGGAGGAGTCGCGCGCCGTGTCGGCCGTTATCCGATGCCGAGGCCCGT
>OFRF01000300.1_pt1 | contig 12803 bp, 20 predicted proteins | sample 1543081 | NCBI WGS metagenome assembly OFRF01 (sample SAMN07774232, study PRJEB24372) | wastewater metagenome
GGCGTTCGCATTCGGTCACCACTTCACCGTGAGCAGTGATCCAACCAATTGCGAAAATCGAGACCAGTGCCACTCCAATTATCAGCGCCTCAAATAAATCTCTCATGCTTCACCCCTCGCCGGAGCCGTCGCCGTCGCCGTAGCCGTAGCCGGAGCCGTCGCCGTCGCCGGAGCCGTCGCCGGAGCCGGAGCCGTCGCCGTCGCCGGAGCCGTAGCCGTAGCCGGAGCCGTAGCCGTAGCCGTCGCCGTCGCCGTCGCCGTAGCCGGAGCCGTCGCCGGAGCCGTCGCCGTCGCCGGAGCCGTCGCCGGAGCCGGAGCCGTCGCCGGAGCCGGAGCCGTCGCCGTCGCCGTAGCCGTGGCCGGAGCCGTCGCCGGTGCCGTCAGTGAAAACCTTATTTTTTGAAGTCATGGATAGACTCCTGAGCTGCGGCGCTGCACGGGATCAACTCACAAACCCCGGTCAAGTAAATCTCTGGGTTGACCACATCAATCTTGCACCCCGATTGCACGCCAGCCTGTGCCACGCCCGACAGCGCAATACCGTCTTTGGCTTTCCATGACCACAGGCGACGCGAGTCTGCGAGGATGACTTGTTCGCCGTCCACATGCTTGACAAAACCTGCATGCACACCTGCGGAATAGCAACGTGCGATGACGTACTTTCCAACGAATGTGTGCGGCGCTGTTGATGTAGCAGGCTGCTGTACTGTTCCGTTCACCAGTGCGGCGATTTCACGGATTTGTTTGAGTGTCAGTTCTTCGATATTCATGGTTGTTTCCTTCTGGGTTAAAAATTTTGCTGGTGTTGTGAGTTTGATCATGCTTCACCCCGCACTTTCCGGGCAAAGTCGATTAGTGCGCCTGTCTTGTATGAGGCATCCGTGTAGAACACCTCGCCGGTGTCCAGCCCAAGCGGTTTGAGCTTTCGACCAAGATTTGTCTCGACAGCGAGATCGATGATTTCCGCATCAGTCAGCCTTTGCCGTGGCTGGGGTGCTGCATCGCCAAACACAAGCGGTCGTGTTTTAGCCTTTGGGTTATGCCCGTAAGCCAGAAACCAAGCGTCAAGGTCAGCGTTGTACTCGTACCAAGCTACCGGCTCCTGCGGCACTGCTGGCGCATCAGCTTCGAGCATGTCTGCGGCTTCTCGGTACATGTCGCCGTTGCACATGCTTTTTGCGTGCCAGCGCAGCCGGTCAATCAGTTCTTTTCGTTCAGTCATTCCGCCCACCAGATAGAGTAAAAGGGCACCGACTTTCTTCCAGGCACCCGGCGCATCTCGCGCTTGATAAGCCCGGCGGTGGCCATCTTGGCAAGGGTCTGGCCGACGTTGTTTGACTCACCTCCCGTGGCGTCCGCCACTTCGCAAATTCTTCGCTCCTTGCCATCCCGAAGCACGACAAGAATGTCGTTTTGGGTGACGCAGAACACGCCTGCCACCCTGGATGCAGGCTCGTAGGCTGGCATCAGTCGGACGGCACCGGCGGCGATGAAGGGGTTGATGCCACCAGCAAACGTGGTTTTGCAGCCGTGGGTTGCGCGGGTTCGCATTAGCATGGTTTTCCCTTCCCGTGAGGCGCTTTGGCACCTCCGTTCAAGTTCTTCAGGTGACCATCACGAAGCAGCAACCTAATCTCAACCAGTCGCTGGCTTACGGCGTGGCGGACACAAGTCAAGGCGATGGCGTCGTTCTCCCACTCAAGGTAGTTGATCTTTGTCTGCATCTCCTCGATGTGCTCTTTAGAGACTCCGAGCATGAGTTCGGCTGTGACGGACGGTTTACGCGAGCTCATCGAGCACCTCGACTTCCTCACCAAGTTTGCTGGCAACGTAGCAGTGCATGGCTGCGACCAGGGCGGTTGGGCCGGTGCCGGTAAAGTGATTCCCTTCGTCACTGCGGTAAATCTCCCCAATGTCGCCAGTTCCTGCACACCAGTGAAAGTGTGCCCAAACTATGCTGATCTTTTCGCGGCCAATGATTTCCCCGCCCTGTGCCCAAGACGTTGTCGGGGAGTACCGCATCATCAGCTTGCGTTCGTCGTATCCGTAGCACTTCTTGGTGCGCTCGCTGTAAGTGAGCCCCTCCACCTTCTCAAGGGTGCCAGCCAGCCAGTCGAGCTGCACGTTCGTGGCTTGTGAGACTTTGATTTTCATGATGCCGCTCCAAATGCAAATCCGATCAAGCCACTGATGATCATCAGTGCGACGTACGTGAGTACCTCGCGCGCCAGCTTCTCGTAGTATTCGCTGATTGCGTCATACTCTTGGTCGTAGTTCATGTTCTGTAGCCTCGTGAGGGTATGGCGGCTGCGACATGTGAGCCTGGGCGCTGAAGTTGACGGACTTCGCCGTCGCCAGTCCGATAAGACCCTTTAGTCCAGATCGTGGATGACATGGGCAGGGCCTCGTGCTTCTCGCGCTGTCTGGGAACGATTGGCGTCTTGCTGCGCACATTGGCGTTCGCTCGGTCGTTGCGAAAATCAATCGGGTGTTGATGAGCTGGGGTTGTTGTGTTTACGCGCATGATTAGCTTCGTGAAAAGTGCACAGCCCCGCCTGGACAGCGCTGTGTGACATTAAGGGTGAGGATGCCGCGTGGAGATGAGTGCCGGAGCGTCCACTCCAGAGGGGCGTCTTCAGTGTTGGGGTTGACATAAATCTTCACGCTGGCGTTAGGGTCTTGACAGTGATACTTCAGGATCGCTGCCACGACGTCCATATGTGCCTGGATGTCGTGTTCACAGCCAATGAACGACACGGCTGCTTTGGGCGGTTCTAAATTAGATAGGTGATTCATCGAAGTTAGAGATTGGATTGCAGCGCGTGAATTCTGGCTAATTGTTTATGACTATTTAGTCATTGGCCTGATAGTATTCCTCCCACTTTCGCTCGACGATGCGCTCGATGAGGGGTTCGTACTCTGGGGAGTTAGGGCCGACGAGCTCGGCAGCTTCGGTAGCAGCTTCATCAAGGAAGCGGTCTTCGAGCTCGAATTCACGTTCTTCGCGTTCGATCTCTTGTTGTGTAGTGAGGTTTTTCATGGTGTCTTCACTTTCGTCATATCGCCGAAGTGGTTCTTCAGCAGGGTTGGGAAGTTTGCCAGTCCGTTCCAGGTAACTGTGATGCCACGGCCTGTCTTGGCATGTCCTGGGATCAACAGGGGCTTGATCTCCAGCTGGCGATGGCCGAGGAACTTCGTGAACTTGGCCGGGCTGGGGCTCATGTCACCCACCATATAGTTGAATAACACGAATAACTCATCACGGTGGATGTTGCACAAACCGTTGGGCTTTGTGCGGAGCAGTAGGTTACACAGGGTGCGTCTGTACTCTTCGACAGCGGTCAGACGCCTCGGATCAAGTTTGTAGCTGTCGTCTGTGGGCAGCTGATCGATGAAGTAGGCCATGTCGCCTTCAGTCAGAGCAGTTGCCGTTGATTCACTAGTAGTTTGGCTCAGGCTGATCAGAGTGTTGCGTGACTCGTTCTGCAGCACTGTGCTGGCTTGAGACTTGTCAACTGCGTAGCTCATCAGATAGTGCAGGAACGCCTGTAGCTCCCCGGGGATAGCCTCGAGCTCAAGCTGCGAGATGATCAGCTTCAGGGCTTGATAGGGCCCTACGTTGAACCGTCGATCTTCCTTGTCCACGTTGACAGGGTCAGGTTTGTTGCTCGCGAAGATGTAGCTGGCGAAGTTTGACACTGCGTAGCTGTTCTTGTTCATCATGCGCACAGTCACTGTTGGCTCAGTGATGAAGTTTTTCAGGTTGGCAATGACACCAGCCTCGTCGCGGAATGCTGAGGTCTGCACCTCATCGATAAACACGATGAATTTGCCGGCCACAAAGTCTGTCCACTTTTCAGACAGCTCACCAGCACGTTTGATAACGGTCTGGGTCTCACCGAAGATGGGCATGAGCACCTTATTCATGAGCAGGCCCTTGCCTGTGCCCTGTGTGCCCTGCCATATCCATGCGGTCATGGTGCGGTCACGGTATTGGGCGATGAATGCCAGCCAGTTCATGAAATGTTCGACAGCATCGATGTCGTTGGCCAGCACGTGGCTGATGATCTTGAAGATTGTCGGTGGGCACTTGGTGACTCTCTTTACTGGTGCGCGCATATAGTCCGTTAGTTGAAAGGTGTTTACTGTCTTGTTGGCGAAGTCCACACGGACGTTGTCACGCGGGTTGAATTCCATATCCCACTCAGGGATGTTGTTACCAAGGCGCATGCCGTTGGAGTCTGCAAATTGACGAACCATTGATTCGTTCTTGGCTGGGAAGATCTGCAGATCATCCTTTGCTGTGTCATAAGCTCCACGGTAATAGGTGGAGGTGCTGCGCTCCAGGAAGGCCAGGTACGTTAAGCCCGTGGAGCTGACGCGGTAAGCCTGGGAGTTGAGCTGTTCCCAATAGGTAGGCAGCAACTCCTTTGTCAGATAGACCGGCTCACCTTTGAAGTTAAAGATGTAGTCCGGGTTGTTCTCTGGGTGAAAGTATGCCCATGAGTCACCACCGTTGAGGTTGAAGTACACAAACCCTCGGTCGATCTTCATGTCTGTCACGATGCACTCACCTGGCTTGACCAGCACCTCATGTGAACCCACATGTTTGTAGGTGAGCTTGCGCTTGGGCAGTCCGTCACGATCCCGCAGTTCAAGGATGCGTGTGTCTGTGAGAGCACGGTTCTGATCAGTTGAGTTGATACGGCCGGTGAGATCGAATGTTGTGTTGGCCTTTTGCACATGCGAGATGCGTGGTGTTCGGCCCAGAGGGTTCTTAATTCCTTTGAGGACAGGTGGTGCTATATAGATGAGCTTGTCGGATTGACATGCTGTGATGTCCAGTCCCCAGCTCAGGGCATTGCCTGTCTTGGTCAATGAGTGCGCGTTGCGAAGGATGGAGACCTCGTGGTTCTTTTGGATCAGCCACTGCTTGATCAGTGGTGCTGAGACTGGCTTGGCCAACATGATGAATACGTGGCAGCGCAGGGCAGGGGAGCTGATGTTCATGGAGCCTGACCACTGGAGCACGTACGACACATCCGACATGCCCATCGCATCAAGGATCGTATCGACTGTGACGGGGAGTGTTTGGTAAACCTCGATGGGTTGGCCGGTGGTGGGGTCGTACTGCGTGACTGGTGCTGTGAAGGTTGGCTCGATGCCATCGAGGTCAAGGCAGAGGAACTCGGTGGTTGCGTTGCGGTCTGTGCTGTCCTTGCGTGACTCGCACACGAGGTTGCGTGTGACCATTCCCTTGAGCAGACAGTTGCCGATGTTGGCGTGCTTGATGATGAGCGACTCCATCGTCTTCAGGTCAGGACAGTCTTCGATGATCGATGACACTTCCCATACATTGGGGTATGACGATTTCTCAATCGTCCCATCAGTGTGCTTGGTATATGACTTCGTCAGCGCGACGGCTGCGTTCAAGAAGGTGAGTTTCATGGGCAGTCTCAAATAGAGGTTAGAGCGTGGATTTTAGGCTTCAAAATAAAAAGTCGTTTTTTCCGATTTGAAGCCAAAACTCGTCAAAAACCGGTGTAAGCAACGTAATCAAAAGTTCTCATACAACCTCTCTATCCCTTCTTTTTACACTTTTTACACTTTACACTTCTAAAGTTGAAGTTAGAAATATAGAGTAGTAGGTTAGAGAGTAGTACATAATTTGTTTATATAAGGGTTTCAGCCTATTTTTTACGCCCTCTTTTTTGCCCATAAATTCCCGGCTGAGTCAACGAAAACGGCGACGCCCACAGTGATGTGAAGACGTCGCCGAGTTGGCTTAGGTGAGGTCGTTGGCCATGTCCTCCATGTGCTCGTACCGTTTGAGTTGCTCGTCAGTGAACTTCATGTTGATGAACTTCACGTCGTTTTCTTTTTCACGACGTGCGATCATCCGACGTGTCACAGGTGTTGCTTGCTTGCTCGTTGGGATGTAGTTGTACATGAACTCGCTGTAGTTCGCGTACCGTGATGAGTCCAACATTGACGTGAGCAATTGATCGAACCCGCGGATTAGTCCTTTGACCTTCGAGGCTTCAAGAGTCTTGGTGCTCTTGTCTTCACGGGAGTATTTAAATCCCCGCAGTGCTGCGTCGATCATGCCGCCGATCTTGCCACGCATATTTTCAATGCATGCAATCTGTGCACGGATGGGCAATTCATCGAAGTCACACTCTTCCTCTCCGATGTCAAGGATGCGTTCAACGATCAACATTTTGTAATCAGCGTACAGGCTGTTATCGCTGGTTTGTTGCGCTGTCCATTCTTCTTCAGTGAGCAACCAGTCGGGGTTGTCGACAGCCGCTGCGTATTCAGCATAGGTGTCTAGTGATTCTGTTTTGTCACCTTCGGCCAAGAGTGTCAAACTGTCGATCCATGACTGACGTTGTCCGTCTGTCGTGAAGTAGACGCCACGTGCCTTCCATGTTGGATCATTGCGTTTGTTGCCTGTTGGGTCAGTAAGCTCTTGAATGTCGAAGTTCAACTTGTTGGCGTACATTACAAGAGCTTTGACGGTGTCCCACATGTCTTGTTCAGGTTCGAGACCCATGTCCTCCATGATCATGTCTTCATCGCCTTGTGAGCGCAGATGTCCCATTGCTTCGCCGAAGGCGTCCAACTTGCCCACAGGTGTTTCAGTATTATCCTTGACCAGCTTGGCTGTTTTGGCCATGTACTGACCAGCCAGCTTTGCAGCTTTGAAACTAATGTGACCGCGCAGTTTGAGGTAAGGGCTGAGTTGATATTTTGTATCAAGCGTTGCAATTACTTCTTCGGGGGTCATTGTGTTTGCGTTTGTCATTTTGAGTCCTTTGTATGAGATGCGAAATTGCACCCCCAGATAGCCAGACTCGCTGGCCATCAAGTGGTGATCTAAGTTAGACCTTAGATTTTTGAATGAGTTCGATTGGCTCGATGCGTGTTGCCATCGGATATCCTTGCTCTGCTTCTATCCGAGCAATGATGTCGAACGGGTCAGCACCGAAGTCAAGGTCAGTTTCGGTTTCCTGAACTGGGTTGTGAACGAATGTTGTAGCGTCGTCTGAGTTGCGGAGTTTTAAAGCCATGTTGGTTCCTTGAGTTAATTTGTAAGTGATCCGTTTCGTGGATCAAGACGGCTGAGCGAGTCAGCACCAGTTCGGTGGGCCAGTGGAGCGTGAAGGTAGAGACTCACGATTGCTCGTGCGCGTCCGGTAAGCGACGTCTCAAGGTGGCCGGTGCTCGTCTTCAGTACCACTGCATGCGCGAGCGTTCATGCGCAGTGGGTCATTTGCAAAGCGCGTAGTTGCGTTTGTCGTGGTCATTCCCTTGGAACTCACCGAAGATTTTGGTGAATACCCAGTCAACAGCTTGGTCTGTCGTGAAGTGAGGGTTGAGCCGTTCACATTCGACATGTGCGTCAGCGATTTGTTTTGCTTTATCAACACGTGCGTAATAATTTATGTCGTAGCCGTGTTTTTCAGCGGTGCGTCTTTCAACGCGCGCAATGTCCTCGTCTTGTTCTTCCCAGCACTCTGGATGCAGGGCTTCACCGAACGGGCCGCGTGACGATGTTTGATATCCGCAGTGAGTGCATGTAGGCATGTTTATCTCCGAAAGTTAAAAAGAAAAGGGCTCACGAATGAACCCTCTCAAATAGACTGACCCAAAGCAAAGCGCTAGCGGAGCTCGGCCACGGAGTATCCGATGATGCGGCGATGGAACACGCCATCCTCGATGTACCCAAATACATTCTTGGCCACTAAAACAGTGAACATTGAGAGTATGAAACTAAAGAACGCACTCATAGTCCCAGTGACGGTGCCCCAGTGTACGGTGAGAACGAGAATCATTATCATTACGTGAAGTGTTGTTTGTGCACCACGGTTCCCGAGCAGTCTGAGCCGCATCCTTGGCGGCAACATGCTCAACACCACGAACTCAAAAATCACGTTAATGAGCCCAAAAAAGATAACTGCTTCGATCATTATTCTTACTCCTAAATTAATAGCACGCGACAGGTCGGTGCCAAGATACTCGGTGACTCCGCCCATAGGTCGGAGCCGTCAGGCATGACATTGCCCATAAATCAACCCGGCACAAACTGCAGCCTTGTCTGACGACGCCGGGATATGTCGCGCAGCGCTGCTGATCCGGTGTTCAAACAACGCAACCCGCTTGGGGCTGCGCTGCTCGATCACAACGTCATTTCCTCTTCAACGTCGTCAGCCTGCTCTGCAACAGGTGCAGCTTCGGCGCTCTGCATCTTGAGCCACATTCCTCGTACTGCGCTGGGGCTGTGGAACCCTACGCCAGTCAGACGTTTGAGTTCAGCCAACGCAGCGTCGAAGTCCTTGCGGGCCAACCGATCAGTTGTTTGCACCGGCGCTTTGGGCGTCAACGCTTCAACCTGTTCGCGTAGGCGTGTGATTTCCGCGCGATACAACTTACCATTGGCCGTCGTACGTGCTGCGAAGTTCAACGTGCGCTGCTCAAGCTCGTTGTGAGCCGCTACCAGCGCAGCTACTTGGGCCTGCAACGCCTCAACTACCACTGTCATTTCTTTTACGCTTGCCATGATTCTTCCTTTGGATTAATTTGTTAGAGAGCAGGGCCTGTCACGCCCCGGTCTGTTTTGGTTAAGCCGCCACCGCTGTGATCGGAGCGCTCGACTGCTTGTCAGCAGCGATCCGATTTGCCAGCAGTGCAGCAGCGGCCTGCGCCCTACGCGCTTTCCTCGCAGCGTCGTTCGCCAGCATCACCTGCGTGCGGTCTTCATACCCCGCTTCCGCGCCTTCCAAGAACCCTTCCCCAAACTCACCAGTTGCTTCCGCAATCAGGCATGTCCCGGTCCACAGCGTGGCTCCAACCCAACCAGCACCACGTCCCAGCTTATTACCAACACTCTTTGCGCTTGCCATGATCTTCTCCAATAACTAAGGCTGTGTACGACATGCACACCTACCTCAAACAAGATGACCCAAAGCCAAGCGCTAGCGGGGATCAAGAGCAATAGACGATGCGAGCTAGCCTCTATGCACCAACACGCACACGCTAGCCACACACCCAGCCGCAAGGCAACCAACAGCTACGCACACCACACCGCGCTTGTCGCGGTTACGTGGTGGTTAGGCGTCGTCACCACTAGGGTCCCCTCTTGGGCCTATAGCGATCCGAATCCGAAGTGGGGTGGTTCTTTTGTGCCGGGTATATAAGGGACCCACGCAGCCAAATCCCTAAATTTTTTAGAAAATTATTTCCGACCACCCAACATCTAACCTCTAAGTTAGAATGCGCCACATGACCGCACGCATGGCCAACCCGTCTCAACGCGCACTGAAAAAACGCGACCCCACGCCGAAGGAAGACTTTTCCAGCCGCAAAGGTGGTGAGCGAGGTGTGTCGGTCGCACGTGCGCGTGGCACAGACACGAGTAACCTGTCGGCGGCGCAGATGGCGGAAGTGATTAGCCCCGATAAGCCCCTCACCGAAAAGCAGAAACTCTTCGTCGAGCACTGGGCTAAGGGCGACTCGCTCCCCAACGCCTGCTTGCGTGCGGGCTACTCAGACGACGGCATGGCCTACCGCCTCATCAAGATGCCCAACATCCTGAAACTCAAGGCCGAGTACGAAGCCAAGTACGAGGCAGATGCGCAGATGTCGCGCAAGAAGGTGATGGATGGTTTCCTGGAAGCGATCGACATGGCCAAGCTCATGGCGGAGCCAGCCACGATGATCAGCGGATGGACAGCGGTCGCGAAGATGTGCGGCTACATGGCCCCGATCGAGCACAAGATGAAGGTGGACGTCACGGGCAACGTAACGATGCAGAAGTTGACCGCCATGTCCGACGCAGAACTCCTCGAGATGATTGAGAGAGGCCCCCGAGATGACGGCGCACAACTGCTCACGGATCAGACTGATGGGCGAGCCGCCCTATGACCCGGGCCCCCAGCCCCCAACAGGTCGAGCTGGCCAGCCGGGTACTGTCCCGCCGATCACTCCTGCCGTTCGTGCAGCGGCTCAACGAGAGGTATCTGGCGGGCTGGGTCCACGAGGACATCTGTCGACGCCTGGAGAAGTTCAGTGACGATGTAGCCAAGGGCCTCTCACCACGCCTGATGCTGCTGATGCCCCCGCGAAGCGGGAAGTCTGAGCTCTGCTCCCGGTCCTTCCCCTCCTGGCACCTGGGGCGTAACCCCCACCACGAGATCATCGCCTGCTCGTACAACGTGAGCCTGGCCATGACGTTCTCCAAGAAGGTCAAGGAGGTGCTGCAGGACCCGGTGTACCACCCGGTGTTTGACATCAGGCTTGATCCGAACAACCAGAGCGCGGAGGAGTGGGCCCTGGACCGCAGCGCGAACCGCACCCACTCAGGCGGGTATGTGGCTGCCGGGGTAGGGGGTGGTATCACCGGCAAAGGCTGCATCATACCCTATTGCACCATCGACACCAGCCGTGGTAAAATACCCGCATCTCAACTAAAAGTAGGGGATTCGGTTTATGGTTACTCTCACGAAACAGGACATGTCGTTCAAACGACAGTTATCGCGGTTAGCGTCACCGCCAGGGTTGCAGAAGTTGTCCGGTGCGGCGCTGCGGTCATCACAGTTGACCACCCAGTCTTTGCAGGAGGCGAGTATCGCCCTGCGCACTCAACGCAAGGTATGCCCGGAGTGTGGCTCTCCGAAGGCGCAGACGGCACATACGTGCAAAACCTGCTATACACGCCTGAGAGAGCAGGAGAGGGTGGCGCTTACGTGCGACCAGTGCAGCACCCCTTTCACGCGCCAGCGAGGGGAGCACGAGAAGGCGGCAAGTCGACACGGGGCGGAAGTCCACACTTTTTGCTCACAAGGGTGCTATGCAGAGTACAAGAAGCTACATCCTGCGGAGTACAGCACCTCGCACGGGGTATGCGGTGGCTGCGGGAAGCCCTTAGTAGGGAAAGAACAGAAGAAATTCTGTTCCCACCCTTGCTACACGGCGTTCAGGGCCAAAAACCGGGAGACGGCGAGCTATGGCGCGGCTTGGCTTGCGACCAAAGCACTCGTGTCGACGAAGGTCAAGGCATGCGTGTTGTGCGGGAGCAGGAAGTCCCGGATGGAAGTCCACCATATCGATCACAACCCCGAGAACCAAGACCTAAAGAACTTGGCGCTACTGTGCATGCCGTGCCACAAGAAATATCATGCGTTCGTGGGACCTGCGCAGAGGACATTGCAGGACTACTTCCGACAGACGACTTTGTAGTCGATTTCCAGACAGGGACCGGTAATTTTTTTGCTGGCGGGTTGCTGGTCCATAACTGCCACATTCTCATCATCGATGACCCCCTAAAAAACGCCGAGGAGGCCGACTCCGCAGATACGCGGGAGAAGTTAATGGACTGGTACGGTTCGACTGCGTACACCCGGCTGGCACCAGGCGGTGGCGTACTTATAGTGCAGACTTGGTGGCATGACTCAGACCTCGCTGGTCAGTTGCAGACTGCGATGGCTGCTGACCCGGACGCCGACCAGTACACGGTGGTGAAGTACCCGGCCATCGCAGAAGAGGACGAGTACCTCGACTACGGCACGGACCTGATCGTGCGCGGCGCGCCGCCCGAAGGGCCCCATACCCTCCTGCGCCTCAAAGGTGAGGCCCTGCACCCGGCGCGCTACGACCTGCAGAAGCTCAACCAGATCAAGCGCACGATCAGCCCACGGTTCTGGTCAGCCCTGTACCAGCAGAACCCGGTACCAGACGACGGGGCGTACTTCACGAAAGACTACTTCCGCCGCGGCCCTGCGCCGGACCTGTCACGCTGTAACGTGTTTATCGCGTGGGACTTTGCCATCAGTGAGAAGAAGGCCAACGACTACACAGTGGGCACCGTCGGACTGCAGGACGATGATGACGTGCTGCACGTTGTGGAGGTGGTGAGGTTTAAGTCCGGCGACGGGATGTTCATCTGTGAGGCAATCTTAAATCTAAGTAAGAAATGGTACACTCCGGGGCAGCAGCTCGGCTTTGAGGACGGGCAGATTTACCGCGCAATCGAAACTCTACTTAAGAAGAGAATGAGAGAACGATCACAGTACCCCTCCATCCAGCTACTCAAGCCGATCACGGACAAGCTGGCACGTGCCCGCCCGCTACAGGGCCGGATGCAGCAGGGGATGGTGTCGTTCAACGACAGCGCCGACTGGTACGACACCCTGCGTACAGAGTTCCTGCGCTTCCCGGCTGGTGTCCACGACGACATGGTCGACAGCGTGAGCTGGATGGCGCAGATGGCCCTCGGCCGCCAAGCCCCTCAGAAACCTAAAACGAAAGCCCCACCATCATGGCGCGACAAGCTCAATCTCGGGGGCAAGGGCTCCTTCATGGCAGCCTGACATGAGCTGCGCATCTTTCGTCTCCCAGACCTTCGCCGTGCGCACCGCTGCGCACCTGGCTCATCTGACCAGCACGAGCTACGCCCAGCACATGGCGCTGGGTGACTTCTACGACGCACTCATCCCGCTGATCGACAAGTTCGCCGAGGTGTACACCGGGCTGGAGCAGAAGCTGCCGAAGTACCCGCGCGTCGCCACGCTGGACTACGACGACCCTATCGAGCTGATCGACGACTACCTGACCCTGGTTCGCCAGGAGATGAAGGGCGACGCCAAGAGCAGCCAGGCGCTGCTGAACATCCTGGCTGAGCTCGAAGAACTGACGGCGCAGACGGCCTACAAACTGAGGTTCCTAAAGTGAACATGCTCCACTACGCCACCGCCCATGAATTTGTGGAGGTCTGTCGCCAGCTCCCCTGCGGATGTCTCCTG
>OFRF01000301.1_pt1 | contig 12754 bp, 18 predicted proteins | sample 1543081 | NCBI WGS metagenome assembly OFRF01 (sample SAMN07774232, study PRJEB24372) | wastewater metagenome
AGTACGCCTCCAGTTCCGCCCGCATGTCAGGCTGCGCACCAGTGGCCGGCACGCTCTGTGCCTGCGCGCCATCAGCCGGAAGCACTCGGCCAGTGGCTGGGCCGCACAGGGCATAGACAGCATTCATCGCCAGCGCATCGGGGTCGAAGTCCATCTCTTGCCCGCACATCGTGGCGCCCCGCACGGCATAGCGAATCGCCGCGATGACGGCATGCCGGTGGCTGTTGTTCAGGATCGGGTACGGCGTGTCGGTAGTGGTGTCGCGTTCGGTGTCCCATTCAGCGCAGCGCGGGGCGTACAGCCAATGATCCTTCGGCAGCGGCAGCGATGCCGTGAAGAATGCGCTTCCGTCAGGCAACACGGTCGGCGGCACGGGCATCGCTGCTGGTGGCTGCGCTGCTGCGAGTGCGGTGCGCAGTGCAGTCATCAGGTCGGCGGTAGGCCCGTGGCTGATCCACTCCCACTTCGGGCTGTCCCAGCGGTCAAGCACGGCTTGTGCGGCCTTGCGCAGTGCGTCAGTCATGGGGCCTCCGGGGTGGGTGCAGTGGTGGCGGTGATGCCGTGGGCGCCGCAGTAGGCTTCTAGCGCGGCAATCCACTCATCATATTCGGCAGCCCTAGCAGCCTCATTGCCAAGGGCCAGGAACCCATCAAGGCGCTTGCGTTCCGCCTGCATATCGCGCAGTGTGAAACGCACTAGCCGGGCTGGCAGCGGCTGCACGGTGGGCGCCTGCGGTGCCGTCTGCTGCGGTGCTGCGCCGGCGATGGCACCAAGAATCGCAACCGCCAGCGGCATCGCTTGATCGGCTTGGTAGTACAGGTCGGTGTCCACCGTGACGATGGGCGAGAAGTGGTCGTCCTCGGGGTCCAGATAGCCAATCTCGGCCATGCCGTCTTCCGGCCCCTTCCTTGTGTGGTTCAGCTTCCAGCCCTTCATCGGCTCCGCGCTGGGCTGCTGGGCCAGGGCTTCGGTGGGTGTGGTCATGCTTGCCGAACCCCAGTGAACGTGCCAGCCGCAGTGATGGTGATGATCCGATTGGCCACGCGTTGCGGGATGCGGGTGCTGGTGTGCACCCAGCCATCACGGCCGGGAAACTCATTGATCAACTGGCCAATGCCGAGCGCGCTCACATGGGGCACCAGGGCTTGGCAAATCTCGGTCGGCGTGCCGAACTCTGGTGCCCGCCAATCACACGCTGTGGCGCGGATGTGGTCGCTGGTGTCCCTCGACCCGATGGCCCGGTTCACCGGCGGCGAGCGATAGCCGCTGGTGACGGTGATTGGCACCGCGTACCCGGCCTCTCGCGTCAACCAGTCCCGGATGCGCTGCATCATCGCCAGCGTGGCCAGCGCGGTGGGCATCAGGTCGGGTGGCATGCTGTTGTCCATGCGCAGCCTGGCGGCCGTGCTGGATCGTGTGAACTCGGCCAGCGTGAAGTTTGGTGTGGTCATGCTGCGGCCCCAATGTGAAACACGCTCGACTGCCCGCGCGTTTGCTCCCGGCCGGTCCAATCGGATTGAGGCAGCACGCGATGCACCGGCGCCCTGATGAACTCCTCGCACGCAGCTTCTTCCATGGCCCGCTCATGAGCAGTCAGTTCGCGGCGTGCGGCGCGCTCGGCGGCAGCGGCAGCCATGGCGGCACGGGTAGCTGCGCGCTTGGCCTTCAAGGCGTCAAGATGCTCGATGGCGGTCCACACCACGCCACCGCCACGCTCGGCGGATGGCCCGATGAGCCCGGCCTCCTTCAGCGCACGTAGCGCATAGCTAACACTGTGATGTGTGCCGCCGGTGGTGGTGATGAGGTCCATCAGCCCAACGCCTTCGGGGTGGCGCTGCAGCAGGCGCAGCAGCAGGGCCTGGCGGGGCGTCATTCAGGGGCCTCGTCGGCTTCTGCTTCGCCACCCAGAGCCACGATCAGATCGTTGAGCATTGGTGCCAGTTCGCCGGTGGCCAGCACAACGTCAGCGTCGAAGGCATCGGCGGCAGACTCGCCGGGGGACACGGGCACGCCCAGCACGATCTTCTTGAGCACCAGGCTGTCGGTCAGCACGAAATCGACGCGATCAAGGTAGTACAGGCCCAGTGACTGCACGGCCTTGCCGCACCGGACATGCTCCTTCACCTCGTCGGTGTCCAGATCCGCGTTGACGTAGCGCACGGCCTCCTTGCTGTCGTCCGGGGCCTGCAGCGCCACCTCGCCACCAAGCGCAAATGGGGATTCAGCATCACCCAAGGTCAGCCATGCAGCCATCACGCCCGCCGGGCTGGCCGTGGTCTGCAGCGGCGCCATCGTCAGGCCCAGCGACTGCACCATCAGCGTCACCACGTCATCGGCCTGGCTGGTCGATGCGGTGCCCAGCACCAGCAGTTCCATGCTGGGGCTGATCCACACCGGGATGCGCACGGCCTTGGGGAAGGCTTGCGGCAGCAGTTCGAGCAGGGCGTTGTCCTTCAACTCCCGGCGCTCCTTCTTTCCGGGCTTGCGGCCGGTGTCGGCCTCGCTGGCAATGCACATGGCGTCCACCAGCTTGTCGATGGCGCTGGCCGGCACGGCGCGCGTCTCGATCATCACGGCCATGATGGTCTGATCGTTGATCGACTCCGCCAGCTTGCCGTTCTTCTCGCGGGGCGGCACCCACCCAATAGCCTTCAGCTGGGTGGGGCCGGTGGGGGCGAACGTTGCCAGGCCGGCGGCCAGGGCCAGCGCGGTCGGACTCTGCAGCGCGCTGGTGATGCGGTAGAGGGTTGCGGTCTTGAACATGGCGCTTCCTTACTTGAAATCGCAGTGGGACAGGCGGCGGGCCTTCGATGGGGCCACCTCGTATTCCAGCAGCGACACGATGAATGGAATGTCAGAGTCCATGTCATCAAACCCGGTCTTGGTCGGGGCGGGACGCGGGGCAGGGGCCGGCCTGGGCGCTGGGGCGGGGGCGGGCGCGCTAGCCTGCTGCGGACTGCCGGCCAGCGTCAGGTGCAGCACGGTCCCGGCCATCTTGTGCGCCACGGTTTGATCGGCCTTGGTGAACGTCTGGATGTGGACTTCTTCCAGCGTCGCCATCAGCTTCGTGCCTTTCAACAGGTACGGGGCCATCTGTTCCGCGCGCTTGCCCCACAGGGCCGCATCGACCCACTGTGTCGGCTTCTTGCCGGTGGTGTCATCCTTGCGGCCATAGGTGAAGGCCAGCGAAAGATTGGTGACAGCCATCCCGCTTGGGGTGGTGCGGACCTCGGCATCGCGGCCGAGGGTGAACAGTTCGGTCATTGGCATGGTGTGCGCCTTCAGGTGGGGGTGTTGGTGTAGCGGGGAACGTTGCCCAGCGTGCGCAGGCGGGACACCTGGGCAAAGCATTCGACAGCGCGCTTCTTGGTGGGCGGGGTGGACACCCAGCTGTCCAGCAGATCGCAGGCTTCGGCCAGCAGCTGGTGGACGGTCGGGGTGACGCTGGGGGCAGGGGAGTCATCGGTGTTTGGCGCCACCTCGTCCCCCGCCACGCTTGCAGCGGCCGCATCACCGGGTGTGAAAGGTGCACCCGGCTGCGGCTGAGCGAGGTTTCCAGCCACCTCCCCCTGGGCTGCCGGGGTCTGCACCCCCGGCTGTGCTGTCTGGTCGAAGGGCGGGTTGCCGATGGCGGCATCCACGGCGGCCGGATGGAACTCGCGGACAGCCGGCGTCGGCGCAGCCAAAGCGGCCTGGGCGGCGGCCACCTCGGCGGCCTGGCGTGCCGTCTCGGCCTGCTGGGCGCGCAGCACTTCGGCGGCGGCATCCAGCTGGCGCTGCGTCTCGGCCTGGGCTTCGGCCACGCGCGCCTGTTCCTCGCGCTGGGCTTCCAGCCGCAGGGCTTCGGCCTCGCGCTCGACGGCGGTGGCGTGCAGGGCGCGCATGGCTTCCAGCGTCTTGCACTGCAGATCCGCGGCCGGAACGGCGAACTCCTGCCAGTCGGGGCCAAACGTGGCGGCGGCCAGCTTGTCGATGCCCACCTGAATGCGGGCGGCCGTCATGCCGTACTGCTGGCAGTGGGTCAGGTAGTTGCCGATCTTGCCCAGGCGCTCCTGATGGCCGGCGATGCGCTCTGCTTCGATGCGGGCCTTCTCTGCCTTCTCGTCTGCCTTGCGCTGCACCTCGGCCTTGATCTGTGCGTCGATGGCGTCATGCACCGGCTGGACGATGGCTACCAGGCGGTCCACCTCGTCGGCCATCACGCGCTTCAGGTCGTTCACGTCCTTCTTCACGCGCGTCTCGGCGCGGGTCAGCGCCAGCTTGCCGTTGTCGCGCAGATCAGCACGGGCGGCCACGGCTTCGGCCATGCCCTTGGTGGTGCGCACGTCGAAGGCCACGGCGCGGTACTTCTCGGCCAGGGCCACAACGCCGGCTTCGGTATCCTTGAACTGCGCCAGCACGGTGTCCTTGATGGACGGGGCGGCCGCGGCAACCGCGGTGGCGGCTGCGGGCGGCGCGACAGGGGCGGGCACCTGCGCGGCCACCGGCGGCGGCGCGTCGATGGTCGGGAAATCCAATAGGTCGGTTGTCATGGGTGCTTTCAGAAATCAGCGTCAGCCAGTTCGGCCGGCTTGGTGGTGGCAGGGGCCGCAGCGGCGGGCTTGGTGGGGGTGTCGGCCCTGGGCTCGACAGGGGCTGGCGCGGCATCGACCCCCGGCGGGGTGTCGGCGGTGTCGGCCTTCACGCCGGCCTGGAAGTCCTGCAGCTGCTGCACGCACTTCTCGACCAGGCGCTCAAAGCGCACCAGCTTGAGCAGCATGTCGTCGATGAAATCCTGATCGCGCTCGATGCGGATGACGGTCAGGCGCGCATCCTCGACTGGCAGATCCGGCGCCCACAGGCACAGGTCGATCCAGTTCAGATTCCACGCCCAGGTGTTCAGGTGGCACTGATGCACGTAGGCGCTGATGTCGCCGTCGACCAGCACCTCGAACAGCGGATTGGCGCCCAGCAGGGTCTTGACCTCGATCCCACCGCGCTGGCCGGGCTCGTCGTAGACCAGCCCGTCAATGCTCACGCCGATCTTCCGGTCGGGCGTGCAGATGAAGCCGGCCGCGTCGACCATGTAGCCGGTGCGCGCCTCGTAGGCCCGGCGGGCAAAGGCTTCCTGTTCCTGCCCTTGGCGCATCACGGCCGTCTGGTACACGTCACGCTCCCAGGCGGGGCAAACGCGGCCCAGGGCGGTGTCGCGGGCATAGGTCAGGGCCACGGTTGACGGCACTTCTTCCAGCGTGCCAGCGATGGCCTGGAACACGACGGCGGCCTTCGGCGCGGCCTTGTAGCCAGCCAGCCCCATCGCGGCCTGTTCGTCGTATCCGGCCTTGATGGCGTTGACGTAGACGCGCTGCTGTCCGGTCAGCCCGTCGCTGTAGTCGCAGGCATCAGCGGCGCGGCTGCCGGTGACGCAACCCTTGCGCGCCTTGAACCATTCTTCCGACTGCTGCGGGGCCATCGAGATGATGAAGTCGCTGTTAGGCAAATTCACGGAACAACTCCTTTCGCGCGGCCTGATAGGCGGCAGATGCGGCGCCGGCCGATTCAAAGACACCAAGCACAAGCTGGCGCTTGTTCAGCGCGATTCGGGCTTGGTACTTGCCGCTGGCGGTCAAGCGAACGCCCATAGGCTCGGGTGCCTTCTTGGCCCGCGATTTGTGGTTCATCGCGTTCTGGCTGACGGTGGCGTGCCGCAAGTTCTCGGGGCGGTCATCCAGCGAATCGCCGCTGATATGGTCTACGCACGCCGCTGGCCACTCCCCGGTTGCAGCCGCAAGGACGATCTGCGCACGGCGGTATGCGCGCTTCTGCACCTTGATGACCCAATAGGGCTTGCCACTATCCCGCTGTGCGCCTGCCTCAGTGCCATTGAGGCGAGAGTGCTCTTTGGCGACGTTCTTCCAGTAAACCTTGCCGGTAGAAAAGTCGATGGTGAACAAGTCGGCAATCTGTTCTTGCGACAGCGGTGGGTATCGGTTTGTGTTCACGCCGGCACCCCCGCCTTGCTGTTCAGGGCCTTGCGGTGCGCAACCACGGCCACCTTGTACTTCTCGTAGGCGTACTCCCATTCGAGCAGCTTCTTGTTGTTCTCGCGCCAGTGCTGCGCGGCTTCGGCATCGGTGGCCGTCATCTGCACCTCGGCAATCAGGCGCTTCATCAGCGCCCCCTCGGCGCCTTGCGTCGGGGCACCACCGGCGCCATCGTCGTCAGCATCTTGCGCAGCCAGGCCCAGGATGGCCGTGTACGTGTAGCGTTCGAGATAGGTCTTGGTGCTGCCGATGGCCTGGATGCTGTTGCGGCCCGGCCCGGTGTCGGGCATGCCCACCATGCCCACCGACTCGCTGTGCCCGGCAACGTGGCGCACGGTGCAGGTCACTTCCAGTTCGTGCGTGGCACGGTCCTGCTTCACGGCCCACGACACCGACAGGCCATGCTTCGACAAGGCGGGCGTGGCCGCGTTCACCGCGTCGTCCAGCCCCGCGTGCTTCTTGCCTTTCAGCGGGCCGTCCTTGATGAGCTTGTTGCGGATCAGAACCACCGCCTCGGCCTTGAAGGCGGCGAAGGCGGCGTTGAATGCTTCCAGCGCCAGCTTGGCGTCGTAGCGGTCTTTCAGGTCCATGAGCTTGGTCAGCATGTCGATGCTGTCGCCGCGCTCGACGGCCAACTGGAGCAGGGCGCCGGGGTTCAGCGTTGCGGGCAGCTGCGCCTGGCGCTGCATCACCTGCAGCGGGCTTTGCCCCGGCAGGATGGCGTCCAGCACCTGCTGGGCGGCCGTGTTCTCGATCACTTCGGGCATGTGTGCCTTTCGGGTTAGGTGGTGGATCAGGCCAGCCAGCGGCGAAAGCCGAGGTAGAGCCGGGCGAGGAAACTCAGGGGGCGCTTGGGCACCAATGCGGGCATAGGGGTGTTCTCCTGCGGTGGTTCGGTGGGCGCATACGCGGGGTTGCGCTCCGATATGAGGTGGCGGCCGATCACCGGGAATCGTTCGGGCATGCTGCGCTGGTCCATGTCAGAACCTGATGGCTGCGAGATAGCCGAGCACCAAGCCGACGACGATGGCGCCAATCCAGTCGCGGATTCGCTCAGTCGTTGGCCTGCGGTACGGGCCATGCCACGCATGCCCGCGGGCAATGTCACGGCTGTTCACGATGCGTCCTCGGTGGCCGTGACCGGCGGGGAGGGCTATCGCTGGGCGGCTTCTGCCACGCCGGGGCGCCGGGCACGGGCATGCCGCGCTGGGCGGCCACGCGGCGGGCGTGGTCCATGGCGCGGGCTTCCTCGGCCATGAACTCGTCGTGTTCGGACAAGCGGCTCATGGCAGGTGCAGCCCGATGGATGTGGGGTGACTGACAGCCCAGGCGCCGCAGTCGTCCATGGCGGCGAAGCCCTCGGCATCGTCGCGGTGGTCAGCCCATCCGATCGCTTCGGGCGTGCCCTGTTCGGCGTGGATGGCCAGCGGGTAGTTCCGGTAGCCCCGGTCATAGGCCGCGGCATCCGTGAAGCTCAGAAACGCGCGCTGTCGGCCGCTGTCGGCGCGGTACGTGACCGGCGCCATGGCGCTTGCGTGGTTCATCGTCAACTCCTTGCAGCACCTCGCTGCACAGGAGCAACTTTAGCTAAGCTAAATCAAAAGAGCAATAGCAGTGCTAAATTATTTGCGCCTATGGAGACGCGCGGGCGCAAAACGGCCAGAGCATTGAACCGATCCGCCAGCGCGGCAGCTTCTTCGTCCGTTGGTGAGGTCATATTAGCGATGCTAAGAGCCTCAATATTTAGCATGGCTTGCGTTGATGCCTTTAGCAATGCTACAGTCATGCCATGGAACCCCTTCAAGCTATCGCGGCTGCAGTCGAGCGGATCGGCGGGCCATCGGCCACCGCCACTTACCTCCGCATGTCGCCCGCGGCCGTCAGCCAGTGGCTGAGCGGGCTTCGGCAAACGCCGCCTGAGCGGTGCCCGGACGTTGAGCGGCTGTGCGGCGCGCTGGTCACGGCCAATCAGCTTCGCCCGGATGTCCGGTGGCAGCGTGTCCCTGATGGCGCATGGCCGCACCCTGATGGCAGGCCGTGCATCGACGTGGCGCAGGAAACTACAGAAGGGGCTGCCTGATGGGCTACGCCGAACGCTTCCCAGCGCCCGACACCTCGTCGGCCCAGGCTCTGAGTTCAGCGGCCACCACCGCCGAGCAGCGCGCCCACATGCCGGCCACCGCCGACACCTCCCACGGCGCGGTGTTCTCGCGCTCCCCCGGGCTGCCCGCCAGGATGGGCAAGGCCACCGAAGACTGCAAGACGAAGTTGCCGTTTGAAATCAAGGCCGATGTGGTGCGCGCATCGCACTCGATCGGGATGACGGAATCGGAGTGGGGGCGCTTGGTGCTCATGGAGAAGCTCTATGGGGTGGCGGGTGCTGAAAGGATGCACTCGAACCAGCTTCGGGCCGCAGCTGGAATTGGCCCTGAATGGGCACCGACTGCGATGGGCCAGCCATGAGCAAGCGGCTGGACCGCGCCGCAACGGCTGCCGCATTGGCCCCAACTGCGCCGCCGTGCTTCAGCAGCAGGGGCCAATGGCTGGAGTACGTGCAGGCCGCCGCCGTTGACCAGCGAGCCGGGCACCTTCCGGGGCCGCTGGTGTTGGTGGCGGGCGAGCCGGCCCGGTTCAACCCCGACTTCTGCGTCTGCGCGGAATGCGATGACCGCTATGCGGCGCAGATGGCCCACCAGGGCAAGTGCAAACCGCGCTACCTGATTGAACTGTTCGCGGCCCAGGCCGCCACCAAGGAAACCGCATGAACTACAAGCAGCACCCGCTGTCGGCCGCCTTCCCGGCCATGTCCGACGACGAGTTCGCCGGCCTGGTGGCCGACATTGAAGCCAACGGCCAGCGCGACCCCGCGGTGATGTTCGAGGGCATGGTGCTGGACGGCTGGAACCGTGCCCGCGGGTGCGACCAGCTGGCCCAGCCGCTGCTGACCGTGGATCTGCCCGAGGGCACGGACCCGGTGGCCTACGTGCTGTCGCGCAACCTGCACCGGCGCCACCTGACCGCATCGCAGCGCGCGATGGCCGTTGCCGCCTGTGCGAAGTGGCTGCCGGTGGGCCAGCCGATGAATAGTGCAGCCACTGCACTATTGTCGGAATCGACCGAGCCGGCGGGCAAGTCGCTGGCTGCGCTGGCCGAGGACGCGGGCGTCAGCCGCCGCACGATGGCGCAAGCCGCCAAGGTGGTGAAGCAGGGCGCCCCCGAGGTGGCCAAGGCAGTGAAGGATGGCGCGATGCCGGTGGAGCGCGCGGCCGAGATTGCTGCATTGCCCCAGGGCGAGCAGGCCGCGGCCGCAGCCGCCCCCAAGCCCGAGCCCAAGCCGCGCCAGCCGAAAGCCGCGCCAGTCAATGACGGCAAGGCCGCCGAACTGCAGGCCCAGCTGGACGCGACGAACGAGGCGCTGACCGAACTCACGCAGAACCTGCAGGCGGCCGTGGACGACAACAACGCCATGGCCGCGGTGTTCGAGGCCGATGACAAGCTGGTGGAGGCGCTGGCGCAGAACAAGAAGCTGCGCGCCGAGGTGTCGGGCCTGCGGGAGCGGGTCAACGGCTTGATGGGCGAGAAGAACGAGGCCGTGCGCATGATCAAGCACTGGAAGGGCCGCGCCGAGCGCGCCGAGAAGGCGGGAGCCCCGGCGTGAGCGAGTTGTTCGAGCGCGAGACGCCGAACTACAGCGGCGCCAGCTTCCCGACCCCCCGGGATTTTCAAGACCGTGCGCACCAGGCGCTGCGTGACGGCGTGAAGGCCGGCCACCAGCGGCAGATGCTGATGGCGCCCACCGGCGGCGGCAAGTGCCTGGGCCGCGACACGCCCGTGCTGATGGCCGATGGCGCCGTGAAGATGGTTCAGGACGTGGTGGCGGGCGACCGCCTGCTGGGGCCGGACGGCGGGGTGCGCAACGTGTTGAGCGTGGCCGCTGGGCGTGAACAGCTGTACCGCATCACGCCCAAGAAGGGCATGGCCTACGTGGTCAACGCCAGCCACATCCTGAGCCTGCGCAAGACGCCTGGAAGCGACGGTCTGCGCCTGGCTGACGGCCGGATGGTGCCCGCCGACGCGGACGTGGTGAACGTGAATGTGGAGACGCTGCTTCAGAGCAACGCCACCACGCGGCATTGCTTGAAGGGCTGGCGCGCTGGCGCCGTTGAGTTCCATGCCGAGCCGGCTGATCTGCTGCTGGACCCGTACTGGCTGGGCTGCTGGCTGGGTGATGGACACCAGAACATGCCTGCGCTGAGCAGCCCTGAGTGCGCGATGGTCGAAGCGTGGCGGGCGACGGCGCGCAGCTACGGCTACGAGGTGGTGGTCATTCAGTCGCGTGAAGGCGACTGTCCATCGTGGCGCATCGTCTCCCGTGGGCGCGGCCACGATGGCGCCCCGTACAACCTGCTGACGATGGGCCTGGACGCCTACGGACTGCGCCAGCGCAAGCACGTCCCTCAAGCCTACAAGACCGCATCGGTGGCGCAGCGCCTGCAGCTGATCGCCGGGATGATCGACTCTGACGGCAGCCTGGGCCACAACGGCTACGACTGGATCAGCAAGTACGAAGGGCTGGCCGAGGACTTCGCTTTCCTGTGCCGTTCCGTTGGGCTGGCGGCCTACGTGCAGGCTTGCAAGAAGGGCATCAAGTCGCGCGGGTTCGTCGGCAACTATTGGCGCGTGAGCGTGAGCGGCGACACCGACCGCATCCCCAGCTTGGACAAGCGTGCCGGGGAGCGCATGCAGAAGAAGCGCCACCTCGTTCACGGCATCAGCATCGAGCCCATCGGGCAAGGCGATTACTTCGGCTTCGAGCTTGATGGCGACCGCCTGTTTCTGCTGGGCGACTTCACGGTGACGCACAACACCTACCTGGGACTGCGCATCGCCCATGAGGCACTGGTGAAGGGCAGGCGGGCGCTGTTCATTGCTGACCGGCGGGTACTGATCGACCAGACAAGCACCACCGCTGACCGCTACGGGCTGAGTGCCCATGGCGTGCTCATGTCGCAGCACTGGCGCAACGACCCGTCGATGCCGTTTCAGATCGCATCGGCGCAGACCCTGGCCCGCCGCGACTGGCCGGCAGCCGATGTCATCATCGTTGACGAAGCGCACACGCAGCTTGCGGTGTGGGTGGACTACATCCAGCGCCCCGAGTGCAAGGCCAAGGTGATAGGTCTTTCGGCAACGCCGTTCAGCACCGGCCTGGGCAAGATATTCAGCAACTTGGTCAACGCCGCCACGATGGCGGAACTGACCGAGGCCGGCGTGCTGGTGCCCATGCGCGTCATGTCGTGCAAGCCGGTGGATATGACCGGCGCCGCCACCAGTGGTGGCGAGTGGACAGACGCAGCAGCCGGTGAGCGCGGCATGGAAATCGTGGGCGACGTGGTGGCCGAGTGGCTGGCCCACGGCGAGAACCGCAAGACCATCGTGTTCGGGTCGACCATCGCCCACTGCGCCGAACTCTGCAAGCAGTTCAACGAGTCGGGCGTGATGGCCCAGCTGTTCACCAGCGAAACCACCGAGGAAGAACGCAAGGGCATCCTAGCCGAGTACCGCAAGCCCGACACGATGCTGCGCGTGCTGATCTCAGTCGAAGCACTCGCCAAAGGCATGGATGTGCCTGACGTGGGTTGTGTCTGTGACGTTCGCCCGCTGCGCAAGAGTCTGAGCACGGCAATCCAGATGTGGGGCCGTGGCCTGCGATCCAGCCCCGAGACAGGCAAGACCGATTGCCTGCTGCTGGACTTCAGCGGCAACATCATCCGGTTCGCTGACGACTACGCCGAAATCTTCTTCAACGGCCTGTCGGCGCTGGACGCGGGCGAGAAGTTGGACAAGACCATCCGCAAGGACGACGAGGACAAGACCCCGAAGGCTTGCCCGGCGTGCGGGTTCAAGCCCATGGGCAAGCGGTGCATTGCCTGCGGGCATGAGGTGGTGAAGCCGTCGCTGGTGGAGGTGATCCCGGGCCACATGCAGCCGGTGGTGATCGGCAAGACCCACCTGGCAGACAACCACCGCCACCTGTATGAGCAGATCGTGGCCTACACCCGCAGTCACGGCAAGCCCGAGACGGCCAAGGGCAGGGCGTGGCACTTGTTCAAGGAGATTGCGGGCGTCTACCCCGAGGGCATGAGCTACGAGCGCACGCACAACGCGCCCATCACGCGCCCGGTCATGAACAAGATCGTCAGCCGAAACATGGCCTACAGCAAGCGCCCGCAGGGAGCCACAGCATGAACGGCGAAACCGGGGGCGGTGGGCGCTACGAGCCCGCAACCAGGCCGGCACGCGGCGACGGCATGTGCTCTACCGCCCGGTGCGACGAGTGCCAGCGCGACAGCGCCGGTGGCCGGCGCCGGGCCAAGGTGCTGAAGGGTCCGCTGCGCGGCATCAAGGGCATGGTGTGCCTGCCCTGCATGGCACTGCGCGAGAAGGCACCAGCATGAGCGACGGCAAGCTGATCGGATTCCGCGTGGTGACGCCCGGAGCCGCTGACACGTTCGAGCTTCGGCAGGCAGCGGAGCAGTGCTATCGGCTGCTGCGCGGGGCCAAGGTTCCGGCTGAGCTGTTCATGGTCACGGAGCTTTCGGGTGTCGAGCGCCGCAAGCAGATCAAGCCACGCCGCGCGCCGAGGGCACCAACATGAGCCAAGGGTTCATCGCCTTTGCCGCCAGCTATGGCGTCGAAATCAAGCGGCTGGACGACGATGGGAAGCTGCA
>OFRF01000302.1_pt1 | contig 12723 bp, 21 predicted proteins | sample 1543081 | NCBI WGS metagenome assembly OFRF01 (sample SAMN07774232, study PRJEB24372) | wastewater metagenome
TCTCGACTTACACATGAGGGGGGTCATAAAGGGATATACTCGTTAGGATACAGAGGGGGTGATCACAAAGCGAACAAAACGTGAACATAGCGGGGAGGGGATTTAACGAATATAACGAGTATATAGTAGTCCCTAAGCCCATGTAATCGCATCCTTTTAGGGGGTGACGCAGGGGGTCGAGCTATGGCAATGTCGATGTATCGACATTGAACCGAGGAAGCGACATGAACGGGTTGACCACAGATCAGGAGTTCACGGACGAGGCCCGAGCATCGGGTGAGCGTTACGTGTGGGAATGTGCAGTCGGGGGCCGCAGCCCTGTGATTGTGCCGAACGGGGGCGATTTCCCAATGCGCCAGGCGGTCGAGAAGGCGTTCTTTGACCTGACAGGGCAACACCCGGAAATGTGCTACAGCGGATGGGGCCGCAAGTTCACGGACAAGATCTCGCCAGCTGTGCAAGACGTGCTCGCTGAACGTCGCCGGCAGATCGAGACCGAGGGTTTCCAATCCGACCGCGATGATGCCTATGTAGACGGCGAGCTTGCGAGTGCCGGCGCTGTTTATGGTATCATCTCGACAGGGCGGTTTCGCATTGACGAGATCCTGATCAAGCTCCTCTGGCCCGCGTCGTGGACTCTTGCCTGGTTGAAGCCGTCAAATCGTCGGCGTAACATGGTCAAGGCAGCGGCGCTCTACATCGCCGAGATCGAACGCATGGACAGGGCAGGCATCAAATGACGCAATACTTTCGATGGGAGCGCAGGGCATCGAGCTCGGCCTGGAACGGGGCCCTTTACCCCGAAATGCCGGGGCGCTCGAACTCGCCGTATCGGCAGGGCAACGTCCACGAAGTGCCGGACGATATGACGTTGCGCGAATGCATGAAGCACATTGCCCTTCCGGACGCAGCAGAGGCGGGTGCCAATCTCGTCGCTGCCGCAGAGGAAAAGCACAAGCGCGACGACCCGGACGCACCCGAGCCCTTGGATGTGGACACGGGGCCGAAGGTGGGGCCACTGGGCGGTGGCGCTTCCGTTGTCGCATACCAGAATTGGCGAGGGGAGGTTGCGATCCGCGAGATCAAGCCCATTTGCCTCTGGTTTGGGCAGACCCAATGGCATCCCGAGGATCAGTGGTTCCTCAAGGCGTGGGATGTCGAGAAACAGGTCGAGCGCGATTTTGCGCTGACCGGATTTGTGAACCCGAAGGAGGTCGCATATGCAACTGCGTGAGAATGCCCGTCCGATGACGGATGAAGAGTTCGATGCCTGGATGAAGCGCCAGGAAGACATCAACTGGGCAATGCGTGAGCCGGATTCGTCGCCAGGGCTGGTTGTCCTGTGGCTCGGTGCCATCCTGCTCTTCGTCGTCGTTGGAGCATGGGTGCTGTCGTGATGTGGTGTTGGGCTCATTCTGTTCGGCGTGTTTCTGATCTATAAGGCAGGAGGTGTGTGATGAATTACGAAGGTGGTTTGTTCGAGGCCCGAAGCATCGGTGAACTGGACGCACAACTCCGCGGCCTGTCCGAGAACGGGTTCCGGATCATCAACGTCCTGGATCGCTCGTCCACGTATGACGACCGGTTCCTGATCGTGGCGCAGAAGGACGTGGATGCACAGATTCAAATTGTCGGCGGGGACATCCTGTTCGGGACCAACGACTGATGAAACGCCTGGTATCGACCTTTCAAGACTTTGACCGGTTGGTCCCGTTCCGCAAGTGGTGCAAGGAGCACGGACACATCACGGAGTTCCACTTCTGCAACGCACGTTATCCGGAGTTGTTCGTCCCGGGGGTGGACGACGATATGCCGGCGATTCCCACACTCACCCCCTTGGAGAAGACCTATGAAGCGATTCCTGTCCACCCTGATTGTGTCGGCGCTGCTGACCTCCTCGACCCTGCATGCTGGCGGCATCGCCGAGATCGTGGAAGAGCCCGAGGTCATGGCGCCTGAGCGGGGCAAGTTCCCGTGGGTGCCGGTGATCATCGGTGCCATCGTGCTGGGTGCCATCGTGTGCTACGCGCCCGAACCGACCCCGGCCCCGAGCGGTGGCAACGGCGGGGGTGGCTGCTGAAATGACACCGGAGCAGCTAGCATCCGGCGGATCGGAGGACGGCCACCAGGCCGCCCTCTTCTGCTGGATCCAAATGAACCAGCACGACCCCAAGCTCCCGGGTGTGGACAAGATGTTCGCCATCCCGAACGGGGGCGCTCGATCCGCAGCAACTGGTGCACGCCTCAAGATGACGGGCGTCCGTCGAGGGGTGCCTGACACCTTTCTTCCTGTCCCGTTCGGTCGTTACGCTGGGCTTTTCATCGAGATGAAGAAACCCGGTGACAGGGAGGCCAAGAAGGCCAAGGGGCGCACGTCGAGCGAGCAAGATGTCTACATCGAGTTCCTCCGTGAGCGGCACTACGCCGTCGAAGTGTGCTACACGTGGGAGGAGGCTGTCGCCGCCATCAAGCGATACTACTTCTACGAGCTTCCGGTAGGGATGTGACATGGGCCTGATGATCTACAAAGACACCGGACGCCGGCTCATTGACGGACGCCGCCGTTCGTTGATGGAATACTATGCCCGTTGCCCGTCCGGGGCCTACCTGCACATGAACGGACAGACTGAAACCAGCGATCCCGTATGGTACTGGAAGGGCAGCTGGACCCAATTCTCGAACCTGAACGCTGCTTACTTCAACAAGCACGGCCAACAACTAGCCGCCGTCCATGAAAGCGAACTGGCACTCGCCCCACCTCCGCCGAACGAGATCCCCTGATGTATGACTTCTTCATCTTCTGCGCCCAGCTCGCATTCATCACCGCCTACCTGGTCGTGGTCCTTGCCTTCACGATGGGCATGCTTCATGCCACGTTCAAGAACAAGGGTGAGGGCTTCGGAGGCGCCAACCAAGAAACACTGAACGCCATCAAGGCACTTGAAAGGAAACTAGATGCAGCTCTCGCCGCAAACGATTGAACTCCTGTCCCGGCAAGGGTTGATCGAACCGTTTGAACACCGGCACGTCCACGCAACGACCGGCATGTCCGGGGGCCTGTCGTGCGCCGGGTATGATGTCCACATGGGCGACGAGATCAAAGGGGTGGATTGCTTCCGCAACAAACCCGAACGGCATCAAGGCTGCTGGATTCTCCCACCGCGCACCGGATGCCTCGCCGTCACTGTGGAAAAGTTCATCCTGCCTCCCGATATCTGCATGCTCTACTTCAACAAGAGCACGTTGGCGCGGCAGTTCCTGAATGCCTGCGCAACGCTGGGCGAGCCAGGCTGGGAAGGGCATCTGACGCTGGAGCTCTACAACCAATCGGACTTCCCTTTCCTTCTCACGCCCGGGCAGCCGATCGGTCAAGTGATCTTCAACGCCCTTGACCAAGACACAGCTTTCCCGTATCGTGGGAAGTATCAGGGCCAGGCTGCTGTGCCGGTCGAAGCCAAGAGGGAATGATCATGTGACTGACATTCCGTTTGAGGCTCTGTTCGCGCAAGGGGGTGCCGCTCGGATGGCATTGGCATCGCAATGGGGCGAGTGGGCAGATGCCTTCTGCGACAGCCTGTTGGCCAAGATGGCACAAGACCACGTTGAAGATTTAGTGTTGCAATACGGCGCCCACTTTGTTACGTTCGGAACCAATAGCAACGGGGTGCACATAAACGTCCGTTGGACGTCCAACGAAGGGTTTACCACATACTACGGCGCAAACGTGGCTGCGGCGCTGGGTAACTTGTGGATTGCACGGGCAGCTTATTTCAAGGCCAAGGAGACACCCAATGGCAAACCTAATCCTGGTCATGCAGGACATCCTGAAAAAGTCGAAGTATTACCGTGGACCGGTTGACGGGAACATTACCCCGGATTTCGATGACGCGGTGAGCAACTACAAGGCCGAGCTCGGCGGCATGATCCGTCGCCCGTTCATCGGACCCGAGACGCTGAAACTCATGGGGCTCGATGCCGCACGCCTGAAAGAACTGCCGGCACCGTGGGTCAACGAGATGGGCCGCTACATGGGCATGCACGAACGGGCCGACAACAAGACCCTTTTGAGATGGCTCAAGTCCGATGGTTCGACGTTGGGCGACCCCGCTAAACTGCCGTGGTGTGGTGACGCCGTTCACACGTCCATCCGCCTGACGCTGCCGGATGAACCGTTCAGCGGGGATCTTGCCAAGAATCCCTACTGGGCGCTCAACTGGTTGCAGTTCGGCACGCCGACCCAGCCCTGTTACGGCGCAATCTTGGCGTTCGAGCGTCCGGGTGGCGGGCATGTCGGGTTTGCAGTCGGTATTGACGAGAAGGCCCGCAAGATCCGTGTCCGCGGCGGCAACCAGAAAGACATGGTGTCGGATGCCTGGCTTGACATTGCCGGGCCTTCGGTGAGACTTCGCGGATACCGCTATCCGCTGACGTTCGACCGTGCCCCGAAGCTGGTTTTGCCGAAACTGGACTCGAAAAACAACAAGTCGGTGTCAGAACTGTCTTGACAATCATTGCGTGTCCCTCATACACGTGGAACAACGGGTATGAGGGGCAGGCCTTGGACGGGTTAACGGCAACAGAAATTATCCGAGAGCTTGGTGGGGGTTTGAGTGCCCTTGTCATCCTCGCAATGGCATGGTGGATCTGGATGCAACAGCGCCGGATCAATGACCTTACCGACAAATTCATCGCACAGAACGGTGAGAACATCGCGTCGATGATCAAACTTACCACTGCCATCCGGGAACGGAGGCCAGTCGATGAATAAGTGGCTTGAAGACCTGCTTGCTCCACTCTACCGCGGACAACGGCGGTTCGCGCAGACCGACGTGCTCGTTGAGAAGCGTCAAGAAGCACGCCTGGAACTAGACGAAGCCATTGACGCATTGGCGCGGGCAAGATCAAGGAAGGCCAATGAAAATGGCGCATGAACTATACCTACTCACGGCGGTGATTGTCGCCCTGACCATGCTGACCCTTGTTGTCGGATATGCTCGGGTGCTCTTCAGCGCAAAGCGGGCGGCGTTTCACATCGCCGCCTCCACCTGCCTGGTGTTCTTTGCCTTCGCGGCGCGGGCCTGGTTCTGGGACCTCGGCGAGGTTCTCGGATATGAGAGTGGGCGCCCAATCGAGATCAACGCGATCTTCAATCTCCTGGCTATCTGGAGTGCGATGCATGGGCACTACGCCCTTTACCTGATGATCCCCGAAGCCGACAAGGCGAAACACAGGTGGAACATCTTCACGGCGTGGATGTATCCGCCATGGTTGCTCATCCATGAGGTTCGTTCCGTGTTCACAAGGTTTCGGAAATGATCAACCGTTTGCTCGTCCTGGCAGGACTGCTCGGCCTCCTGGCATTGTCCACAACGATGTGGTGGAATGCCCGAGAAGCCCTGTCAGAGGCGCGCCGGGAGATCGAAAGCCTTGAGAAGACCCGTGAGGCCGACAACCGCGCATTCAAGCGGATCATGTCCGAGCGTGACGAAATCCAGCGGCGTTACGATATGGTGACCCGTGAACTGTCGGAGATCACAGATGAGCCCTCGGTTAATTATCTTGACACTCCTGTGCCTGATTCTGTGCGCAGGTTGCTCGAACGTTGAGTCCAAGATGCCTCCGGAGGCCCTGCTTGTGAAAGCGGCGCCTCTGCCGAAGCCCCCTGTCCCAACAACCCGCGCGCTGGTGTCGCGCACCCTCTCGTCAGAGAAGGCCTACGATGAAGTGGCATCTCGGTTGAATGCACTCATTGATTGGATTTATGAAACTGCTCCTTGACAAGGCGTTATGGTATCCCGTATCGTCGGGGAAAAGAGCAGGAACACCATGTTGGATCTGGACGACATCTACCTAAAGTATGCCCAGCGGTACATCCTGATCGGGAACCCGAAACAGGCCGCGCTTGACGTTGGCGTGCCTGCGGACTCGGTCAACGAGTTCCTCCAGAACACCAAATCCCATCCGGAAGTCCTGATGCTCATTGCGCAGGCCGAGACCGAGATGCCGGATTTCGAGGATGCGACCTCGGTCAAGAAATGGATCCTGAAAGCCCTGATGAAGGAAGCAAACTTCCGGGGTCTGGGTGCGCAACAGTCCGCACGGATCACCGCGCTGAAAGCGATTGCCGAGCTCACAGGGATCGAGCCTGCCAAGAAGATCGACGTGAACGCAGGGATCCCCGGTGGCATGATTCTGTTGCCTGTCATGGATGCGGCCGCATGGGAAACCTCGGCTGCCGAGATGCAAGAAGACCTCAAGAAGCGGGCACGGGAATGACCACGATCATCTGCGACGGCAAAACGATCTACGCGGACAGCCGCGGTTACACCGGCGACAAGACACCCATCGGAATCAAACGCAAGGTTCACAAGTTTGAGTATGGCGTCTTTGCCTGCTCAAGCGTGCACCCGGGCGTGCCGGAACAACTCCTGGCGCTGCTCAAGGCACAAGGACCCTACGCCAAGGTTGATCCGACATTTGACGGGGATGCCTTGTTCCTGCAATACGATGGCACGGTGTTCTTCTACAGCAACGGTCCGGGTTGGGTGATCCTTGAACCGGGACAGGTTCATTGCATCGGATCAGGCTCGCAATATGCACTCGGTGCCTTGGCGGCTGGGGCATCCCCGGTCCAGGCGCTGGAGCTCGCAATCGGGCTCGATGTGTGGTCATCCCTGCCGATCTACGCGGAATCAATCTGATGTCCCTTATGGAACCGACCATCGCGTGGAAGCCGCTGGCCGGATCCCAGACGCTCGCACTCTCGTGCCCGTGCAATGAGATCCTTTACGAAGGTTCGCGCGGACCTGGCAAAACGGACTCGCAGCTTATCAAGTTTCGGCGTTATGTCGGGCTCGGGTATGGGCGTTACTGGCGCGGCGTCATCTTCGACCGCGAGTACAAAAACCTTGACGACTTGATCTCAAAGTCGCAACGCTGGTTCCCACAGTTCGGCGGACCCAAGGCATCATTCAAATCCTCGACCTCGGACCTCAAGTGGGTCTGGGACACCGGCGAGGAGCTCCTGTTCCGTCAGATCAAGCGGACGCAGGACTACTGGAACTACCACGGGCAAGAATTCCCCTTCATCGGGTGGAACGAGCTTGCGAAGTATCCGACGCCGGACCTCTACGAAGCAATGATGTCCTGCAACCGCTCGTCCTTCCTGCCCGAGGAAAGCACGCCGCGCCGCGATCCACGGGACACGAAGAAGCGCGGACCGAACGACCAAGGGTTTGCAACACTGGACGGCGCACCCCTGCCGGACATCCCCCTAATGACGTTCAGCACGACCAACCCTTATGGCCCGGGTCATACTTGGGTCAAACGGATGTTTATCGACCCCGCCGAGCCGGGTGTCGTGATGAAGACCACCACTGACGTTTTCAACCCTCGGACTCAGAAGCGCGAACCTGTCACCAAGACAAAGGTTCGGTTGTTCGGCTCATACAAAGAGAACCGTTACCTGTCACCCGAATACGTCGCCAGCCTGGAAGCAATCCGGGACGAGAACAAGCGCCGCGCGTGGTTGTGGGGCGACTGGGACATTGTTGCCGGGGGTGCATTCGATGACCTCTGGGACGCGCGTGTTCACGTTGTTCCGCGGTTCCGTGTGCCAAACAGTTGGCGGATCGACCGTTCGTTTGACTGGGGTTCGTCGCACCCGTTCAGCGTGGGTTGGTGGGCCGAGGCAAACGGGGAAGAAGCCGTCATGCAAGACGGAACCACGTGGGCCCCTCCGCGTGGCACCCTGATCCGCATCTGCGAGTGGTATGGTTCGGAAGAGATCGGGCGCAACGTGGGCTTGAAGATGTCCGCGAAGAACATTGCGGTTGGCATCACCGAGTATGAAAAGACTCTGCTCGCCCTTGGATGGATCGGGCAGAAGCCAGTCGCCGGTCCCGCCGACAACCAGATCCGTAACGTAACCGAAGAAGACGTTGACACCATCGAGATCAAGATGGCGAAAGAGGGTGTCCTGTGGGAAAAGTCCGACAAGTCTCCTGGCTCACGCATAAACGGTCTCCAGCTCATGCGAGATCGCCTAGAGGCATCACTTGACAACGAAGGTCCGGGCATATACGTTATGGACAATTGCCGAGCGTTTATTGGCATCATACCGACGCTGCCCCGTGACGAGGACAACCCGGATGACGTTGATACCGAGGCCGAAGAACACATCTGGGACGACACGCGTTATCGCGTCCTAGCAAGCAGCAACCGTTACGCAACGTCCATCAACGTTCACACCCCGAGGTAGTCCATGGCAAAGTCAACTATTCTGACACCGCGGGATGGACGTCAACCTTCCAAGCCTTCGGTCGCTGTTCTTCCAAACGTGTCATACATCCGACCCGAAGTCGTCAACGCCCTGCCGCGCTGGGAACTGATTGCCGATTGCCTGGACGGTGAGGATGCAATCAAGGCCAAGCTGGACAAATACCTACCTGTGCCTGACGCCGAGGCAGGTGGCACGACGACCTCTGCTCGGTATAAGAGCTACATCATGCGCGCCGTGTTCTACGGTGTCACCGCTCGCACCCTGACAGGCCTTGTCGGGCAGGTGTTCGGCCGTGATACTCTGATCACGTTGCCGGAAGGGTTGATGCAGCTGGTCGAGGACGTGGAAGGCACAGGCACGGGCCTTGAGCAACAGGCCAAGAAAGCCCTTGAGTACGTGCTGTCCTTCGGACGCGGTGGGCTCCTGGCCGACTACCCCAAGACCAATGGTACCGTGACCAAGGCCCAGATCGAGTCCGGCGAGATGCGGCCGATCATCAAGCTCTACAATCCTCGGAACATTATCAACTGGCGCACGAAGAAAGTGGGTGCAAAGACCCTGCTTTGCCTTGTCGTGCTGCGTGAGACCATCGACGTGGAGGATGACGGGTTCGAGACCAAGACGGCGGTCGCGTATCGCATTCTCAAGCTCACCCCGAAAAACGTCTACACGGTCGAGATGTATCGTGAAGATACCCAGAACGGGAAAACCGTTGTTGTCGCGCATGACGCGCCTGTCACGCCGACCAAGGCAGACGGTTCCACGTTTGACGTGATCCCGTTCACTTTCTTCGGTCCGGAAAACAACGATGCCGATATGGACGCATCGCCCCTGTATTCCATGGCCACACTGAACGTTGCGCACTATCGCAACAGTGCCGACTACGAAGATGCCTGCTTCATCGCTGGGCAGCCGACACCGGTGTTCTCGGGCCTGACCGAGGAATGGGTCAAGTCGGTTATGAACGGCAAGGTCTTCCTTGGTTCGCGCGGTGGCATCATGCTGCCCAAGGACGGGGCGGCGTCCATGTTGCAGGCACAGCCGAACATGATGCCGAAAGAGGCCATGGACATGAAGGAAGGCCAGATGCGCGCACTCGGCGCCAAGCTGGTTGAAGAGCGTTCCATCCGCCGCACGGCGACCGAGGCCACGCAAGACGAAGCCGCTCAGACGTCGATCCTGTCCAGCGCGACGAAGAACGTGACCGCAGCCTACACAAAGGCCCTCCTGTGGGCACAAGAGTTCGCTCCCAGCGCAGCAGGGGAAATCGTCTTTACGCTCAACAGTGACTTCGACCTGTCCAACATGTCGCCGCAGGAGCGCCAGCAGCTTATTGCCGAATGGCAGGCCGAGGCGATCACGTTCAGCGAGATGCGGTCGGCCTTGCGTCGCAATGGCGTTGCGACGGAAGACGATGACATTGCCATGGCGTCGATCAAAGAGAACCCGCCTGCCTCATCCTTGATGGCGCAAGCGGCTCTTGAGGCGAAAGCCGCAGGTGGTGGCGAAGAAGACAAGGGCGGCGACAATGGCGGAAATTGAGGGGGTGCACAGCGCCGGTCTCAGTGACATCCTAACTCAGCGGCAAATCTACGTTGAGCAGGCAAAAGCGTCATTGCATGACCAATACAGCATCATTACTCTCGCTGTCGTCATGGCCCTGTTGCAGGCTCTCGCTCGCAACCGGGTTACCAATTTCCAAGACGCCGACCGCGCCACCCTGTCGCGGATTGTGAACGAAGTCCTTGTTGCGTTTGACGCTGCGTCGGCGACGTATAAGGGCAACGTCATATCCTGGTTACAGCGATACACACGCGAAGAGCATTTGTTCTTCGCGGTCGCAGTTCGCGCCGCCATTGTGACCCCCGATGAAGGCATGACACCTGCGGACCTCAACCTTGAGTGGGGGCCCATCGCGGCAGGGATCCTCGGTGCAACAGGCCTGAGCCTTGAGCAGACCTTGTCCAAGCTGATTGCCGATCAAAGGATCAACATCCGACAGGCGATCCAACGTGCTCACGCTCTGAACCTTCGCACCGATTCCCTGCTTACCGCAATGGAAGGCACACCGTCGCGTCTGCGCAAGGACGGGGTCTTGACCAAGATGCGCAACTTCGCGGCGACGACTGTGGACACCCTCGTCCAGTTCGGGATGTCGATGGCTCGCAACCAGAGCATGCAGAAGTTCCTGAATTACATTGTCGGCTACACCTGGGTCTCCGTGCTGGACGCGCGAACCTCGGACATCTGCCGTTCCCTGTCCGGGCAGCGTTTCGCGTTCGGGCAAGGACCCATGCCCCCGATGCACCTGCGCTGTCGCTCGCACGTTGAACCTGTGTTCTCCCTTGAGACTGTGTTCCGTGAAGGCTTCGGTGCAGCGTTCCGCGCAGGGGAGACATACTACGAGTGGCTCAAGCGCCAACCCGAAACAATCCAGGATGACGTCCTCGGGCGGACAAAAGGATCTTTGTTTCGGAAAGGAGGCTTGACAGCCGCACAGTTTGCTGTCACGGTCGTTGACAGAAAGTTTCAACCGCTGACCCTTGAGGAACTGCGGAAGAAGTTCCCGAATCTATTCCGTAACGCCAGAGTGTAGGAGAAGCAAAATGGCGCTGAAACGTAAACTGACCAAGGTCGAATATGACGCCCTGCCGGACGTGCTCAAGACCGAGTACAAGGCCGAAGGCGACGCCTACATCCTGGAAGTGGATGATCCGGCATTTGCGGCGCTCAAGGCCGAGAAGGAAGAAGAGAAGCGGAAGCGCGAGAAAGCCGAAGCGGATCTCAAGGCCAAGAACGATGCCGAAGCAGAGACCGCCCGCAAGGCCGCGGAAGATGCTGCTCGGGCTGCTGGCGACGTTGCCGCGCTGGAGAAGTCCTGGAAAGACAAGCGCGATGCTGACGTGGCGGCCGAAGCTGCCAAGACCGCTGCGACGACCGCGGCTCTCCGGGCGCTCGTTGTGGACAGCGCCGCGCAGAAGATGGCCAACGACATTTCGACCGTGCCTGCCCTGATGGTCGAGAAGATCAAGAGCCGGATGAGCGTTGAAGTCGTGGACGGCGTGCCCCTGTTGCGCATCCTGTCCACAGACGGCAAGCCCTCGGCCCTGTCGGTCGCCGATCTGCAAAAAGAATTCCTTGACAACCCTGACTACAAGGCGATAATCAAGGGATCACGTTCGAGCGGCGGCGGTGCCGGCGGTTCGGGTGAAGGCGGCGGTGCCGGCCACAAGAAACTCTCCGAGATGACCGGACTTGAGGAAGTTGCGTTTGCAAAAGCGCACCCCGAAGAGTACAAGGCGATGCTCGGGAAATAAAACCCTCAAGGAGCGCATCATGGCGACCGTCCAACTTGCTGACATCTACAACCCGCTGACCTTTGCTCGCCGCGAGCAGGAAGCCCAGCTGGAGCTCAACCGCTTCATCAACTCGGGCGTTCTTGTTTCGGATGCCGAACTGCAGAACCAGATCGGTGCCGGGGGCAACATCGGCGAACTGACGAACTACAACCCGCTCGGCACCCCCGAGCCGAACTACTCGACCGACAACCCGGCCACCCTGTCGACCCCGAACAAGGTCAACACGGCGAAGATGTCGTTCCGCCTGGCCAGCCAGAACCAGTCCTGGTCGACCATGGACCTGTCCCGTGAACTCGCGTTTGTGGATCCGGTCTCTGCGATCACCAGCCGCGTCGGGCAGTACTGGGCGACCATCAACGAGCGGCGCCTGATCCGTTCGGCGCTGGGTATCCTGGCTGACAACGTTGCCAACGATGGCGGTGACATGCGCTTCTCCGTTGCGACCGACACCTCTGGTGCCGTGACCGACGCCGAGCGGATCTCGGCCGGCACCGTGCTGACCGCGAAACAGACCATGGGCGACCATGCCGGTTCCTTGTCGGCGATTGCGATGCACTCGGCGATCCACACCCGCCTCCAGCGGCAGGGTTCGATCCTTGACCACTTCGATCCGGAAACGGGCCGCCTGCTCTATTCGACCTACCTCGGTTATACCGTGCTGGTCGATGATGTGCTGCCGGCTGTCGCCGGGACGAACCGCATCACCTACACCTGCATCCTGTTCGGCATGGGTGCGTGGGGCTGGGCGAACGGCAAGGTCATGGTTCCTTCGGAAATGGCTCGCATCCCGGGTGCTGGCAACGGTGGTGGCCAGGACGTCATCCACTCGCGTCGCTCCGACCTGATCCACCCGATGGGCTTCTCGTTCACCTCCGCCAGCGTGGCTGGACAATCGGCGACCCTCGCCGAACTCCAGACTGCGACCAACTGGAACCGGGTCTGGGCGCGGAAGCATATCCCGATGGCCTTCGTCCAGGTCAACGACTAACCGGTTGGGGGCCTTCGGGCCCCCAACTTTCAACCCCAGCAGCTCTGGAGAAGAAGCATGTCCGCTGACAAAAAACCTTGGGAAGGCGAAAAGCC
>OFRF01000304.1_pt1 | contig 12679 bp, 13 predicted proteins | sample 1543081 | NCBI WGS metagenome assembly OFRF01 (sample SAMN07774232, study PRJEB24372) | wastewater metagenome
GCTCTTGCCGCTGCGAAATTTGGAAGGACATTTTTGTGACTTCTAACGCCAGCGGTAACCAGACGGCCCGTCAGGGCCGGTCTGGTTGACCAACGGGTTCGGCGGCAATTTACGGAGGACAGAATGATTGATGCGCTTGATGCCATGACGGCGGTGGCTAAACAACTGCCGGAGGACGGAATAACTTTCCGTGAATTTGTGACGCGCGCCGCCCGCTTGCGCGGAGACTCCGACGATGTGATTGAGGCAACGATTCGCCTCTGGGAACAGGACGGCGGAGAAGCGGACGACATTGTGAAAATTGGCTCGGCTGGAATGAGGCTGAATTGACGCCGAACGCTGGAGGTAACCAGCCGCCGCGATAGGCGGCTTAGGAAACTGAAGGTGTGTTTTCGGCGGTCTGGTTGACCGCAATGTTAGAAGGCTGGTTGAGAAAGGAGAAAGCGATGTGTGACTACCAAGGCTATGAATTTGGAGCGAGCTACCCGGACAGCGTGTGCATTGACGGCAAGCTGTTTGATGCCGACAACTGCGACAACGACGGAAATTTATACGACACGGGAGAAGACATTCCGTGCCCGATATGCGACGGAGCCGGGGCGATTGAATACTGGACCGAGCGCAACCGAATGGGCGGTGGGTCGCGCAAGGCTGCAAACAAAGCGGCGATCTCGCTGGTTGCGGACATCCGCTCAAACCGAGGCGTGCCTTCTAACGCATGAATTCACAGGCGACCCGCAGCTTTATCGCGGGGCGTCCTGTGGAATGACGGGTTAGCCGCCACCCGTGGAAGAGCGGAAACACTGAAAAGGAAACAACAATGCGCGAACTTAACGAACACAAGATCAACCCCGGCAACGACACGCTGACCATTACCGTGCTGGACGAGCCGGGCCACGGCGGCGCGAACCACGCGTACGACATTGAAGGCGGCGAGGCGGTGCCGACGCACCTGCGCTTTCAGAACGGCCCGATCAATGCAGACGGCAACGGCGTGAATGGCATTACGCACGAGGCGCTGCTTGCGGTGCTGTGTGACCGCCTGCGCGGGTTTCAGGCCGGGCCGTATGCTTGCAAGGCTAACGCCTGCGCACTGACGCACTTGGAAGAGGCGCAGCACTGGCTGCAACAGCGCACCATCGAACGCATGCGGCGTGGCGTCGAAGGTACGCATACGGTTTGATTCAGGGGCTGTCATCGGTTCAGGCTGGTGATGGCTAACGCAAAGTAGACATCAAAACCGCCGCCTATTCTGCCGTAAGGCGACAAAGGCGGCGGCGTTGATTATTTGGCGTTGATCAGGTCGGTTTTGCGCTGACTGGAGAAGCTGGTGCCGAGGTAATAGCCGGACACCGAGCCCAGCACCAGGCTGATGATCGACGACACCACCATCGCCTTGATTTCCATCGTCCAGTCCGGCCCGAAGATAACCGCGCCGACGACCATGTAGACCAGCGGCAACATGCTGGCCGAGATGATGAAGGCGGGCGACTTGAATACGCTTGCCCCAGCGTTCTGAAATTCCACATCGGCTTTACGCGCGCCGGCAATACCGCCGCCACCGGACTCGCCGGTGAGCGTGTACCATTGCGCCTCGATGGCGCTGGCGTAGTGGCTGGCCAGCTCGGGGTCGGCCTGAATCGCGGCGACTGCGCCTTCCGCCGTGGGCTGGTCTGTAACCGCCTTGGCGATCTCCACAGCGATCTCGGCGGCCTTGGCGTTTTTCTCGGCCTGTTCGCCATGCCCGAAAATGCGGATCAGCGCGGGTGCGGCCTGAATAAGGCTTGGAATCGCTGCCAGAATGAAGGGCGCCATGTCGGTTTCTCCTGGTTGTGTTTGGGTTGGGGCTGGATTTTCTTGAAAGGGCGCGGCGCTCTGGCCGCCCTCCTTCGTCAGTCGATCAAGGAAGGCCAGGCAGCCGGCCATTGATTTCGTCGGCTGGCCGTAGGGACTGCCGGGAAGGGATGCCCATTCGCGGTTACAGCGCTCCAGCGCGGTTGGCCAGTCGCCTTCAAGGACCGCAGGCAAGGCACGGCGGCGCTCGATCAGGTAAAGCGCGGCGCGGTCCTGGTTGGCCGCTGAAAAGTCGGGAAGGTCGAGCGCCTTCTGGCATTCGTCCCAGGTCTTCGAGAGGAACTGATACGCACCCGCCGCCGTCGAGGTGACCGGCTTGCCGCCCAGGTTGCGCGTGATGGCGATGCGCGGGTGGTCGTCCAGATCGTTGATGATGCCGCCACCGAAAAATGTTTGATACCCGGCACCTTCGGTCCAGCGAATGAGCGCCAGGAAGGCCTGGACGTTCGGGTTTTTCAGGGTGACATCGTAATGCGTCATTTCACATTGTCCTTGATCCATGTCCAGCCGCCGGCAGCGACGGCAAGCAGGCTGGCCAGCTTGGTGAAGAACCACGCGACGGCCTTGGAGCGGCCCCACATCTCTGCCATTTCCTCAAGCGCCGGCCGGGTGATTGATTCGCTTTGAATGTGATCTTCAAGCTTGCGGTCAAGTGCGATCAGCATCCCATCCTGACGGTCCAGGCGTTTCAACAAGAGTTCGACAAGTTCGTGCGTGGTCATGCGTTATTCCCTTCTCGACTCTTTGGCCGGGATGTGGTTTGAAATTAGGCGTCGGCGGTGATCCTGACGACGTTTGTTCCATCGGCCATGACTATTGCGGATTTGGTCGTGGCGATGGTGATCCCGGTGCCGGTTGCTCCGATGATCCGCACCGATTGCGCCGTGTTGTTGATGACCGTCCATTGGTGCGGGAAGGTGATCGGCACGATGAAATCGCGGGTGGCCGTGACCGTTCCGGCGCTTATGTTGATTACATCGACATCAACTTCCGCAGCGGTCGCCGTGTAGTTCGCATCGGTCGGGAATGAACGGGTGAGCATTTGCGTTTGCTTGGCAAAGTTCAGGAAGCGGTCGTCGTACCAGGTCGTGATAGTTGACGCGCCAGTAACCGCCCTGCCTATCCGCCAATATCCGGGCGTATAAGCAGTGACATTTTTCGAGACTGCGCCGGTCGATGGGTTGGCCTCGACGTAGTTTGTGGTCGAGGCATTCAGTGCCACGGTGCCGTCGGCGATGGTCGTGACCACGCCATTGATCGACAATTTGCCGCCGTGATAACCGAGCGATAACCCGGAGGTAGTTGCATTATTTTTTCCATAGATAGCCGATGGAGAAACAGCATCGAATAGTGCGTTGGCTTTGGCTGTCTGGTTCCCTTGGCCTAGAGCCACAGTTCCAAATGGGGTAGCAGAATCGCTCATGGTTTTCCTTTATAGCGGGCTGGGCAGCGGCGAGGCTGGCGGAGTAAAGTTAGCCGTATAACGGGCGGCCGATGTATAGCGAATATCTCTTATTTTTACGTTAGGGCAATATGTGAGACCGTATGGGTCATATCCAAAATTCAGAATGACCGGGCTATATGAATTTCCCGGATCAAGATAATCAAGAGAATCAGAAAATGACCCGACCTGACTGCCATCAACAAACAGCCGGGTGGTCGTGCCTGATTTGCACAAAGCAACGTGATATTCATTGTTTATTGTAAAAATTCCCGTTGCTGATATTATTTGATCGACACTCCAACTATAAAAATTGATTCCGCCAGCGGTGTTTATGTAAAGCGTTATATATACACCGTTTGTCTGATATGGCCGGTCATCACGCAAGAAGATTAGACGGCTCATTGAAAGCGGCGTTACCCTCAGTTCATGTGTAAAATCTCCGGTTCTTGGGAATAAATCACTTGCCCCGTTGATGTGCATCCAATCATTTACACCGTCAAAAACTCCATATCCGCCGCTATTTGTCGGGCCGTTAATCGGTGTAACCGTATGGCCAATAGAGTCATTAAAATTACTCGAACACGGCATGAACAATCTGACTTGATCGGCAAACGGGTCTAGGCTGAGATACCGATAAACCGAAGCGACAAGCGGGTCGCCTCTGCCAACCACGGACGATAGTTGGTAGGCTTTGACATAGAGAGTTTCCTGATTAACCCCAAAGTCGACAATCTGCTCGCTCGATGGATAAGCAGCGCTCAAAGACGATAGCCCTGTTTTTGTGCGTTTTAGGGTTGAATAAGACGAATCCCATATTTCTATTTCATATTGCTCGGACGTTTCACCAAGCGGAACAACTGCCCCACTGAATACCTCGACGGGCGTTCTGGTTCTACGGACCCCACTGATTGTCCAGTCAAGCGTCTGAGGGTGTCGGCTGCCATTTATATCAACGGGTGACAATGGAAGCAGTGATTTTGCATTCGATGTAAATTCAATGCCTGTCGCGGAATCAATCGACCGTCCCTGGGTAACGGCGCGGTATAGTCGCGGGCTACCTATGGCGGACACTGGAAGCGGCATAAAATTGATTGCCGTTACCAGCATGATAAGCAGGTCGCCGGTCACATGGTTTCCAGTGTGCTGCTCGGTTCCATAAAGCCCGCGCAAAAAGTCGGTTAGCGTATAAACGCCAGAGCTTACAGAAACCGTCTTGAATGCCACGATTTCCCAGCGCCCGTCAGCGCCATAAGCAGCCAACGTGCTGCCGGCAAAAAACTGATCTTCGGTAACAGACAACACCGAAGCACCGGGCGTGAGCGGCGTTATCGTAAGGGCTGATTTATTGTCAATCGAATATGATCCAGCCGCGCTCAATGCGGAAGTGCTGATAAATACCTGCGCCAGCGAGTTTGTCGAACCGACCACCTGATAACTTGCGCCGGAATCATCCGACCTTACAAGCGCCGCGCCAGGCCATCCAGATGCCGCGCCCATCAATCCATAGGCAGCACCGGCAACATCCTGTTCTTCATGAATCCGCGCAATGTCGAGCAGGTAAGCATCCGTAAGGCCAGCCAAGCCGATCAGCATTGGCGGTTTGACAAGCGGTTCAGCACCGAGGGCGGTTGATGTATAGGTTGCGGCGGCTGACAGCACAGCAGAACACTCAAGGATACCGTCAGCGCGGTATTCAATTCGGATGATGCGCGCTTCGTAAGATGCGCCACGGTGGGAAATTGTAACTACGTCGGCTGGCTCCAGGTGCGCCCACGTTGGCGGCAGCGCAAACGGCCCGAGCGTCGTTCGCTCCAACCAATCTTTCGACAGCAAAATATCCGCTATCTGCGCGGCCTCGGTTGGAGTCATTACGATGGCAAGCTCTACCCGACGCTCTCCAACTGAGCACACATTGAGCCGCTCGGCGTATTGCTCATCAGTATCGTACTCACGACTTGCATTGGGGAATATAACGGAAACCTTGCAGGGTAATTGCGAGTCCATTTCGCGCGTTACAGGCAGCAGCGTTTGCGCTTTCCCGTCTGCACTGGTGCCAAGGTCAATCTCTTGAATTGACGCAATAGACGCGCCGCCACGACTGACGAACTTTACTTTATATCCTGCCTGAAAAGCATCAAACGGAAATGCCGCCTGGAGCGGGTCAAACCCTGAGCGAATTGCCGCCAGTGTTGAAATTTTGAATCCGCGAACATCCGAATCAGTCAACGTCGATAAAACCAGATCGGACGAACCGATTCCCCCGAGGGCGCATTCTGCTGTAACAATATCGCGCAACTTTGCCACGGAATCATCAAGCACTGGAGACATTAAGGTAATATCTTTCAACCCATTACGAGCGCCACTTGTATTATGTTGATAAATCCCATACGCAACGAATTCATCTTCGCTTAAAACATGAAATCCAGTCAGCCCAAGAAGCGAATAATTCGGGTTTGTCATGTACGGAAATGTTTTCGTAATTACGCCATTGTCCCACCTTGTTATTTTTGACCCAGTAATATTGACCGACGAAATATAAACCGTCACATCGTCAATCACCTTCATGCTGAGTGGTGATCCCCCTCCAGTATCTTGATCGTAAGTCGCTGCAAGCGTCAGATCGGAGCGGTTGAATTTATAAAGCGTCTGCGTGGTAGCTGCTGTCGTGTTTTTGAGAGCCCACACAAAATTTTCAGAGGCACCAATCGAAATAATGTCGTAGGTTGAGGCTGTTACCAAAGGGTAAGAGGAATAACCAAGTTCAACGATGACCGAACCATCAGCGCCGAGAAAAACCTGGCCTCGGTCAATGCAGGCTTTTGTGAAAAACGCATTTTGCCCGCTCGTGTAATCAGGCCATTCAGAAATCAGCCCTGCCGTACCCCAAAAGCGCCATTTTTTTCTAGGATCGATTGACCCTGCGGTGTGAAAACTGATCGCCGTTTGCGTATCATTTTGAGTCACATCGACAAAACGGAAGGTGTAGCCCCACCCACCAGACGGCGCGCTAATTGAATATGTGCTTTTTACGTCGGAGTAGGGGAATTCCATTCGCCCCCACCACAATTCAAGCGGGTTGCCGTTTAGCGCATAGTGCGTCTGGATGCAATAGTTAGCTCCCGTCGCATCAAATGCGAAATTCCGAAGGTTGAGAATTGTTCCATATTCCGTCCCGCCGATAGCAAGAACAGAAATATCGTCAATGACGGTGTTTGTATGAGAGTACGCCCCATCGACCACAATCTCGGCCTTGACCTGCGCTCTAACCAGGGTATTTGACCATTTTTCAAGGTTCAAATCTTCGATTACCAGATAGCATTCGCCGGGATAAGCGCTTACATTTGCAACCCCTTTATCAGCCTGCATTCTGGCGTTCGGCAACTGGTCATCCGATCCTCTGTAAAGGGTAAATTTGACCCCTGTAGAGCTTTGATCCTGTATTTGAGAAAGCGCGTTTTCGGCAACCTGCAAGTCAGTAGCCCCGCTGTCTGCCTGATTAACTGCCGAGGAAACCAGATCATCACCAATCCACAGTCGGCGAATTCCTGTAATCGGGCCTTTGCACAAGCCGACAGCAAATGTCGCGTAATAGCTATAGGTCGTGACTTCCGAGCCGCCGCCGCCCTTGCCGCCCTGTTCTTCCGTGGTCGTAACTTCTCGGATTTGGTTTCCCTCAAGCCAGAAAACATTACCGGACACCATTGTCGTTCCGTATAGCCGCGGCTTGATTGCGCCATAGGTTGAGGTCTGAACCTTCAGGTCATCAACACGCGGCCCGATAATATCCGGGCCGCTTGGCGGGTCAATCGCGCCGCCGATAGCGCCGCCAATGGCCGCGCCGAGCGCGACATAAGAGCCTGGAATCAAGAACCCGACGGCCGCGCCACCAATTGTCCCAATCCATTGCCCTGCTGATTTAGCCATTGTCGTTTATCCGGTAAATTCGCACGACTCGGCCCTGCCATTCGCGGTTGAAATCATGCTCGCAGACCTTTCGGGCGATCGCCCAGGCGTGGATCATGGTCGGGCCGGCGCACAAAGCCAGGTGGCACGGGTCGCCATCGAAGCGCAGCAGCATGATGTCGCCGGACAGCGGCGTGCCACGCACCTGGATCAGCATCGGCTGGGCATCGAGCGCGGCTTCCAGCATCGCCCCGCCAGCACGGCGGGAATAGGCGGGCGTGTCGAACACTTCCAGCCCGGCCGATTTTGCGGAATGCACCATCAGCCCGGCGCAGTCGATCCCCTGCCCGACCGTGCGGCCCTGATGACGAAAAGGAGTTCCGATTGCCTCGCGGGCTGCTGAAATCATCAATTCGGCGCGTGTCATTTGCCGTCACCTACTTGACGATAATCCGATCCGACCGGAATCCACGGATAGCCACCGAATCGCAAAATGTTGCTGAACTTGTCGCGGCAATCTTCCAGGCGCTTGCGGCATCCGGGGATCATCGAATAGGTTGTCCCGACCGTGATCGGGTAAAACGGCGGTTCATACAGCGTGATCGTGCCATCTGCTGCGTAATCCCTGATCTGCAACGGGCGCAATCCGATATTGTCTCCACTGGTAAATTCTATTGTTCCGGAGGCAAATCTGTCTGCCGCATCGGCCCGCGAACTATCGCGGATGACTAGCGACGATGTGACGTGCGTCAATGCGCCGGTAACAGTGATTCCGGCCAGAGATACCTTGCAACCGCCAAACTCTGTCCCGCCGAAGGTCTTGCGGCAGGCTGCTGTGTAGGTATCACCAACTGCCTGATTGAGTAGGTCGACCAGGGCCACATCTTCGATCTTGTAGCGGTCATCGTTGATCGTCGTCTTGCCGAGTGTCGAAGAAACAACCGGCTCGTAATCTTCGACCGGGTTCAGGAAGTCGCAATTAAACAGGAAACATCTTGCACCGTCGAAGACGCCGGAGCGCATGACATCTCGGGAAACGCCAGCAACGTCGACAATTCCTTCAAGGTCGACAACGGACGCGGCCATACCTGATTCAGACGTGTAAGCCGAGAAATCGTAGCCGCTATCTGTCTTGTACACGGCAGCGTTACTCATTGTCAGGTCGAACGGGTATCTGGTCAGGCGAATGACCAGTCCGTTCGTGCACTCGATACGCAAGCACTTGGCGGCGGTCTGATAGGGTGCGACGGTCGCTTTCATGGGTTGAGCAGCTCGATCAGCGACGCTTCGGCCGTGCGGTGGTTCGGGTGTTCCTGGCCGATGGGCAGCGACGAATCAAAACGGACCGGGAAGTCGAACTCGAAGCCGGCGCTCGGCACTTCGCCGGCCTGCGGGCGGGTGTGCACCACGCCGCCGCTGGTGTAGGTCGAATAGGCGCTCGAATTGATCGCCACCGTGATGTGGGTGGCGTCATAGGCGGTGATCAGGGCGCGCTGGCCGTTGATCTGGGTCATGCCGTTGACCCCGCTGATATGCACCGCCATGCCGGTCGTGAAGCTGTGCGTGCCAACCGTCAGAACCGCAGGATTGCTCTTGCCGATGCTGCTGATCGAGGCGCTGACATCGGCGGCGAAGGTGACGAGTCCAGTGGTGGTGGCCACCGACCAGTCGGCGCTGCGGATCGCGGTCGACCCGATGCCGACCAGCACCGTGCCGGCGACCGGCTTCTTGATGACGCGGTAGGGGTAGCCGGTGGCGCCAGCGGTGCCGTTCGTTCCGTATCGCTTGATCAGCTGATAAACGCCGGCCGACACCAGCAGCAAGGGCTGGTCGAAGGCGGTCGGCGTGCCGATGACGCCGTTCGAAGACCACTCGTCGAAGCAGCGCGCGCGGAAACCGGCGAACTTGCCGTGGGCGCGCTGGTAGGTGGCGAGCAGCGTGGTGCGCAGGTCGTCGCGGCTCAGCAGGTAGGAGATGTCGAAGCGGCGCACCGGGAACGGGTGCGTCAGGCTGCGGTATTCCTGCCCGCCCGAGGTCGTCACCACGTTGACCTCGAAATCCTCGGCCCAGGTGCTGCCGTAGCGGATCAGGTCGCTCAGTCGTTCTTCGAGGAAATCAGCCATAGCGGCGCGCTCCGTTCATTGCGCCGAGTGCGGCGCGGGCGGCAGAGGCGTGGGCGCGCTTGACATCGGCGCGGTCGGCATTGCCGTCGATGTTGATGTGCTGGACGATGTTCATGCCGCCCTGCCCGCCCTGCATGTGCACCGGGATGCGCCGGCCGTCGGGCAACGGCACATAGGCTTCCGGCGTGCTGCCTTCGCCGAACATGGCCAGTTGTGCGGAATTGGCGATGCCGCCCCGCGCGTATTTGTGCAGCGGCACGGCGCCGGCGGCGGTCATGATGCCGCCATTGGCGAAGCTGAACAGCGAGGAAAAGTCTTTGATTATGACGCTGCGATTGATCTTGAACAGATCGCCGAACACATCTCCGAACAGCCCGCCGGCATTGCCCGTCTTGCCCATGTCGCCAAACAGCAGTTTGCCGAGCTGGGCGGCGGCGGCCTCGGCGATCATCTTCTGGACCATCTTGCCGAAAGACTTGCCGATGCTTTCCATGCCGTCCTTGGTCGGGTTGATGAAGAAGTCGGCCATCGCGTCCTGGATGTTGTGCGCGGCCTGCTTCGAGAACTCCGTCCACGTGTCGGTGACGCCGGCGGCTTCCTTCTTGGCGTCCTCGATTGAATTCACCTTGGTATCCTTGGCGATCAGCGCATCGCTGACCCGGCCGCGCAGGGCGAGTTCTTTTTCCAGGTAGGCGATCTGGTCTTCGCTGGCGCCGTTCTGCTTGGCGATGGCAATGGCGTCGGCCAGGCGCGCCTGCTCGACGACGCTGATCTGGCTGGCGGTCAGGCCGTAAAGCTCAGTTTCCTTTTCGGCGGCGGCGATCTGCTCGAGCATCGCCTGGTTGCCCTTGACGTTGGCTTCTTCCTGCTTCTTCAGCGCGTCGGTGAATTCCTTGTGCGCGGCGATCTCGCGCTCGAGCGCGGCCAGGCTGGTGAAGCGTGCCTCGATGGTCGCCCGCTGCGCGGCGGTCGCCTTCAGGGTGCCGGCTTCGAGTTGCTGGCGCACCTTGACCGCCTGCTGCTCCGAGGCCGTCATCTTGTCGGTGGCCTCGGCGTCGGCATTCTTGACCGCGATCTGCTCGTCGAGCGACTGGATCAGGCGTGTGGCTTCGTCGATCTTGTCAGCTTTCGGCTTTGGCGGCTTCTTCGGCTTTTCGTCAGGGCTGAAGTCCGCCTCATTCAGCGACTTCTTTGGCTGCGCGAACTTGCGATCATTGGCGTCGAGGTTTTCGGCAGCATTGCCGCCGAGCGCCCGCGCCTGCGCCACGGCTTTCAGGGTTTTTTCCTGAGAGATCAGGCGGTCGTAGCGTTGCTGGTCAAAGTAGCCGTACTGCTCTTTGTCCTTTTCCATCTTCGCCAGCGCCGCCCTGGTGTCGGCGATCTGGCCCTGGATGTTCTTCAGCGGATTGCTGGTAATGGTATTGACGATTGAATTCCAGAACCCGCCGGACGCCGTGGTCGCGGCGACCATCTGGCTGGTCAGGTCATTCAATACCGGAATTACGGACAGTGCGACGGACTTGGCAAACGACCCCATCGAGGCGGTCAGCTTGTTCATGTTCTTTTCGTACTGCTCAGCCTGCGCGGCTTGATCGGCGGTGATCTTGCCGACCAGCTCGCCCTTTTCGGCTAGGTCTTTCAGGAATGGAAGCGCTGCTGCGCCGGTCTTCCCGAGGATAGCCATTGCCGCCGCAGACTTGCCGCCACCGTCTGCGAACTGGTCAAGCGCCTTGGCAATGTCGAGCATTGCTTCGGCGGGGTCTTTCGAGCGCAGTTCCTCAATGCTCAGCCCAATGGCGGCGATGGCCTTGGCTGCACCCTTCGACTCGTCGTCCGAGCCGTGCAGCGCCTTGTTCAGTTTTATGATCGTGGCTTCGACTTGCCCGAAGTCATGCCCGCCGATCTTGGCAACCGAGGCCAGTGCTGACAGATTCTCGACGCTGGCACCAGTGGCCTCTGCCATGTCGTCCAGCGCCGCCGCGAACTTGATGGTGCCTTCGATGGCGTCCTTGAACGCGCCGATGGAGATCGCCGCGCCCAATGCACCGAATATCGGGCCGAGTCCAATCGCTGACTGTTGCAGCCCCGCTAGCGACGACTGGACCGATTGAAATGCGGCCTTGGTCTGGTCCGTCGCGGTGATGATGATCTGTGTTTTTTCGCTCATGTATTCACCGTTGCGGCCCAGGCCATTGCGTCCATTTCAGGTGCTTCCTTCGGCGGCTCCGGGATGTTCTCCCAGGGTTGCCATTTCCAGATTTCAAACCACTCGCCGAACTCGCGGGCGGTCATGCTGTGTTCAAGTTCGCCGACCGTCTTGCCGAGCCGGGCGGCGAGAGCAAACAGAAAGCGGCGCTCGGGCGCCGCCCTCAGTTTTTTTCGATTACCTCCGCATCGAGTCCGGACAGGCGGCGGGCGACACCGAACAGTTCAAGCGTTTCGGTGAAGTTCGCGCCGCCGAAGGCTTCCCATTCGTCCTCGTTGAGCAATTGCCTGCCGTCCTCGCCGACCACCGAGGCGGCGAGCAATTTTGACAGATGGGCGTAGCTTTTCCCGTCTTCCCGGATGTCGGCAAAGATGCCAAGCCGTTCGGACAGGCGCAGCCCCCGGACGATGACTTCGCCGCCCAGCGCCGCCACGGCCACCGTCTCGGACGGCAGCACGGGCAGCGTGAGGCTGTTGCGGTTGAGCGCCATTAGCTCGCGTAGGACTTCGGACCACCCAGCGCGGTGAACACCACGTTGGTTTTGATCAGGTCTTGCGCCGAGCCGGTCGGGCTGAGCGAGCATCCGACGTAGCCGTTAAACACGAACTTCTGGCCGTTGGCGAAGCTGAACAGCGTGGCGCGCTGGGCCTGGGCGTCGGAGGCTGACTTGAGGGCGATCAGGCCGGCGTCGGACGGGTCCCAGAAGGACTCGAACGAGTAGGTCGAAGGATTCGGGAGGCCCGGCACCTGCGTCTTGATCGAATCATGAATGGTCGTCGTGTCGATGAAGCTGAAGTCGCCGCCCGAAGCGTTGATGTTGGTCAGCGTTGCCAGCGTGGTGCCGAAAGTGAGCTTCTGGCTGGTGCCGGACACGAAGGTCGAATAGTTGGTGGTGTCTTCGCCTTCGAGCGTGAAGGTCGAACCGGACGCGGCAGAGATGCGGAAGACGCGGTAGTTGAGTTGGTACATGCCGGAAACCGTCATCAGCACATAATCGCCGTTGGTGTAACCGTGGGCGCTGCCGGTGGTGACGACGCCTGGGCTGGCCTTGGTGATGGCCGAGAGGCTGACGGTGGCAGCGATGGCGGACTGTACGGACACCGCCACGTTGCTCCATTTGGTGATAATTGCCATTTCAATACTCCTAGA
>OFRF01000306.1_pt1 | contig 12640 bp, 18 predicted proteins | sample 1543081 | NCBI WGS metagenome assembly OFRF01 (sample SAMN07774232, study PRJEB24372) | wastewater metagenome
AACTGGCAACACGCTTGACTCTGAATCAAGAAAGTCCAGGTTCGATCCCTGGGTGGGCAGCAAATAATTACGACTTTCTCCGATGAGCCCTTCCAGAGCCTTTATTTTTAGATCCATATGTTTCTGTCATGGCGTGATGGTTCGGACAGAGAAGTCGAAGATTCGCGGGGCGGTTGTCAAAGCAGTTACCATTGATATGATCCATCTGAATTATTGATCTTCCGTCGGGTGATTTCTGGTTCCAACCACATTCTTCACACTTGTCACCGCGAACAGAAATGATATGACGTTTGACAAATACTTTTGTGTCCACCGGAAGTCCTGTTGACCTAGATCGATTGAGTGTGACAGAGTTATTTCCAGAAAGCCACTCTTCAATAAGAACTTCTTTTCTACAATTTTTACATATTGTGTTGTTATTTGTTAGTCTGCCGGGCCGACCACACCGATCACATTTAGTATTTACTTGACGCGACGTGGCAGACTTTTCTGGCCCCGATCTATGTATACCCTGGGATGCCCCGAGTGCTTGATGTTCGCGTGAACAGTAGTATGCTCCGCTCCTAGAATTTTTATGTGATTGCTGTCTATAAAAATCTAATCCACACCATGCACATTGCGTATTTGGTTCGTGCTTGACAGACCGAAGTTGACCTGCTAGAATATATCCACAAGGTCGTGAGCAGGTCAGCCCTTGACCGCGATTAACATAGCGGGCCTCGGCTCGGTAAGGTTCGTTACAAACGTTACAATTTCTTTCCATAATTTAATATCTCCTTCGGGGGCGTCATATAATGGTATTATGCTGGTTTTGCAAATCAGTCATCGGGGATCGTTCCCCCGCGCCTCCACTAGTATATCACATGTTTGATTCTGATATACTCCACCATGGTCGATTAGTTAAATGGTATAACGTGTTCCTGACGCGAACATATCGCAGGTTCGATTCCTGCATCGACTACGCATTCTTCCCGTGCTCGCAAGAGCGTGAATCGTCTAACTAATCGGGTAAGGTTAGATCGCCAGAGAGCGGCCTGCGAGTGCCGTGATCGTTCTCTCTTTCCGGCGCAGATCAGAAACTCGCACCCTGGATGGTATGGTTAATGGCTGACCATTTCGTTTACACCGAAACAGCGGGGGTTCGATTCCCTCACCATCCACGCACATAGGACTGACTCCAATTCAGTCTATTATGGCGGTGATCGGCACCAAAGGCCGGTTGTTCTCCGTGGGACATATAACACGGACGGTTGGCCCTGTATGACCGGAAGATACAGGACAGTTTGATTATTCTGTAAAGATAATCATAGGGGTGGTGCTGGGGTCGAATCTCAGATTGGACACCGCCTCGCCTGCCGGATTAGCATAGTGATAGTGCGGGGCTCTTGTAAAGCCTTGGCGGGAGTTTGATTCTCCCATCCGGCTCCGCCAGCAAAGCATTAAGGTGATGCACGTCCTTCGTAATGACGAGAACTCAGATCAATACTGAGTGCTGGCTCGTAAGTAGTTGACAGAACCGGCCCGGTAGGGTATAGTATAGCAAGTAACTGGACGTAGTGAAATGGAATCACGGTCGCTTTGGGAGCGAGCAGCGGGAGTTCGATTCTCCCCGTCCGGACAAACAACAGGGGGCACTCTGTTGGAGAATGGCAGAATCGTCGCTGTCGATGACGTAGGCGATAATGCACATGCGGTAGATATTCAGCGATATAGTCAGGTCGATACGATGAGGCTATGTGCGGCTGTAACTGGCGAGGGTCAGGGAAATCTATGCTTACCGGCAAACGTATGGTCACAGGGTCACGGCATCGAAGGTCATCCTCTGTGTGCGAGTCGAATCCCGCTTCTCACCCTTTCTTCTGGTACGGACGGTTCAAGACCGGCCCCAAAGGTGATAAGCCGGGGTATCCAGAAGGATCTGCCCACTTAGCCCAACGGTAGGAGGCGTGTGCCTTAGGAGCACAACAGTATCGGTTCGAATCCGATAGTGGGTACTCGTAATAAATATGGCGGGCGGTCTGGCGACCAATGGTGTCTCATATACACTGTTAGCGGGGGTCGAAACCCTGGCTCGCTACAGAGTAATCTTACTAGTGCGACTCGCTCAAATGGTTCTTGACAGTTCGATTCTGTCCTGAGCGACGACCGGAAGATGAGCGGTTCAATTCCGCCCGGCTCCCAAAAGGGGGCCGTTAGTGTAATGGTAGCACGCCGGGTTTACTTATTCCTTCTATAGAAAGGCAGTCAGATGCCTACGCTAGTCATCGGCTCTACGGCCATGCGGGTACATGTTCCTGGCTGGCGAGAGCCCAAGGATCACGATGCCTTTTCTGACTATGAAGGTCTTGTCAAGACCAACTCTGATCTTTTCTGGGACAATTCATTCTACGAGTGGTTGGGATATGGCGACAATACTCGCATTGCCACCCTCGATGAACTCTACACAATCAAAGTTTCACACAGTTATTGGGAACTTCCGAATGGTTCGTGGAACAAGCACATGGCCGATATTGTCGCTCTAAAGCGGGCCGGTGCTGTGCTTGACCCCGATCTTCATGCCATGCTATACTCCGTGTGGCAAAACAAGCACGGACGTAAGCGCGTCAACCTGAACATGGACAAGTCCGAATTCTTTGCAGATGCGGTTAAGCGTATCTATGATCACGACTCTATCCATGAATCGGTTGCTTACGGCGCCCGGCCCATTTACGACACGGTGCTGGTGCCAGGTCAGACTATTGCAATGGATATGTCTGCTATCAAGTCTCTTGACTTTGATACACAGGTGAAGTTGTACCGTGAGGAAATCTACGTCACCGCCCTAGAGCGGTGGGTCATTCCTAGCGGCTACAAATTCTCACCCCGCAAGGCGTATGCTTGGGCTCTCAAAAAGACCATCGTCAGTCTGACGAAGGGATGGAGCGCCACGTTTATCGTTGACAACTATGAAACATTCAGAACGCCAGATATGGACTATGTGAATCATCACCTGTCCAAGTCTGACAAACTAATCAGATTGGAAGCATGATGACCGTTTCGACACTGACGGCTAAGGACGCCGACGCCGTACTTCGAAGGATGTATTACACCGACAGCGCCGACTACGATGCTGACTACGATAGCGAGCATTGGGGAGAACTTGCTTATTCTCTGAGCGCCAGTGTCCGCTGGGACTCTGAGAGTCGCACCCGCGTTCCCATCGATCCCGGCGTGGATTTTGAGGGTATGCGTGTCGTCTGCGTTCAGGATGAGGGCGGCGGCGAGGGAGAAGGGGAGACTCGCTTCGCAGTATTCAGTTTTGCCGATGAGACCGGAACCAAGTATTTCCGCAAGGACGGCTTCTATGCCTCTTATGACGGAACAACCTGGGACGGCGATTTCCGTGAAGTAACTCCAAAGGACAGGGTGGTAACTTTCTATGAGTGAGGCAAAGATCACCAAGGTCGATAGTATCGACAACACGCCCGGCTCAGTAAATGGCTGGGACGGTGCCTATGCCCAAGGGACCGAATGGACCAATTGGGATGTCTATAAGATCGAGACTGGCCTTGACGTGGTATACATCAAGGTGGGTCTGGTATTCGATTCCTATGGGGAGCAGCGCGGCTCTGCCGAGCCACAACTCTGCACTCCGAGGACTGAGACTGTTCAGGTTTGGGAGTAACTATGAGACTGATTGTTGAGACAAGCAAGACTGAGGACAACATGGTCGTCTGGCGACTAGTCGATGATCGAGACAATGTTGTATGCTATCTCGGTGCGGATTTTGTTGAGGACTCTTATGACTATGCGATTGGATATTCAAATCTTCGCATCGTCACGCAGAAGTCTCGCAGCGAAACCTATTGGGGTTGACAGCACGGCTCGTCCGTGCTAGAATGAACGAAGTTGCTAGAGCGGTTCGATTCCGTAGGCTCCCAAAAGGGAGCCGTTAGTGTAACGGTAGCACAGCGACCCATGGTGAGTGAGGCCAAATGGCAAGGCACTAGGTTGTGACCCTAGGCTCATAAGAGCGAAGCGGGTTCGATTCCCGTCATTCACCCCACGGGGAGTGGGCAAGTGGAAAGTCGCTCGTTTTGGAGACGAGAGAACGTAGGTTCGATTCCTACCTTCCCGACACATAAGGAGAAAATCATGTATGAAGAATTAACTCAGATCGAGGATGCCCGCGTCGAGGCGGTGCTGTGGTCAGAGCGTTATCTTAGGTTCAAGACTGACAAGGGCGATATCACCTATGAAGTTTTTGGTGACTGTTGCTCACACTCATACTTTCACGATTTCTACGGGGTCACCGCCCTGATCGGCAAGACTGTGACCAAGATCAGGTCTATTGAACTAAATCCCGTCGATAACACCAGGGACGAAGATGGGTTCTTTGACGACTACACCCAGGTCTACGGCTATGCGCTTGACTACGAGGACCCGAAGTTTGGTACTCGTTCAGCAGTATTCTCTTTCCGTAACGAGTCTAACGGCTACTACGGTGGATGGATGGAGTTTGCTGAGTCCAGCCCGGCTGAAAGCACGTTTACCAATATCGTTGATGACGTTATAGGAGACTGATGAATCTTCCAGAAATTCCTGAATGGTGGTCCGAAAAATTCCCCCACTCATATCTAGAATATAGTCCGATAAGAAATACGATAGATATGACTGTTTACTTTAGGCTTGGGCGGGGGAATTTCAGGCTGGACACCGAAGTACCTTACGAGGATATCGATAGGTTCTGGGAGCAAAGCCTGTTCCAGATGATCACTGACATTATTGATCTTACCCAGGAGCCTGACGGCTGGCCGGGCAGGGGTGGACATATGCATCTGATCTGGGCGGATAGAGCACAAGAACATCTTGACAAGAAATCAGCCACCTGATATAGTAGTACCACTAGCGGGGAAACCCGCGTAATCTCGTAGGGCAACTATTGGCAGTTGCGCTTGCCTGTTAAGCAAGTTCCCTGTAGGTTCGATTCCTGCTGCGAGAGCAAGGCAGAATCCCCAACTGCCTATAACAAATAGGGGAGCCTTGGGTCCGTAACTCAGAGGCAGAGTAGCGGACTTTTAATCCGCGAGTCGAGATTTCGAAATTCTCCGGGCCTACAATTTGTGGAGGTCGCTGGCGGGTACAAGGGCATGTTCCCTAAACGTGCTGCCGAACGGTAAGGTGGGTGATGGGGGAAACCCCTGAGGACCGATCTTGTCAGCGACTTAAGAACGAGGCGTCGCTACACGCCTACTCCACACCTATACAGAAAGGTATATCATGGATAGAAGTGATCTTGATAATCGCTTTATGTATCATCCAGCATCCGGCCCGACGATTTATCGGCATGAGGGCGTGCGAGAAAATTGCAAGGATCTAGCCGTTTGGCTGGACAGCACTCTGCCAGAGGGGCGGGAAAAGAGTCTAGCCATTACCAAGTTAGAAGAATGCATGTTCTTTGCAAACGCAGCCATAGCAAGGAATTCGTAGTGCCACTAGGGCTGTCTTACGAAGATCGCATCCTTAAAAGAGTTGTCATAAATTCCAATGGATGCTGGATTTGGCAGAAAAACATAAATGCAGACGGGTACGGCACAGTAAGGGTAGACCACAAAAGTTGGTTGGCGCATCGGTACTCGTACACGGCCTTCGTCGGGCCAATACCTGACGGACTCGTTATAGATCATCTGTGCAGGGTCAGGTCATGCTGCAATCCAGATCATATGGAGCCAGTAAGTATCAGAACAAATATCCTACGCGGAAAACATCCAAACATTGTATTGCATAATGGTAATACGTGTGCCAAAGGCCATAAAATTATCGACAACAATATTTCTGTCCGATCTGATGGAAGGATAAGATGTAAAATGTGTATCAATGAATCAGCGAGACGCCGAAGGGCCAATGCAGCGATTGCACGATCATGAAGGTCTATACCGTTGTGTGGTCAGATCAGAACATGTATAGTTCCTGGGATCGGCGCAAGCACTCAAAGGTTTACACTAGTCTTACTCAGGCTAAGGCCGCTCTTACCCGGCGCAGAAATCAGTCCGGGCCAGAGTGCCGGGTCACAGGAGTCATTCTGGAATCAGAGATTAACTGGACACCCTGGGATGGTAAGTAATGGTTTGGATCAAAACCACCACCAGGCCCCACCGATGCAAGATGCCATTAGTTCCTTCCGGCCGAATGGCAGATTTTTGGATTGGCTCAGAGTGGGAATGTGACGTATGTCTGTCTGTCTGGACTATCACTAATTGGTTAAGTGGTGGAGCCACGGCCGACCTTGTGCCAGATTGGGAGGAACTGTAATGGAATGCAATTGGTTGGGACAGGTATTTAGGCCCGGCGACTTTGTAACAAAGGGAACAGAGCAACCTCTTAATATCCGCCTCGGAGTCGTCACAGAAGTTAGAGATTCATCAGGACACCCACGGATGAAGTCTGTTAAGGTCGTCTGGGTTCGTCAGATGATCCGGTGGAACCAGGGTGTCCGGCAGATGATGGGGTACGAAATAGATGGATACTCCAATCCTAATGCCGGGTCATGGAATCATTCAAGCGGGCTATGCCTGCTCAACGATAACGACATTCATTCAGAATTGCGGAAGTTTCTGCGTGAGGTCAAAGACAGATGGGTTCAGTAAGTAGTTGACAGCCACAGATTCCTGTGGTACTATTTGTAGGTCGGGTCGGTGATCCATGGAAATCCCGCCCGGCTCCTGCCAGTGAAGTGTTAATGGATACACGCGGGCGTGAAGTCCCCGAGTTGCAAGATCGTTACTTGCTGCTGGCACAATAGGGCATGACTGATCATCTAGTCCCTCCGGTTAGAGTCCGCGCGTGATCGGTGCTACGATAATTGCCGAGAAGGCCCGTTATGTTAATGGTAGACAACTAGATTCTCAATCTAGTAGCGGGGGGTCGGAACCCCCACGGGCTGCGTTGGAGATACCGTGGTTAAACAGAACGCTCCTCAGCCTCACGGTTTGGCTGGCATCGCTTAAACGTTCTGCTCCAAACCTGCCGCTGTCGCCTAACGGATATGGCATTTGCCTACGAAGCAAAAACAATGCGAGTTCAAATCTCGCCAGTGGTACGCAAGAAATATGGAAGCGCAAACCCGATTGGCGACGGGGCCTGCCTTGAAAGCAGTTGAGGTAACACTCTTGGGAGTTCGACTCTCTCCGCTTCCGCTTGAAAGACACTCTTAATTGGAGGATATGTGAACAGCGAGGTCAGCCATGACAACTAGGTAAACCTGAAAGGGGTGAATCTAAGTCATGGCAGGAACAAAACTTGCAAAGAAGTTGCCAAAGCGCACTTCTAACGCTAATTCCAAGGCCCGCCGCGCCCGTTCCTGGGCGCGTGGCCAGGCTCGTAAGGCAGAACGCCGAGCAGCACAGGAAGCAGCACACCAGAGAAATCTGGAAAGATATGCCTTGACAGATGGGTGACCGTCTGGTATAGTTAGTCTCGTAACGCCGCAAACGATCTGAATTCCGGTAGGAACTGGCCGTCCCGAATGGGTCCGGATGGAGGAAAAGGATTCACACTCCTGCGGCAACATGCGACTGTGGTGTAGTGGTAACACAAGTGCCTTCCAAGCATTTAACGCGGGTTCGATTCCCGCTAGTCGCTCGCATGGTATACTGTTGGGGTCGGTCATTGGACCGGCCCCACAGCCATATAAAGGAGCATAATGGACGAGCAGCAGTTAAAGGCACTTATCGAACAAGAAATTGCTGAAATGGTGACCTCCGGAGCCCTCGATGTAGAGTTTTCTGACGACGGAGAAGTTTTGTTTAGAGTCACACCACTCACAGAGACTCTTTATCCAGAGTTTTACAAGGCCCATCTAGAAGAACTTGACGAGGAACTGTTGCATCTGTTAGAGTTGGACCTGATTACAGTGACCTACAATGAAAACCTAGAGGCAGTATTCAGTCTGACCGAGGCCGGTCAACAATATGTGGAGGAAGCAAATGGCGAGGGAAATGGTGCCGATCCAGAGGCCGGTGGTCGGGGACAGAGTTAAGGTTTCATATCCCCTTGACAGCCAGGATTTCGGTCGCTACTATGTGGTGGTGGACGAAGATGCGTGCCACTTCTATCTCGTTCCAGAATTAGACCCTGATCGCAAGCCCGTGAGGGTTTCGTTGCGAAATGCTTATATCCCCCGGAGAGACAATGACTGACTGGACTGTTGAGTACAAGCGCAAGATGCGCGAGTTTATGCAAAAGCGTGGAGCAAAGGTCGAATTTGAGCAAGATGGATATGTCAGCACCTATGGCTGGGCTGATTGGCGGGCACAATCTCACATCCAAAAGGGTTGTTCGTGGATTGTTCCCGAGGGTGCCGTGATGACTGAGGAATCATACTCTCAGTTTGTGGACACCTACTCGGATAACGAATATCAGGTTGGCATCAATGTCAGCGGGTGTCGCTGCAAGTGCGGGGAATATAAGAATGCTACCCTTCGATTTGATGGGACGATTGCGGACGTGATGCTTGAAATCACCGGAGCACCGACCAGAGTGGAGATAGTGCTGTGAAAGTCAGTATTGTCATTCTTGCCTGGAACGCCAGCCATTTTACGAAGGCGTGCCTAGAATCCCTGAATCCCACTATTCGGGTCGGTGACGAAGTAATTGTGGTCAATAATGGATCTACCGATGATACCAAAGACTATCTAGATCAAGTCTCTTGGGTTACCACTGTTAACTTACCAGAGAATGTAGGATTCTCGGCGGGAAACAATGTCGGGGCCAAACTGGCAAAGAACGAAGTCATCATCTTTCTGAACAATGACACTCTGTTCCCTGACAGAGAGTGGATCGGTAAACTGACTGATATCTTTAACAGTAATGATGTTGTTGCTTCCGGCCCGGCCTCGGATAACGTCAGCGGGGTTCAGGGCGAGGCTAAGTGGGCAGCCAGCAGCACTAGTTTCTTTGCTGTTAAGCGCCTCGTAGGATTCTGCCTGGCCGTCAGGAAAAGCACGCTGGAAGCAGTGGGCGGCTGGGACGAGGATTTCGGGACGGGCGGCTACGAGGACGATGACCTGTGTCTCAGACTGGCCAAGCATGGCTATTTAGTATTCTGCACCCGCTCGTTTGTTCAGCACATCGGTCATGCCACATTCGATGCCAACGGCCTTGATTGGTATGCCATTCAGGAGCAGAACAGACTCTATTTTGAGGAGAAGCATGGCTAGATATGTCACGACCGAGCAGTATTTCGATCTAATCCGTAAGGTTATAGATGACAGTTGGTTTGACGACAAAAATCATCACCCCGAGGACATACATATAGCAGTAGAAACTGCTAACGATGCTGTGCGGGCGGTACTAGAAGCACTTGACCCACCGCCCGGTCGATGATATACTGACGTTAATGGTTGAGGTCTAGCACTAGATGAGAGCGTACTGTCGTAGCGAGTGTAAGTGCGGGTACGCCACCAAAACTATTTTGCCCTTGTAATGGCCCTGCCTTCTAAGCATGTGGTGCATAATGGACGATGCTGGTTCGAATCCAGTCAGGGGCACGCCAAGGAAGAAAACCAATAAGGCTGTTAGGCAATGCCGCAAATAAATTGCCCGGCAAACATACGATCTGAGACAAAAGCCGCTATAAATTTGCGCTGAACGGTGAGTAGTTGGAGATAGGTTGGTAACCTGTTGCCTTGGCACCAGCCGCACGCAAGGAGCAATGCGAACCTCCTAAGTTTGCAAAATCAGTTCGATTCTGATGTGTGGCACAATGGATGCTATAAGAACTTAATTATAGAATCTGGTAGGTGAATCGCACGAAAAGGATCGCAACCTTTTACGGCGTCCCACTCAGATCATCCAGGGGCCGGTTGCAAACGGTCCACATGCCCAAGTAGAGAATTGGTATATCGGCTTCGCTTAAAACGAAGTGTCTATGTCTGTCGGTTCGAATCCGACCTTGGGTACGTGCTAAAAATTGATCGTAAGTATATCTGGGGATGCCCTATTTGTGATAAAACACAGAAGGCAAAAGAGAATCGTATCAATCGCCGCCGCGAAAAGCGCGCATGGATGAAGGATCAACTCTAACGCTCGCGTATGGAACCTACCGTCCCTCCGAAGGATGGATAGCCGAGTCCGATTCTCGGGCGGGCGACAACGAAAGGAATATAATGGGACACTATTGGTCAGAAATGCAGTACGACGGCCCGGTAGAACTAAAATTCTGCAACTGGAAGCACCCCCATCTGCCGCATGATCACTGTCCAGGCTATCAGAAGAAAAAGGCCAGAAACTACAGCAACATCAACGTAAGCCGATGGACAGAGCGTGAATTCTTCGGCTGCCCTGATTGCGGCGCCCTAGTTAAAGACAGAGAGATACACGATAAATTTCACGAAGGATGACCATGAAAAATTCAGAGTTAATCAGACACGCAATTGTTAACGGTCTGCCGGGCCAGAAATTCGGAGCCGGTTATACAGTCGAGTGCGAGTATTCTGAACAAGATCACTACGTCCTTGCCACCACAACGTTTAACGGTGATCAGAAGCATTTTAAAATATTTATCAAGGAAGTGGAATGACCATGTATACAATATTGCCAGGAACAGAATCAGAAGTAAGAGTGTGGTCAGATATCAACACTCTAGATTTCAACACACAGAACCAATTGCGTGATGCTGCAAGTCTGCCATGGGTAGACAGCATCGCGTCGATGCCCGACGCCCATTTGGGATACGGTGTGCCTATTGGGTCTGTTGTAGCGCTTCGTAATGCTATTTCTCCCGCCGCCGTTGGCGTGGATATCGGATGCGGAATGGCAGCCGTCAAGACGAGTCTGACAGCCGACGATCTTCCAGAGAATTTGGCGAACGTTCGTAATGTCATCGAGGCCAGCATCCCTGTTGGATTCAATTGGCATGAGACGCAGGTCAAGTCAACGAAATCAGATACTTTATGGGCGCGCTTCGGCCTGATTAACGCAAAGGTCGCAGATGTTGAAGGCCGGGCTCGTCAGCAACACGGAACCTTGGGTGGAGGAAACCACTTTATCGAGGTATGCCTTGACGAAGATAACAATGTTTGGCTGATGCTGCACTCAGGCTCTCGGAACATCGGAAAGCAGATTGCTGAGCAGCACATCGCCATGGCCAAGGCTCTGCCTCACAACCAGGATTTGCCTGAATCAGCCAAGGGTCTGTCAGTCTTTTTGGCCGGGTCCGAGGAAATGACACGCTACGAATATGATCTATTCTGGGCACAGGAGTATGCTAAGTTGAATAGAGAGATTATGCTAGAGATTCTGAAAAGAGTCTTTGCTGATCAGTTTGACCGCCCCGTTTCCTATTCGCCAGCGATCAGTTGTCACCACAACTATGTCAGCATCGAGGAATGGGACGGAAAGCGTCTTTACATTACTCGCAAGGGTGCGATCAGCGCAAAGGCTGGGCAGCCTGGTATCATCCCTGGTAGCATGGGCGCATCGTCATTCATCGTGGAAGGTCTGGGAAATCCAGACAGTTTTGCCAGCGCCAGTCATGGGGCTGGTAGAACGATGAGCCGTGGTGAAGCAAAGCGTACATTCTCTCTAGAGGATCTAGAAGCACAGACGGCAGGAATCGAATGCCGCAAGGACGCCGGGGTGATCGATGAAATCCCAGGCGCATACAAGAATATTGATGAGGTCATGGCAAGACAGTCTGACCTTGTAACCATCAAGCACCGGCTTCGCCAGGTCGTGTGCGTAAAGGGTTGACAGGACGCTACCGTAATGGTAGCGTTCTGCATGTAACGCCCACCTACAAGAAAGGTTACCATGATTGACATTATTATCTCCGTGCTGCTGCTTGCCGTAGTGGTTGTCGGACTCTACTTGCTGATTAAGCCGTTCGCCGTCGATGGGAGCACCGTCCCCATTCGAATCGGGGCTGGAATTGGTATCGGCCTATCTGTTCTGTTCCTTACCGCCATGTGTGTCAAGTCAGTCGGAGCAACCGAGGTCGGTATTCCAGTTACTCTCGGTGCGCCAGGCGCTCCAATTGGTCCCGGCCCTGCCATCACCCTTCCTTGGACTGACGTTCGCACTCTTGACGTTAAGACTCAGGTTCTCGACCTTGATGATGACAACGAGATTAAGACTGTCACGTCCGACCGTGTTCAGACTCCCGTGGATGTGTCTGTTTACTTCCATGTTGATTCTGCCAAGGCTCCGACGCTGTTGCTGACGGTCGGTGAGGATTATGTCGATAAGATCATCCGTCCTCTCGTTCGTAGCAACGTCTATGATGGCGGAAGCCGGTATTCTGCTGAGAATATTCAGAATCAGCGGGACGTCTACGAGCAGTCTGTCGAAACCAGCCTGACCCCCGTGCTCGCAGCCCGAGGTATCATTCTGGAAAAGGTGGAACTCCGTAAGATCCAGTTGCCTGACAATATTCTGAACAACGCCCAGGCCAAGATCAACGCCGAGGAAACTCAGAAGCGTGCCAAGATCGATGCTGAGACTAAGGTCATCGAGGCCACGGCCCAAGCCAAGGCTAACAAGATTTTGCAGGAGTCTCTGACTCAGAACAAGGATGTGTGCCAGTTGCTCCTTGTCGAAGGTCTGCGGAAGAAGGAAATTGAAGGCCCGCTCTACGTCAACCCTTGTGGTACTGACACGGGCA
>OFRF01000308.1_pt1 | contig 12635 bp, 10 predicted proteins | sample 1543081 | NCBI WGS metagenome assembly OFRF01 (sample SAMN07774232, study PRJEB24372) | wastewater metagenome
TTCGGTCGAAGTGAAGACGATTATTGAGCCGGTCGATGTTGCCTACCTGGTCAAGAATTGGCTAAGGGAACAAATGATGTCGGAGTTTTCCGAGCTATCAGTGGCATTGGCATTGGGTGCGTGGAAGACCGGCGACAACCCGCGGATGGTCGTATTTGACGATTCTGGCCCTAACGCGATGTGGCCGGTTGCTACTGATCCGACTATCCGTATTACGACGTGGACCACTGGCAGGGAACGCCGCTATGCGCATCGGGCGATGGCGCTTCTGCTTGGTAAGACGATCCCCGGTATTGCCGCGGTATTGCCCGGTCTAGGTATTTCCGAGACTACTGATGCGAAGAACGACGGCAACGCCGTTTCATTTACGGTCCGCACCCGTGTGCGGACCGTTCAATAAGACTACGCGCGCCACCCGCGTTGATGCCCCGAACTATCCTGGTTGGGGCTTTTTCCATGCCCGCAAGGGCTGATTTGCCCTTGAGGAGGGGAAACCACATGGTTGCAACCGTCAATACTGAGTTCACGTTCATTCCTGATGAGGCCGAGGTTTGGTTGGCGCTCAAGTCTGATGTGTCCAACATTTCTAGCATGGTCCCGAATGATGCCAATGCTGATCTTGAGGCTATCGGCTGGGAGTTTTGTGGGTATCTCGATGAGAAGAAGGGGATCAGTCTCAACCCCTCTATCGAGGTCAAAAAGTTCAATGCGTTTGGTCATCCGAAGTTTCGCGTCAAGCTGAAGAATGGTGAGGTCGAAACTGGGTTCACCATCCTTGAGGAAAACGCGGTAACCCGCAAAATTGTTTTGCCTGGTTCGACGGCAAACAAAATCGGTGCACCTAAGGATGTGCAAATCTATGTGCTGTACCGCGTCATCGACAAGGATACTGCCAATGGTGTGCGGGTGTGGGTGTCGATGACGCCGGCACCGGTGGAGACGAAAGACCATTCGGGATTCGTTGATGGCGAACTCACTAATGTTGGGTGCGTAGTGCATCACACCAATGATGCCGTCGGCGACGTTTTCGAGGTTGTGTCGGGCGCACCGGTTGGTTCGTCCGCTACCCGCGATTGGCAGTTGGCAGTCACCGCTACGGGGGGTAGTTTCACACTCTCCTATGGTGGGGAATCTACGGCACCTATCACGGTGTCTGGTATCAGTGCTTCCACGATCAAGACGGCACTGGCTGCGCTCGATGATGGGTTTAAGTCTGCCGACTGGACTATCACCGGGGCCAGTTCACCGTACGCGGTCAAGCTGCCGAAGGCTGGTGTCATCACTGTTGATGCAACTAGTGCTACGGGCGGCACTGTGACGGTTACTGCCGTATAAAGGTTCTCTGGCCCCATAGACGGTTTGGGTGGTGGCTCCATCGTCTATGGGGTCGGGGTTCAACCCCGACAAAAGTTAAAGCCACCAAATCCATGCAACCACCAAAATAGGAGCACACCACCATGAGTAGCTACGACGACGACGGCGACTATTACGATATTGATGATGGCGAAGTTTCGCATGTTCCCGATAGGGTGCGCAATTTGCCGCAAGATCATAATAAGAAGAAATCGAAGCGCGCCCGCGAGGCCGAGGCTAATGGTGGGTTCATTGAGCTGACTGTGGCCGGCGTTGATTTGCGGGTGCCGGTCAATGGGAAACTGCCGGTTAAAGCTGCCGTAGCCTATAACAATGGGGATGAGTTCGGCGGCACCGAAATCATGTTGGGCGAGGATCAGTGGAATAGTTTCCTAGACGCAAATCCGACACTTGATGATTACAATGAGCTGTCCGATGCGGTAAAGGATGCATCGGGAAACTCGTAAGCCTCCTAGCCTTACTCGATGAGTATGGCGATGAGGTGGAGGCCGACCTATCTAGGTATCACCACATTGACCTTCTCGACTTCTATCGTGGTCGTATCAGTAGTCTCAGTTTGTGGGTGCGAATAAATCATTTGCCTCCGGATTGTGCGCTGGCTAAAGCCTTGAATCATGGCAATAGGCCGTGGACAACAACGGAACACTTGTTGGCTGATCTGTGGGTATTGACATTGCAGGCGAATAGTGAAGATCCATCTGATGCACCTAATGATCATCCGGCTCGTGAGGAGTTACGGGCACCAGAGCGTAAGGCTCATACACGCAAGTTGCATAACAAGTTTCAGCGCCGTAAGCAGGAACTTGCGGAGCGCCGCCGTAGATCATCCTAGCCATTTATCCCGCGCACCATATTGTGAGTGCACATCGAACATGTTAATGGAGGCGATTGGGAGATATGGCTACGATCGGCTATGCAACTCTACAAATCATTCCGTCTTTGCAGGGTGTTTCTGAGACGGTAAACCGACAACTATCTGGGTTGTCGACGCTTGGGAAGACTGCCGGTAAGCAGCTTGGTGATGCTTTAGCGGCGGGTGTTGAGTCCGCATCTAAGCGTGTAGAAACAGCGGCAGAGAAGACGGTAAAGGCACGCGACAAAGAGGCTGATGCAGCGGGCAAGCTTGAAACCGCCGAGGCCAAGTTGCAGGCATTGCGTGCGAAAGGTGTTACTGATGCTGGCCGTCTGACTGATGCTGAGCAGAAGGTAGAGAAAGCTAAGCGGGATCAGGCATCAGCTTCCCGTGATGTCACCAAGTATGCCAAGGAAGAGGAACGTGCTACCGGTCAGCTCACCGAGGCTAAGAAACGGGCTGACCATGCATCAAATAATGCTGCCAGCAGTGGCGGGCGACTATCTGGGTGGCTTGGCGGGTTTAGGAAGCAAACCGAGGATGCATCGAAAAGTACCGATGGTCTAACCGGAAAGGTTAAGGGACTAGGTTCCACACTGTCATCTAACCTTGGATTCGGGGCGACGCTTGGTGTCGGTGCAATAGTCGGCGGACTAGTCAAGATGGGTGATGAGTTCGCCAACGTCAATAAGACGATTGCGTACACTACTGGCGCATCCGGTGCAGCACTAGAGTCGATGAACCAGTCGGTGCGAAAGATTGGCAAGTCTGCACCATTCGCTATGACCGATATTGCTACGTCTATCGCCGATGTGGCGAAGGCAACCCAACTGACCGGGCAGCCACTCGAAGACATGACTCAGCGGGTGATGAAGCTAGGCCGGATGGGGCAGAATGTTGATATTGGTACCCTAACCCAATCTATGCGCGCGTTCGGGGTGCCGGCTAGGGAAATGCCGGCCCAGCTCGACAACATGTATCGGGCCGCTATCTCATCTGGTATGGGCGTCCAGGAACTGTCGGAGATGGCGCTCAAGGGTGCACCGCAGTTTAAGCAGTTCGGATTGACGCTCAATGACACCGCGGCCATGATGGGATCACTTCACAAGGCCGGTATCCGCGGTGAACAGGTCACCATTGGTATGAACAAGGCCATGATTGCGCTATCTAAGGGTGGCGGAGATGTGAAGGTGAAGCTTGGTGAAGCTGTCACATCTATGCAGGACATGATTAAGTCCGGCAACATGTCTGGTGCTACGACGATGGCTGGCAAATTGTTTGGCACTAAGAGCGCTGGGCAATTCATTGAGGCTATCAAGCAGGGTAAGTTCAACATTGACGAGATGGTTGGGTCTCTCGATAAGCAGAAGAACGGCATCATGGATGCGGGCGGCGCGGTCCCCACGATGGCGGGCGCGTGGCAGTTGCTCAAAAATAATGTCATGGTCGAGTTGGAGCCTATTGTCACGCGCCTTTTCTCGGCAATGTCTAACGGCATCATGTGGATTCGTGAGCATGGTAGCGGAATCATTCACAGTTTCGGAGACCAGTTTAAGGCTCTCGCCAATTTCTTTAAGGATAATGAACTTGCGTTGTCTGCCCTAAAGGGAATTTTGTCCGGTATTGCTGCCGGATACCTTGCTATCAAGGTGCAGATGGTGGCAACGATGGTTGTCGGGAAAATCGGCTCTATGGTTACCGCGATGAAAGCATGGCGCGCCGCTACAGCCGGTCAGACCGTGGCGCAACGTCTCCTAAATATCACGATGATGATGAATCCTATTGGGCTTATCGTTGGGCTAATTGTTGGTCTCGGGGTCGCGTTGTGGGCGTTCTTTACTAAGACTGAAACGGGCCGGAAGTTGTGGGCATCCATTTGGGGCGGTATCAAGGCCGCGGTCAGTGCAGTATCGAATTGGTTCACTCAAACGGCGTGGCCCGCTATCAAGGGGTTCTTCACTGGCATTTGGAATGTAGTCAAGAATGTTGTTGGTTGGATCAAGGATCACTGGAAGCTACTTCTGGGTATCATCACTGGCCCGATCGGTATGGCAGTGATGCTTGTCATCACACACTTCAAGACCATCAAAGACGTGGTCGTGACTGTCAAAAACTGGATCGTTGACCGGTTCAATGATGTAGTCGGATTTGTTACTAGTCTTCCGGGGAAGATCAAGAATGCTGCATCCGGTATGTGGGATGGGATCAAGGATGCTTTCAAGTCGGTAATCAACTGGGTTATTCGCGCATGGAATCGACTAGAGTTCAGGATTCCCGAGGTCAAGCTGTTCGGCAAGACGATGGGCGGCTTCACACTATCGGTACCGAAAATCCGAGAGTTTGCTACTGGCGGCTATACCGGTAATTTGCCGGTGAATCAGATTGCCGGTGTGGTGCACGGTGATGAGCATGTCACCAGGGCGTCGTCTCGGCGGCGGATTGAGCGTGACCATCCCGGACTCATGGACTACATCAATGCCCACGGCATGCTACCCACTGGCTATAAGGATGGTGGCCGCGTAGATGGTTACGGTCTAGACACTGGCACTAATACTGGTGGATACGGTAATCCTAGTGCTCGTGCCATGTTCCCGGAGTGGCTCAATAAGCTTGGTGATGATAACCAGGTTAAGCCGTCAACCTATCCAGGGCATCAGGAATCTGATCGTGGTGAGGCCGGCTACGAACCTAACCCGCAACATAAGAACCGGGGTGTTGACTGGTCGGGGTCAGTTGATGCGTTGCAGGCGTTCGCATCGAAGATGCTCAGTTTGGCATCACGTGATCGTGCGATAGAACAGGTAATTTGGCAGAATCCGACCACCGGGCAGAAGCTTGGGTGGGCGGGCCGCAAGGATGTTTCTTCCAGCGGATACTATTCATCTGATTATGCGGGTCATAAAGGCCATGTGCATACGCGGTTCAATTCGGCTATTGGTGGTGGGATAGCGGAGACTGTCAACGATTCTCAACCATCTACAGATACGTCGCCTACTAGCGATAGTGGTAAGTGGGACTATTCGAGTGGATCGGCGGCAGAGAAGAAATCTAAGTATGAGGCGGACACACGTAAAGCTAAGTCTGACTATGATGCGGAACTGTCGAAGCTTAAAGACCAGTACGGTGTTGGAGCATCTAATAGTGAGTTGAGTGACCGCGGCAGCGACATCGCCAAACGTAAGCGTGACCTGGCTGCACAATATCGTAATGACCGCGAGGCAGCGAAGGGCAATAAAGACAAGCTGGCTTCTCTCAGAGATGAGTACAGCAAGAACCTGAATGCACTACGCGATGAGTCTGATCGTCTAGCCGATGATAGGGACACTGCCCGCGACAAAAAGGGCGGCGACAAGGAAGCCTATAAGGCCGCTAAAGAAGCATTAGACAAAAAGTTTGATGAGGAAAAGCAGGCCCGTAAGGAAGCATTCGAAAAGGCTAAGAGTGATTCGAATGGTGGCGGTGACAAGTCGTATCCGACTACCATCTCGGGGTGGGCACAGCTCGCCGCCTCAGAGTTTGTTGGCGGGCAAATGTCGAGCATGCTGGGCGTGCTAGGGATTAGCGATAACATCCCTGCCCTTGATGCTTTATCGCAGGCGAAGAGTCAGATCAGGGTTACCGACAAGAGCGGTAAGCATCTGTTTGGTGATTTCGCTGCACCTAGTGGCCCCAATGCGCCTACCAATGACGGTAAAGACTCTAAGCCGAACTCTGCGACTATGGCAACGAATACCCCCGAGGGAAATATCGCTGCTGGAGATGCTGGCGCGAAGGAAGCCGTATGGGCTGAGTGGGCTAAGCACGGTTGGCAAACTGCCGGCCAGTGGATGGACACGCTGAGACTGGTCAATGGTGAATCGTCGTGGAAGGTGGGTGCATCATATAGCGGGCCTGCCAAATCGGATGCTAGGGGATTATTCCAGTTTCTGTCGTCTACTGCCGCACAGTACGGGTACGGCGATACCGCTGCCGATCAGGCTGTAGGTGGCGCAAAGTATATTGCGGCACGATATAAGAATCCGTCCGCGGCATGGTCATTCTGGCAGAATCCATCGGACAAGTCGGTGTCCGGCGGGCACTGGTATGAGCAGGGCGGCTGGTTGCAGCCTGGCACTGATCAGCGTGTCCACAATGGTACTGGGCGGCCCGAGGCGGTCCTTAATGCCAAACAGTGGGTGGATATGAAAGACACCGCCGATTTTGTGCGCAATACCCGGTCTAGGGTGCCGCAACAATCTGCACCACAGGTCACCTATAACATGCATGCCCGCGATACCGAGGATTTGTTCATTCAGGCGCAACGGCAAGAACGGGTTCGTGCCGCCGCTAAGGTCAGTAGATGGTGAAGGGATTAGTCTGGTGACATCAAAAGCCACCATCACAATCAGTAATGGTGTTGATTCGGTGATTGTGTCCGGTCCTGGTTGGGATGTAGCAGCGGACGGTATTTCCCTAGACACTGATCCGAAGGGCTTATATTCGACTGGTTTTGTTGTGCGTACACAGTCTGGTGTGAATGAGTTTGGCGGTAGAATCACCGGGCAATCTGTTCCGGTACGTGAAATGACATTGCCTTTCGATTTGTTCGAAACAGTTTCCGGTCCGGTATCGGAAACTAAATGGCGGTTCCATCGGTTATTTGGTTCGCCCCCAAATCTTAATCGTGTCACTTGGTCATACGATCTTGATGAGCAGCGGAAGCTAGTTGGACGGTTGTCGAAAGAAATTGACTTCACGACCGAGGATGGTTTTGACGAGACGATCGACGGGGATCACGTTCACGCTGTAGTTTCACTCATTGTCCCGCAACCAAACTATGAGGGACCCGAGAAGCGTGCTACATGGACGAAAGCATCTTCCGGGTTAGAGACCGGATACTTTGCGGTATGGAATCCTACTGATCAGCCGTTGTGGTTGGAATGGGTGATTGATCCGTGCACTTCGTGTTCTTTCCCCGACTTTTCGTATGGACAAGAACGCAAGTTCAATAGGCCGACTAATGCTGATGTGGCACGCATGATTATTACCCCGGCATTGGTGAGTAAGTTGTCGGTGATGGTTGATCCGATGATGCGCACCTATGTAACGGCTGACGGCTCAAATATCACACCGCTTTTCAATGGGGTGGAACCGGTGTATCAGGTGCCCCCGTATACTGGATCGAAGGGTTCGCCGGTGGTGTATCCGGTGACAATGGATGCACCGGCCGGCCGCAAAGTAACATTAGTACAGCGACGATTTTGGTCGGCAGAGTCGGGACTGTACCGGTGACTGTCACACTGGAAACATTTCCGGGGTCATCGCATGACGATTTCGTGTTGTGGTCTCGGGGAATGCGTGATCGGCAAGTAGATGATGCTTACGCGGCTCCACGTATCCGACTGTATGACGGTAACTTGGTATATGCGGGGACAGTGTGCGGGGAAGTGTCATCGTCATCGACTGAAATTGTCAATGAAGTTGGTACGATCCAAATAGTGTTGCCCATCAGCAATGATGATGATGAGGCTATCCGCCGGACGTGGGCGGCGCACTGGGCGCTAGATGAGGATGCGCGCGGCACCAGCAACATTCATGTTATTTGGGAGTATAACGGTATTCGCCGCGGCGGTCGCATGAATCCACAATCAGGGCTGAAACTGATTGAGGATGATCAGGGTGATCGGGTTGAACTCACATTCTTAGATGACATGGCTGAGCTGCAAAACGTCATGGTTGCATCTAACCCATTTCTTCCGTTGTCGTTGGCGCAGATACCAAAGGCGTGGATGGTGTATGCACCGGCAGACTATGCGTTGCTGGTTACGTTTGCGTTCAATCTTTTCAGACTTAATCTGACAAATTTTAATGTATCTGCCGATCCGATGAACCCGGATACATGGGACTATTCATTGTGGGCACAGTCTCAGATTGTGGTGAAGCCGCGGATGCTGGGGGATTCAACGGCACCGATGGCGCTAGTAGTGGGCAGTATCAAAACTTCTATCTACGATGTGGCGGCACCGGTGCTAGAGGATGCCGAATTACAGTGGGATTTGCAGCGGTGGCTTACGGGTGACCCGGAGCCGTGGCCTGGCGCTGGCACGAACTGGCGCAACGGCACCCTTTTCGTGGACATCGTAGACAAGTCGGGGTTCAGGAATGGAACAGTCTTAGGCGGTAATGCGCTTACCGGTATGGTGCGTACGTTTGCCGATTTGACTGGTGGGCAGGTCGAAGACTCATACGATCTGTTTACCGGTGCACCTATCTCTGACACAGAGTTTCGTAACCCGCTATACGGGCTGTTTACCCATCCCCAACGCCCGCATGTGGTGTATCGGGCCGGGGACATCTCGGGTATCCAATCATCCGAGTTCAATATTTCGCCTGGTGGGGCTGGTCGTATCACGGTCGGCGGCCAGTCGATGCCTGGAGTGAATGCGTTGATTACGGCTGCCGTCCATTATGGCGGCGATGTGCTCGGCGACAATCTGGGTGTGGTGATCGGTGTCGGTCTTGGCGTGAATGTCACTGTCGGATCGTTGGGTGGCGCATTAGATGCATTTCTAAAACCAATCTATTCGGACACCATTCTTGCCTACATGTCTATACCGCTTCTGCTGCGAGTCGCTAGGCAGGGGTGGGGTCACTACTTGGAAACGTCATCGACAAATGTGACCCAGGCGTTTACGCCGGCTGGTGTGATGGATTTGCGGGCGCGTCGCCGCGAAACTGATCCCGATACCGGGTTCACGTTTGCGGTAACCCAATGTGCACCGTGGATTATCGGTGGTGCCGGTCATGGTGATTGGGCTTGCGGCGATAGGGTGGGCGGAACTTCACGTTATTTGATGCCGCGCGTATGGGTGCGGCGCTGCCGATCACTACAGGTCAGCAACGATCGTGACGGCGTCAAAATTGATGCGACTATGGGTGATTTGCGCCCGCAACTCGAAGCGCTCGATCGGATGATTGCCCTCATAAATAAAGCTATGGGTGGGCTACAGCAGATAGGACTTTTCGGATGAGTGACGAGCCGACAGACCAAACTGTTCCAGTTGTAGCAAGAAAAATTCCTGATGCTGATGACGTGGATGGTCAGGTGATGGCATGCGTAGGCGCATTGTCTGGTGCTCTGCTGACTGCTACCGATCAGCCATTGGGTTTACTGCAACCGCATGTGCGGGCATTGTCTGAGCAGATGGTTGCTTATGGGTGGCGGCAAACTGACATGGTAGATGAGTCTGCTATCCGTGCCCCGGCGTGGATCACAGACGGTGTGAAGCAAGATGCCGAGCCGATACCTGATAGGGTGGATCATTTCGACCCCGATCCTGATGTGGTGGCAATTGTTGGAGAGTCGCCTGGTGTACCGGATCATATTGGTCGGAAAGATTTGATCGGATAGTCCGAGTGCTATTTAGGGTGGTTGTCGAGCGGGGTGATATGCCCTTTTCGGTGGCTGGTGTCCGGTTGACGGTCGATCCGTGGATGACACACCCGAGTTTTCCTGATCCGGTTGGCTGGTATCGGCCTTCCGATTTGCCGATCTATGTGCGTGATACGTCACGTGATGAAACATTGGGGGAGTCGTAATGACCACTACTATCAGTGTGGCGCGCGCACAGGAAGTGCATGATCGGGCGCGTGCCCGTAACGGGTTGCCGTACGGATATGGTGGAGCTTTCACCACTAATCCGGGGGTGTCTACGGACTGCTCGGGCCTGGTGTTGCAGACCGGCGCATGGTACGGCGGCCGCACCGACTGGTCGGGTAACCGGTACGGGAGCACAGAGAGTTTCCGACTCGACTATCAGATCGTGTACCAGTTGGGGTTTAAGCGTCTCGGCCCGAACCTGACAGCAGCCCGCACCCGACTCGCTCAACTGCCGTTTAAACCGGCGATGCTGGTCGGGCTACAGCATGGTGGTGGCGGCGTATATTCGCATACCGCGTGCACGCTGATGACGATGGATGCACCGGGCCGGCCGGTGACACAATCACAGCGCGGCGTTGATTGGGAATCTTGCGGTAACGGCGTTTTTTTGTACGACTATGCGCGCGGATGGCCTGATCCATTGTTTCACGATTTCTGGTATTTGGATGCGGCGCTCGAGGCCGCACCGGCGGTCAATGAGATTGACCGCGAGTTTGACCGGTGCAAGGCGTGGATTGGCCGGCGACTGTCGGGTGAGCAAAAGACTGTGGACGGTACCGGCGTGTACTCGGACTGTGAGGGTGGCCGCATCTACTACAAGGTGGGGGTGCGGGCAGACCGTCCGGTAGGGGATCGGGCGGTAGCGGTACCTACACACATACTCACTACCTACAACACGCTCGGGGCGAGTTCGGGGCCGCTCGGCTTCCCGGTGCTGCGGCATACCACAATCCCCGATGTGGGCGACATTCAAGGCTTCCAGCGGGCCGTGATCTACCGCCAGTTTGGGCAGCCCGGTATCCCGGTACATGGCGCAATCTTGGGCCGGTACGCCCAAGCCGGCTATGAGAAAGCGTGGGGTTGGCCGGTGTCTGCTGAGACTGCCACCGCCGACGGTGGGCGGCAACAACAGTTCGAGCGGGCTGTAGCTACGTGGCATCCGACAGGTGTCGATGTGAGGAGTAAATGATGGATCGTCTCGACCAGGTTTTCACCCCGGCCCGCCGCTACCGCATCTACGTGCTGCTGTCGGCGCTGGTGCCACTGCTTGTCCTGTACGGGTGGTTGGATCAGACGGCGGCAGCCGTGTGGGTGGGTGTGGTGTCAGCCGTTTTTGGTACTGGTATGGCCGCGGTGAACACACCTTCGAGGAGGATGTCTGAGACGGGTGGCCGGGTAGACCGTGGCGAATGGCCGCCACAATGAGATGGCTGCACCGAGGCAGGTGGCATCCACTTATCCCGGAGTGGTGGCGTACCGCCACGATGCTAGTTGTGCCGATCACACCGATCATTGTGGGTGCCGACTATTTGTTTGGGCATGGTGATGCACCGGCCCGATTGTCGGCGGTCGAAAAGTCGATTTCTTTGTCGGCGCTCGGTGTCATTCTTATCGCATCCGGGGTGATCACTGTGATCGGTTTTGTGGGCCGGTGGCGGATGCTCACCATTGGTGGGTTGCATTGGTCGGCGGCGGTGATGTCGACGATTGGTATTGGGATTGCTACCGCCCCCGGTATGGGTGGCGGGTTCCGCGTGCCGTGGCTGTATATGGCTATCGCGATCGCATCGTGGGCATCGGCGTTCGGCTATTTCATGCAGGGAGACCCCGACGATGATGCAGATCGACCCGAGTAGCCCACCAGCCGGTATCCCGCCCCTAGTGTGGCTGTTCATTTTTTTGATTGGCGGCCCGACTGGTGCAACTTTGATCATGTCAAAAACTGCTGCCCGACTGCCCGGCATTTTCGGCGCATTGGGTAGGTGGTGGCAGAGTAGGGAGCCCCGATTATCTGATCAGGTCACTAGGGCTGAAATAGACCGGCTGGTGGCGGACTATCAGCGGTTGGCTGCTGCCCGAGCTGATGATCGGGAAATGTATTCGACCGAGCTGGCGGCGGTAAAGGATGAGGTTGCGGCGGTGCGTGAGGAAATGCGGCGTGTGTGGTCACAATTTTGGGCGGCACTCGCACATATGCGCATTTTGACAGACATTATCCGTAGGCTAGACCCAACCCATGAAATCCCACCTGTACCGGAAGTTTTGAAGGAGTATCTGTGACTACGCCTGGTGGTATCCCAAATATGCCGGCGGCGGCGATGACTGTCGGACAGTTGGGTGACCGTCTACAAAATTTGTCGCCAGAAAAGTTGCGGCAGCGGTCGGGGGATCAGTTTGCCAACATTTTTGCTTCGTCACCTGGCGGTAATGCGTTGGATGCGGAATCCCCGTTTGGCATTATCACCAGCCTGTTTGGTGGGTTTATGTCGACGGTGGCGAATGCTGATCCGGCTGATTTGAATGGGCTGGAGGATTTGCCTGGGCTGCTGACGGATTTTGTGGAAGAAATTCCGGTTGTTGGCGATATTTTTTCGTTGATGCAAGCAATTTTGGGTGTGTATGAGGGCGATAATGTCACGTTGAAAGCTGTCTCGGATTTGTTCAAATTGATTTGGGACACATTCGATTCTGTGAATGCGGTTATTGGTGGGGTTCTCGATTTTATTTTGGGTATTGCTAACGCGATTTTGTCTGCGATTCGTGGTGTTCCGGTTGCGGGTGGTCAGATTGCTGATCGTATTGAGGATGTGTTGGCGGATATGCGGGGGTTGAATGATACGGCGAATGGTGCGTCGGGTTTGGTGGCGCAGGTGAAGTCGGGGATTATTAATGGGTGGGCTGAGTCTGGTGCGGCGGGCGCGGACAGTGGCGTGTATAACACGATGGCGTCTATTCGGGCGTTGCTGGCTACAGGTAATTTTACGAGGG
>OFRF01000309.1_pt1 | contig 12626 bp, 22 predicted proteins | sample 1543081 | NCBI WGS metagenome assembly OFRF01 (sample SAMN07774232, study PRJEB24372) | wastewater metagenome
GGCATATGCGCGCACGCCCTCGGTGGTGCGATACCAGGCACCAGGCGTGAGGGTGCCGGCAATGGATGCTGCGATCAGATCAGCGCGTGTGTAGTTGGCGCTGCCGCCGATCCCAGCCGCTGACACCAGGGCTTGGAGCTCCGGGCCGATCCCCTGCGGGCCGCTGTCGTAATCCAACTGGTTGGCGCTGGTGTTTGAAATGGTGACGCTGCCGCCCTCAGAGAACGGCCCAAACGTCTTGCGCGCTGGCCCCGGCCCGAACGTCTCCGTGCCGCTTGCGCCGGCAACTTGCGTGAATGTGGCGATCCAGAAGCCGCCATTGCTGGCCACCTTGACTGCGCCGTTGTCGGCGACGTTCACCGTTGCACTGCTACCGATTGCGAGAGTCGTCATTGCGTTACCCCTTCGCCCGCCTCGGGGCCTTCCTGCTGTTCAAACTGCGGCATCTCTGCCATTTCGTGTTGCTGTGAGCCGTCCAGCCCCGGGCCTTCGCCCATTGGCAGCGGCTGCGCTTGCCAGGCTTCCGGCCCCGGTTCGGGTTCTTCCATCGGGTCAGGCTGGCGCAACATCGTTTCGATGGTCTGCACCACAAGCTGCTGCACCGACTCCGGCGTGATCGCGTCTTTCAGGCCCACCATGCGCTTAGTCATGGCCTCGTAAGCCTTGATGGCTTCATCAGCTTCGCGGGCGTCCTTCTCCGCTTGGAGTGAATCCGCCTCTTGCTGCGCGTCCTGCGCGTGCTGGATGGCCTCTTGCAGCCCTTGCTGTAGCTGCGTGATCTTTGCCATGAGGTCTGCGGTCTGCGGCTGCTTGTCCGACTCGGGATTCAGCACAGCCTTAACTTCTGGCGGCGCAACAGCGGTCAGCACTTGGGCCAACTTGTCGGCGTGCGGAATATCCAGCGTCTGAGCCCACAGCGGGGCCAGAGCGGGCGCCAATGCAGGATTGGCGTGCATCATTTCCGTGAATGCGGCTTGCGCCTGCGTGCGCTGCGTGGCAAACGATGCGCCCACAACCACCCGAACGTCATAGCGGCCCACGTTGGGGTTGATAACCAACCCCTGATCTGTCTCTTTCAGCGCCTCCGCCTGCTGCGGGTCAATCGTGATCGCGCTTGAGGTCTGGTCAATGCTCAGAATGCGCAACTGACGTTTGGTGTCGATCAGGCGCGGAATCATCTCCATGCACAGCTTGCCAACCTGCCCCAGCCCTGCGGCGAGGTGGCTCGGAAAATGCGCCGTAGCCGCTTCGCCCTGCTGCTTGCGTGCATCGATGGCAACGCCGCTGCTTTCATTGCTCGGGGCGCCTAGGCTGGCCTGATACATGCCCAGGCTTGCCTGAATGTCGTGGATCGCCTGCTCGGCGCCTTGGATGTGGTTTTGCAGGTTGACCGCGTGCGGCATGCGAACAGGCGCGGGAATCGGGTTGCCGGATTCGTCAACGTGGTTGACAGGCAGATAGGCCCGGGAGTCAACGCCGGCGCGGTCCCACAACTGTTCATAGCCACGAATGGCGGCAGCGGCAGCAATCCAAGGGGATTTCGGAGCCTGCCCCATAAACGCGTGCATCTCGCTCATGTGGTAGTTATAGGAGCGCTGCGGATTCATGGCGCGGCGAGGAATGCCGCAGTAGTGCATGCGCCCCTCAGACCATCCCACATACCCATAAACCGGCACGATTCCGATGCCGCTGGCCGGGTATTCCGTTTCTTCGCTTAGGTAGTCGGCGCCCGACATGCGCGCCCACTTGACGCACGTTACCTTATCCTTGTACGTGCCTTTGACTGGCAACTGCTGGCCGGCGCGCTTGCACGCTTCCCAATAGTCGGCTTCCTCAAGCGCCGTTTCGTCACCATCGGCGCCCAAGAAAACGATCATGTTCTTGGTGGCCGATTCCTTGCGCCAGCCTTCGGCAATCAGGATGCTCTCGCGCTCATCCCGTACCGTGTTGCGGTCAGGGTCGGCAAACGAAACCTTGTCTTTCCCCTTAAATTGCCGGTCCCACTCACGATGGCTGATCGGCGTCAGCAGAAAGCCAAAGTTAGCATCCGAGCCGTCTAGCTCCACGCTCCACGGGTCAAGCACCACGCGCAGAGGGTCGCCTTCCGAGCCGATGCGAGGCTCCTGCCAGTTGAGCGCCCGATTGACGTACTCGGGCCGCACAACGAGGTAGCCGACCCCAGCACGCGCCGCAGAGGTCAGCGCACGGGCGTAATGCTGGCCCGCCCTGCTGGTGTGTTCGATGTGCCGGAAGAATCCATCCAGCTTCTCGGCAACCTTCTTATCGGCGCCGTCGCCCACAGGCAGTGCGTGCATCGCGGGCGGGTTCTGCTCAACCTGGCCGGCAACGTTGGAAACGTACTGCCCGCACTGGTCGAAGACATAACAGGGACGAACCCCACCGGGGTCCGTCTCCCGCTGGCGCTTGATGGTGTCCTCCCACTGCTGCGGGTCCGCAGGGTCGGAAAACGCCAAGTCCTCGCCAATCTGCCGACGCTGATCCCGCGATGCGTCAAGCGCGTCTTGATACAAACTCTGCGCTTCCGCAATGGGATCAGCCATGAACAGCGCCTCACGGCGTTAGTTGTCAGCGGTCGCATCATAGCGCAAACCTATGAACGTGCGAAATCCTATAGCCGTGCGCCTGCTGCTGCGCTCTTGGTGAAATCGTAGGCAGGTCCAACGGCCCGCAAAGCGCGCCGGGCGCCCTCGCAGGCATACCGCAGCGAATCGATGACGTGGTTGTCCTTGTCGGCCAACCGTGGAAGCACAGCGCCCGTCAGAGGGTCTGTCTCGTAGCTGTACAGCGTGAGTTCTTCGATTGTGTGCGTGCAGCGCGGGTGCACAACAATGTCAAACGTCCGCAGGAATTCGATTCCTTCCTCCAGGCTCTTGGCGCCCTTGACCGCAGCCAGCATCTTTGGGAACCCATGCCGCTGCATGTAGCTGATGGTTTCCGGCCTGGCGCTGTCGGCCGTTGTCGGCCAACGCTCCGCATCTGGCACTGTGCGGAACAGGTCAGGCAGAAAGTCAATCTCGCAGCCCAGCCGATAGGCTTCGTGGCTGACGTACAGCGTGCGGCCTACGATGGCGCACTGCACCAATACGCTAGGGTCAATGCTGAAGCCCCAATCAGCACCTTGGCGCAGCGTCCAAGCCGGGTCAACGTCGAATTCTTCAACGCGCCAGTTCTTGAACACGCGGGCTTCTGAGTTGCGCCGGTAGTTGCCTAGCCACACATGCGCGTACTTGTCCGGGTCGCGTCGCTTGTCATACTCCATTTCTGCGCGGAGTTCTTCGGGCAACCACGGGTTGTCCATGTAGTTGGCTTGGACAACAACAGCGCCGGGCGGCAACTCATTACCGCGCAGCAGCGTATCTATCGGGTCCGTCTCAAGGTCAGGATTCCAGCCAAACCAAAGCTGTGAGCCGGGCTTGCGGATTGTCGGGCGCAATAGCGTCAGGCTCTTGTCGCTGGCGTTCTGCGCTTCTTCAAACCATGCGCGGTCGAATCCTTCAAGGCTCTTGATACTGTCGGCGGTGTGGTTCTGCATGCCTTCAAAGATCGAAACGCCGCCATGCACAGACAGGATGCGCCGGTCTTGAATCTCAAAGTAAGCGCCAGCGTTGTACGTGCTGATTTTCTGCTCTAGCAGTTTCTTCACGCTGAATTCAAGCGACTTGAGCGTTTCCCGCAGGCAGACGCAATCCAGCTTCTCCGCAACGTTCTCTCGCAACCACCGCTCCCCGAAGTAATGCGACTTTCCAGAGCCACGGCCACCGTGCGCGCCGATGTATCGATGCGCGCCTTCTAGCGGCTCAAATACTGCCGGCACTTGAATGCGAAGTGCAGTCACTTTGCCTTGACGATTTCAACGATGATTTTCTGGAACACATGCGCCCCACCCTCGCCAGGCCCCTTAACCGTCATCGGCAATGTCTTTCCAACCAGCGTAAGAAACGCCGAAGCCGTGCGCGGGTCTGCTGCACGCTCTGCGAGGTAGTCAAGCCCGCCAGCCTTATCCAGCGCCCCAAGGATCATGTCCTTCAGTTCAACTGTGACCTTGTTGTGGCTTCCCTTTGGGCGCCCAGGGCCTGCACCCATTGCTGCGGCGCCTGTCGGTTTGCGCTTCGTTTTTGTAACCTGTGCCATCACGCACCCCTCGTTGTCATGCCACCACCTCCGCCACCCAATCCGCCTGTCGTTCGTCCCGCACCACCTTGACCCGCGCCGGCTTGCGTGTTGCCGGCAGCGTCAGCCCGGCCTTCTTCGCGCACACCGGCCCCCAGCCCAGCGGCCCGCCGCGTGTCTTGATCGTCACGGTTGCCTCGGTCAGCGGTCGGTGGCACATGGTGCAGCGCATCACGCCAGCCTCACTTCAACCTTGCACATCCCGCCGATGAGCGGAGCGCGCCAGATGGCAAGCCAGTCAATCTGGCTGTCGTCATCCAACACCCCGGCATGCGTCAGGCTGTCAAGGAGGCTCTTAAGCAGGTTGTCGAGGTCGCGCCGCCGCTTGTCGGGCATCCATGCCTCAATGCGGACGCTGACCCGTTGTGCACCGAACTTTGGCCAATCCTCAGCCGCTGCCAGTTCTGCGACAGCCTGCCGGTACTCGCGCCCGTTCTTGCTGATGAGGACGCGCCCGCCCACGCTGCGCCAGTAGGTGTTGACGGTCGGGGGCCACGGCAGCGTCATCACAACCGGCCCCCGATCCATTCCCGCACCACAGGCTGCGCTGCGGGCTTCACCGCAGTTGCCGGATCGCGCCGCTTCAGCCAGTTTGGCGCCGCGCATGCCGCGCTCATGTAAATGCCCGGCGTCAGGCTGTGATCCGTCAGAGGTCTGCCCTTGTCGGATGCAACCTCCCGGGTTGCGCAGCGGCCGGGGTACTTGCATTGCTGGGCGCTGCACTTGGCGACATCCAGCGGAAGCCAGATTGTGCGGATCACAGCATGCCCCCAAGGTGAAACACGCTGGCCGGCGCAACGCACTTGAACGGCAGCGGCTTCTGCGCGCTTACCCATCGCTGCACTACCTCAGCCGGGAACTCTTTTGCGTCCCGCTCCAGTTCTTCCGGGCTTTGGTTGGCGTATCGGATCTTCTTCGCCCGGTTGCGGTCTTGCATCCGCTCCTTGGCGGTGGCTTTCCAGCGCCGCTCTGCCGTGTCAGCCAGGCGCCCGACAGGGAACCAGCCGAACTCTTTTGTTGCCACCCGCACCGGCCGAATCTTACCGTCCTTGCGAGCGCACTGCAGCACCTTCAACGCCCACGATTCCGAAATGCCAAGCGCAGCAGGGAATGCGGTCGTCAGCATGCCTGGCGACTGCATCACCAGATCGACAGCTCGGCGCACCTTTGTGGAGCATGCGTTTGTTTTGCCGTGTGTCATGCTGCCCCCAGCAGATCGAACGGTTTCGCCTGGCGCAGCATTCCTGCGTGCGCCTTTTCCCATGTCCCTGCCGGCCGGTGGAAGCGGATGGCCTGCTCCTGGCCGAATCCGTCATGCCCCGGCACGCACAGCCGCTCGGCCGGCTCGACGTTGGCTGCAGCCGCCGCGTAGTGGTGGCAGCGTTCTCGGATGCGGCACCAGCCGCCCATGCAGGCTTTCATTGCTCGCCTCCCTTGGATTGCGGCCTCGGAACGTGTGCCGGGCAGCGTTGCAGCAGTTCGGCCAGGTCGCGGCCAATCTCCTGCGGCATTCCTGCGGCTTTGTGCTGCGTGCAGCGGCCGGGCCGGTAGTGACGGCAGGTTGCGCAAGTCACGCGGTCGTCGTCGGTCATGCGGCTTTCTCACCAAACGCGATCCGCATGAACTCATCCGCAGCCATCGGGGCAGACAGCAACGGCGCCGACTTGTTGGGCAGTTGCGGCACAAACTGGCGGGCGTAGTCAATCGACAGCCGACCCTTCGCTACAGCGTCAGAAATCACCGCCTCACGCCCGCGAGCGTCATGGCCGAGGGTGACGGTCCAGTCAACCGGCTTGCCGGCGTCACGCGCTTCACTGACCAGCCGCTGATAGCTTTCCTTGAAGGCCATCCGGGCTTCAACCATCGCGCCGTCATCGATCAGCCGCAGCGCCACGCCAAACGCCTGCGACATTTCATCGGTCCACACCGCGCTGGTGTTCTCGGTGAACGGCAGCATCGACCACGCTTCCTCCACGCCGGGCCTGCCGTCATCCAGTCGGCTCACAACGTCCTGCAGCGTCAGCACCCCGCGAACCTCCTTACGGCAGCGCACCAGGGCCTTTAAAACCTGCGGCTCTGGATAGCAGGCCAGATCGGAGACGAAGACCTGTGCGGCGGCCTCGCTGAAGGTGCGCCCGCAAAGTTCGGACGTGACGGCGATTGCCTTGATGAGTTCAACGCTGGGCATTGGCGGCCTCCTGTTGGGCTTGCAGCAGCATTCCGGCGAATGCGTTTGCGTTGGTCTGTGTGCGGTCAGCCTGCATGGCTTGCGTCCGCGTTGTCTGTCGGTTCGTGGCCCACTCGGTGCGCAGCTTCTCGGCATCGCGCAGCAGCAGGTTCACCGGGTGCATGGCGGCGACGTACAACCCGTTCTGGTGGCTGACGTAGAACCCGGCAACGTGCGGCGCCTCATCCGCCCCGAGCTTGCCAACCACCATTGCCAGCTGGGCATTGACCGAAGCGTTGCGCACTGGCGGCACGCTGTAGCGCGATTGGTAGGCCGTGGCATAGGCGTCCCAAGTCGCGGCGCTCTCCGGGGCCGGCTTGGCTGCGCGGGGTTTTCGCGCTGCCTTGCCGGAAAGCGCCAGAGGCGCAATTGCTCCTGTTCCTGTTCCTGCTTCTGCTTCTGTTCCTGCTTCTGTTCCTGCTCCTGGCTTGCAAGGGGCTTGCAAGGGGCTTGCTGCAGGAAGGTGAAAAGGAACGGCGTAACGCGCTCTAAATGATTGCCAGCATTGACCTTTTGGCACCTTGTCCAGTACGTTCTTGATGCCCTTGACGCGGTTGTCTTTGGGGTCAATGTCCTCGCCAATCTGGTACGCAGCGAACTCATGCACAAACACGTAGTTCGTGTCCGCTTCGAAGGTGCAGAAGCCGGCTTCCATGGCACTCTGAAGACCCTTAGAAGCCCCTTCAATGCCCAAGCCCGTATCGAATGCGATGTAGGCAAGGGGGCAGTGATAGACGCCGATCATGTTGGCGTGCGGGCTGGTCATCAGGTACATGCCGACAATGACCGCCTCATGCCCTGCTGCCTTCAGTGCTTGGCCTGTGCGCCCGGTCCAGAACTGCGGCGCTACTTTTGCGTAATCGCGCATGTCACTTCGTCCAGTTCGTCGCGCTACGCACCACGCGGAACACCACCAGCCCGTCCGACTTGCGCGGCTTGCGCTGCAGTTGTTCGTGCGGGCGCAGGTACAGGTGCGCGCCCTCTTCCAGCCGCTTCCAGGGGCAACTGCTGATGCGCAGCGCCTCCAAGTCGCCATACGTCATCCCGCTACGGCTGCGGCGGATGGCTGCGATGAGTTGCGCGCAGTGGCTCATGCCTGCCCCCATGCCTTGCGCGTTTCGGGGTTCACGCCCGGCCGCGTTGCCGCAAAGCTCGGCCAGCGCGGATCAGCCGGCAGCGCCGGTGCCGCCTCAATGCGGTTGTTCGCACGCTTCACCGTGTCGATGATGTAGACCGTCCGTTCGGTGAACTCCGGCTCATACACCCGCCGATCCGGCCGCAGCAACACAGGCGCGGGGTGGGCCTTCACCTGCATCTGCTGCTTCTTGCCCGGCTTGGCCCTGACAGCCGGTGCGCGCTTGACCGTCTCGGTCTTCTTGGGGCGGCCCGGTCGGCGTCTCGGAGCCTTCGGCCTTGCCCCCAGCGCCACCCAGGCAGCAGCGGCGTCGGGCGTCAGGAACCAATGCGTTGTGAACCCCGGTCGGTCGGCCTTGAACACATGGCCCGCCACCCCTGCATTGCACAGGTACGGGCAGCGGCTGGATGCCTGCAGCCGGGTCAGCAGTTCGGCTGTCGTCACGCCCTCGGGCCTGGCCGCCAACTGCTTGATGATCTGCAGCACGTAGCCGCGCTCGTGGCGTTGGGTCATGCGGCACCCACTTGCAAAATTTGCTGCATTTTCGCGTTCACTCATTGAATGTAAGGACGCACCGACAACCGCCTAGACGGTTGGGCTGATGTGCCCGACAGTCACTACATGTCCACCAGCCACCACGCCGAAAAAAGAAGGTCCGCCCAGCGCGGAGCATTCACGCGCCAGGCGGGCCAAACGTGCCCCAGCGGTGCGGGTGGAGGGACCGCCGCTGTCTTTCGGGCATTCGGGGTGGTGCATCTGTCAGGCCGCGCTCGGCTGCGAATCGTTCGCCGCCGTCATCGGCAGGAACTGCTGCAGCCGCCACTCATCCACGGTGTCGAGCTGCAACTGCATGCGCACATCGCGCTTGAGTTCGCGGCTGAAGCCGTCCGGGGTGCGGCGGAAGCACATCACCATCGCATGCAGGCCCCGGGTGCCGTAGAGGCGCTGCTGCACTGTGTGCAGGCTGGCGGCCACACTGGCGGGGCTGAGGAGGTTGGGGCGCGTCATGCAGCCACCGTTGCGGGTTCTGGTTGCTGCGACAGATCGATCAGCGGGCGCCCCTTCGGGTGCGGCCACTTGCGGTCCTTCACGCGCACCCACAGCACATCGGGCCGCATTTCTTCGCATGTCACGGCGCCGGCTGTTTCTGCCTCGATGGCAACACAGCGCGGGGCCGGCACTTGGCGCGGCTCCTTCTCTGTTGTCCATTGCGAGATTAGGGCCGGCGCGATGCCCAGCGCCTTCGCCAGCTTCGCCGCAGCGCCGGCCGGTTCGGTGTAGGTCTTGAGGTCCATAGGCGCCAATCTTAGCGATGTGCTACGGTTCTGGCAAGCCCTGTGCGTAGCTTTACGCTAAAGCCTAGCAGCCGGGCGAAGGGAACAGACTCTGCGCTGTCACCCTTTGGGGATTGCTTGGCGCCGAAAGAATGTGTAGCAACATTGTAAAGATTAGCGGGGCGCTATTGCACTAAGGTTAGCACGGGGCTACATTACGTCATCGGTTCAGCACACACAGGAGAGCGCGATGACCTTCACGCAAGCAATCAAGACAGATCTGATCGCCGCCATCGTTGCGAAGTGCGGCGTCAGCCCCGAGCGCGCTGCAGCGGAACTGAAGGCAGGCGCCGCAACCGCCCGCACGCTGAATGCGCCGCTCACAGACACCCTGCGCACGCTGGGTCTGATCTAACCCCCAACAGGAGCGCAGACATGCCCACCATCACCATCCGCAGCCGCTGGACCGATGCGGTTCTGTACTCGCACGAAACCACCGACGAGAGGCAGGCCAGCGGGTTTGCAATGCGCGATGCACTGGAAGCCGCAACGGCTGCACGCGCCAACCTGAGCGGCGCCAACCTGAGCGGCGCCAACCTGAGCGGCGCCTACCTGAGCGGCGCCAACCTGAGCGGCGCCAACCTGAGCGGCGCCAACCTGAGCGGCGCCAACCTGAGCGACGCCAACCTGAGCGACGCCAAGTGGCGCGATGGAATCACGATCAGCAAAACACCCATTCAAGTCTCTGGCCTGTATTGGTTTGTGACCATCCTCGACGCTCACATGCAGATTGGCTGTGAACTGCATCCGCTGGCCGAATGGGCGGCGTTTGATGACCGGCGCATTGCTGAAATGGGTGGCCGCAATGCGCTGCGTTTTTGGCGCGAGTCGAAGGATGCGCTGTTGGGTATGGCCCGCGCTGCCGGTCGGTCGTTTGATGTGCCGGCTGTTGAAGCCGCCGCCGCTTAACAGGGAGCGCAGACATGGGCAGCATCCTTTCACCCGCATACGCAGCACTTGAGCGCGCTGCCGCCCAGCAGAACGGCGTGCACGGCTACAAGCCCCAGCACACCCGCGACGGCGGCGAGTGCGCCCTGACTCTGGACACGCTGCCGGTGCTGGTGCGCTACGAACTCACCTACGACGGCTCCGACGAGATTGCCGAAGTCACGCAGGTTTGCATCTGCGGGCATGTGATCGAAGCCGGCGACTTTGCTGCCGACATTCGCGCCGAGTGGGGCCGGCAGTGCATGCAACTGCGCGAGGGTCTGTGATGGCCCGCCCCGACTATCAAGGCACGCTCGGCTTCGAGCTGGTGACGGTCAAGCTTGAAGACCAGATGGAGCTGTACCTGATCCGCGAGGACGGCGCAGACGACCGCGATGCCACGCTGACCGAGCGCGTGCTGTGGTCTTCGCTGGTGGAGACGCTGGCCGCGCTGAACGACGCCGAAAGCGTGTTGCGCTATGCGCCAGACATCAGCACCAACTGCATGGGCAAGAAGCCAGCGACGACGACTGCAGCCGCGCTGTCAAAGGTCCGCGCAGTGCTGAAGTCAAACGGGTGGGGGCTGTGATGCGATGGGAAGTGCTGTGCTGGGTGTGCCAGCAAGACGCCAACTACTACGCATGGGAGGCGCATTTGTCCAACCGGCCAATGTCTTGGCTGCGGGGGATTGCGCTGTGACCGGCGCCCCTTCAACGTGGGCCGACTGGCTGGCCGCAGTCGTGATCGGAATCTGTCTCGGCGCCCTGGCTGGCGCCGGCTTCTAGGAGCACAACATGGCATTCCCGCACATCGATACCCCGTCCGGCGGCCTGCTGACTGCCGCCGACCTGGACGCAGCACGGCGCGAATCGACCGGCCGCGTCTACCACCTGCACCGCGCCCAATTCTTGCCGCTGGGCGATGAGTTCCCGGAGCCGCACATGGCCGCAGAAGCATGCACCGAAGTTGGCGCCGACTCGGCAATGAGCATGCGCCGGCACTACAGCGCCCGCCGCTGTGTCGCGCTGGCTGTGCTGCTGGCTGTCACCGGCGCCGCCGTCCGCATGGCCTGGCCGCTGCTGGGCAGCTAACGATCAACCAGGCCGGCAAGCGCCTGATGCAGCGCACTACATCACTGCGTTTTCTAGACGGTGATCGGGTGGCTGAACCGCTGTAAATAGACCTGGGTTGCGCCGGGTGGCCTGACCTACACAGGAGAGAACATGAGCAACGCACTTGCACAGATTCAGGAAACGCCGCTAGTGGATAGCAGCGTGACAACGCCGGTTGACTTGCTGCGCATGGCAGTGGCTTCCGGCGCCGACCTCGACAAGCTCGAACGACTCATGGCGCTTCAAGAGCGCTGGGAGAAGTCGGAAGCCGAAAAGAAGTACAACGCCGCCTTTGCCGCGTTCAAGAACGAAGCCGTGCGGATCGTCCGCGACAAGCTCATCAGTGCCGGCCCGCTGAACGGCAAGAAGTACGCAAGCCTGCAAGCTGTCATTGAAGCCATCACCCCGGCACTGACGCAACACGGGCTGTCAGCATCGTGGAAGCTCACCAAGGACGAACCTGGCTGGCTGGAAGTCACCTGCGTTCTAAAGCATGTGGGTGGGCACTCCGAAACCGTCTCAATGGGTGGCCCGCCTGATGCTGGCGGCGCCAAGAACGCGATTCAGGCGCGGGCGTCAACTGTCAGCTATTTGGAGCGGTACACGCTCAAGGCAATTGTCGGTGTGTCTGAGCAGGATGACGACGATGACGGCAACAGCGCCGGCCCCGGGCATCCGTCAGTCGGTGGCCCGCGCCCGCCAGTTGATCGAACCATGCTGATGAAGGTGCGCCGCGCCATTGCCGACAAGCTGGCGAACGGGACCGACATGGGCGCCTATCAGGAGTGGGAAGAAGCCCAGGCGATCAGCGAAGACTTCGCCAAGGACGTTTGGGCCGGGCTCACATCCGACAGCCGCGAAGCAATCCGCAAGCTTGCGCAAGAGTTCAGCCGCAAGTGATGTTTGCCAAAGCCCCCACGCACCGCAGCGAAGCATGGCGCCGGGCTGTCGCAAGCCTGCCGTGCGCCTGCTGCATGCGCGAGGGGCAAACGCAAGCTGCGCACCCGAACCACCGGGGGAAGGGGATGGGCATGAAGGCGCCCGACTGCTGGACTGTCCCGCTGTGCGTTGAGTGCCACGCGGAATTTGATCAAGGCAAGCGGTGGAGCAAACAGGAGAAGCGGGCGATGTTTGACGAATGGCTGATTCTGACGGTGCTGTCTCTGGCATCACAGGGGATGGTGAAAGCATGAGCGAATCCAAGACCTACATCATGGCGCACGATCTGGCCCGCCGCCGCGCAATGGCAGCGGTTGCCGACGCGCCCGAGGGCTACGTCATCAAGGTGGCGCCCCCGACCCGCAGCGGCGACCAGAACGCCAAGTTCCACGCCATCTGCAGCGACCTGGCCGGAACGCCGTGGGCAGGCAAGCCCCGCGATGCCGCCGCGTGGAAGGTGCTGCTAGTCAGCGGCCATGCAGTGGCCACCAAGAGCGCCGCCGAAATCGTGCCCGGCCTTGAAGGCGAGTTCATCAACATCCGCGAAAGCACTGCGGCCATGAGCAAGGCGCGTGGCTCTAGCCTGATTGAGTACGCGCAGGCATTTGCGGCGCAGCACTTGGAGCAAGCATGACCGATCCCGCAGGAGTGAAAGCCGATCCGCGCCCGGTGTTGATGATGGGCGATGAACCAGACACGGCTGATGCGCTGATGCGCCTAGCTGACAAGTACGCATTGGTTTCGTTTTGCTCACACAGCTT
>OFRF01000310.1_pt1 | contig 12620 bp, 19 predicted proteins | sample 1543081 | NCBI WGS metagenome assembly OFRF01 (sample SAMN07774232, study PRJEB24372) | wastewater metagenome
CACCGGCATGTTTCAGGACTGGCCTAAGTCGGACCTGCACATCGCCACCGAGATTGCCAAGGAGTTGCGGAAGTGACGCCGCTTCGCTGCGCCTGGTGTGGCCGCGGCATCAAGGAGCCCGCCGGCTGGATCGACTCCGGCCCGGTCGGACCCGTGTGCGCGCTGAACCTGGGCCTGCCGCGTGTTCTGGCCGCGACTCTTCGCAAGGACGGACTGCCGCGGGCGAAGTACGTCCGCATGTTCGGTGGCCTGCCGCGGGCGCGGCCGGTGGTGGATGAGTCTCAACTTCCCCTCGAACTGGAGTTCGCATGACTGCTGAAGTTCAAACCCTCGCCGACGCACTGCCGAAGGAAATGGCCCGCGTGCGCGAAGTGCTGGGCCACTACCGAGAGATCGGCCCGGCCGGGGCCATCGGCGCGGCCTTCATCGAGCAGGACTTGCGCGCCGCCGACCAGGCCGTGATGAGTGGCGACGTGGTTGCCATGCTGCGGTCGCTGGAAACGCTGCGCGGGATCACGGGCTGACCATGACCATCGTCACGACGCGAGCGCAGCGCCGAGAACTGGAGCGGCAGAACGCCAAGATGCCGCGCGAACTGCGGCTAATTCCGCGCGAGGAATGGCCGCTCGAATGCCAGCGTGGGCGGCTCTCGCGGGTGTGGCGCTCGCGGGACTTTCTGGTGCAGGAGTACGCAGAAGCCGACCCGGTGCTTGTGCGCCTGTCGGTGCTGCGCACGACACTCGATCCGAAACTCGGCCGGTGGGTTGACGGCATCACCTGGGACGAGTTGCAGGCCATCAAGTCCGAGTGCGGCTACGGCCAGCACGACGCGCTGGAGCTTTACCCGCCCGACGGCGATGTGGTGAACGTGGCGAACCTGCGGCATCTGTGGGTCATGCGGGAACTGCAGTCCTTCGCGTGGCGCAAGGGGGCTGCTTGAAGAGATCCGGCTTCAAGCCCAAGGCCCCGCCGCCGCGGCCGGTGAAGACCATCGAGGGCTACACCCCGCGCCCGCGCGCCGTCGCGGTGGCCGTGGCCGACACCCGGGCGCGGATGGTGGTGCCGGTGCCGAAAACCGCGCCAGTGCGCGACGCCGAATATCGCCGCTGGGTCGCGTCGCTGCCATGCATCAACTGCGGCCAGGTCGGGCGCAGCCAGGCCGCGCACGGTCCGACACTCGGCCGGGGAATCAAAGCGGATGATCGGACGTGCGTGCCGCTATGCGCAGATTCGCCCGGCTGGCAAGGCTGTCACACCCGGGTCGATCAATACCGCGAATACCCAAGGGCGGAACGCGCGGCAAAATTCGCGCGGTGGCAGGCTCAGGTTCGGGCGCTGTGGGAATTGACGCACATCAACGGTATGGCACAATCGCCGGATGCATAGTGCCCACGCTTGCAACGATGAGACACGGCGGACCTTCGGCGCGGGAAGGTCAGGGCACGGCGAACGCTCGGGACACCCCGGGCGTTTTGCTTTGGCCGTCGATTTTCACCATGTTGCGCCGCAGCACGAAGAAATCGACGCTCGCCTGCGCAATTGGGCACGCTGGTGCAACGGCAAGCCTGAATCCGGCGTAACCCCGATGTTCCGCGCCTACAGGTCAACGGACGTTTGGGCAGCGCCAGATGTTAGCGCACCTATCGACAAGCTCGACGCCGCACGCATCGGAAAAGCCGTCATCGACCTGCCAGGCTATCACCGGGCCGCTACGCAGTGGCACTACGTAAAGCCCGTCGCCCCAGGCAAAGCCGCGCGGCAGATAGGCGTCACCCTGCAAGCTCTCGCCCAGCTAGTCCAAGATGCGCGAACCATTCTCATCAATCGCCACGCTTGAACATTGCATTTCGGCATGCTAGGATGCGCTAACCCGCGCGCATCGGCATAAGGCGAGCCCATCCACTTCGGAGGCCGCCGCGTCAGCAGCGAGAGGCACACAGCCCGCCACCGAGCGGGCTTTTTTGCGCGAACCGACTTGGCACGGGACGCTGCCATGACTGCCGAAAGGCGAAACGATGTACAGCCAGGAGAAGGCGGACGCTATCTGTTCGCACCTTGCAGACGGCTTGAGCTTGCGGAAAGCATGCGCAGCAGAAGGAATGGCGCCGATGACGGTTCTAGGCTGGGTCGATGCCAACGAAGCGTTTTCCGTACAGTACGCGCAGGCGCGCATGCGAGGATATCAACTGCTGGCCGACGAGATCATCGACATCAGCGACGACGCAGACGGCGACATCGTAGACACCGAGCACGGCCCGAAGGTTGACGCCGAGCGCGTTGCGCGTTCAAAGCTGAGGGTTGATTCGCGCAAGTGGATGCTTGCGAAGATGCTGCCGAAGGTCTACGGCGAAAAGATCGAGGCGACGCACGAAGTCGGTGAAAGCATCACCAAGATCGTGCGGCAGATCATGCGCGCGTGACTGAACTGGTAATCGAAACCCCGCCGGTCTTTGAGCCGCTGCTAGGGGCGAGTCGATACAAAGGCGCATGGGGCGGGCGAGGAAGCGGGAAGTCGCATTTCTTCGCCGAGCTGCTTATCGAGCGCAACATCATGGAGCGCGTCGATAGCGTCTGCATCCGAGAGGTGCAACGCACGCTGAATCAGTCGGTCAAGAAACTGATTGAGGCCAAGATTGAAGCGTTGAACGTAGGCGCGTACTTCGAGGTTCAGGACAAGCGCATCAAGTCGCGGCATGGTGGCGTCACCATCTTCGAGGGCATGCAAAACCATACGGCCGACTCGATCAAGTCGCTGGAAGGGTTCGACATTGCGTGGGTGGAAGAGGCGCAGAGCCTGTCCCAACGCTCGCTCGATTTGCTGCGGCCGACGATCCGCAAGCCGTACTCTGAGCTGTGGTTTAGTTGGAATCCGAACCTGGAGACGGACCCGGTTGATGTTCTGCTGCGTGGCGAGCATCCACCTCCTGACTCTGTGGTTGTGCGTGTCAACTACAGAGACAACCCGCGATTGCCCGAGGTTCTGAGGCACGAGCTTGAGTATGACCAGCAGCGCGACCCGGACAAGTTCGCGCACGTTTGGCTGGGTGAGTATCAGCGGAACTCTGAGGCGCGGGTATTCAAGAACTGGCGCATCGAAGAATTTGATGTATCAGGCGAGTGGATTCTTCGGCAGGGCGCCGATTGGGGCTTCAGCGTAGACCCAAGCGTGTTAGTGCAGTGCGCCATTGTCGGGCGGACGCTGTATGTCCCGCATGAGGCCTACCGAGTCGGCTGCGAGATTGACTTCATGCCGGACCTGTTCCGCACGGTGCCAGAGTCTGAACGATGGCCTACGGTGGCGGACTCGGCCAGGCCGGAGACGATCAGCTACATGCAGCGGCACGGGTTCCCGAAGATGCTTTCGGCCATCAAGGGGGCGAAGTCGCTTGAGGAAGGCGTCGAGTTTCTCAAGAGCTTCGACATCGTGGTTCACCCGAGGTGTCAGCACTTGATCGACGAATTGACGCTGTACAGCTACGAGACGGACCCGCTCACGGGGCAGGTTCTGCCGAAGCTGAAGGACAAAGACAACCACGTTATCGACGCGCTGCGATACGCCTGCGAAGGCGCGCGGCGCACTGTGACGCGAAAGAAGGCTGAGCCGGTGCAGTTCCGGCAGCGTTCACACCTAAGCATGTAATGGCACGAAAACCCAAAGCTACCGCACTGCCGGAACGGGACGAGATCGTCCAAGAGGCGCGGGCTAGGTTTGAGCATGCCCAAGAGGTTTGGGGGCCGATCTACAAGCGGTGTCGTGAGGACATGCGCTTTTCGGATCCTACCGATCCGAAGCAGTGGCCGGATGACGCCATCCGCGAGCGCACCAACAGCGAAGGCGGGCCGCGTCCGTGCTTCGTGTTCGACCAAACTTCGCAGTTCGTGCGTCAGGTCATCAACACTGCCAGGCGCAACAAGCCGGCGTTGAACTTCCTGCCGGTGGACGATGACAGCGACCCCGAGCTTGCCGAAGTGCTGAAGGGCCTTGCGAGGCAGACCGAGTATCAGAGCCGGGCTGATGTGGCCTACATCACGGCGCTTGAGCAGGCCACGCGCGGCGGGATTGGTTTCTTCCGGCTGTGCCTGAAGGAAACGAAGGGCAAGCTGAAAGGCCAGCAGACCGCCGACATCAAGCGGGTGGTTGACTTTGAGTCGGTGTACGTCGATCCAGACTTTCAAGAGCCGGACGGATCGGATATGGAGTGGGGCTTTGTCGAAGAGGACATGCCCCGGGCCAAGTTCACGAAGAAATGGCCCGATGCCAAGGTAATAGATTGGGACGACGCCGGGTGGTTCACCAAGGACACGGTGCGCGTGGTCGAGTATTACCGCATCGTGGAGGACGGCGAGAAGAAGCGCTGCGAGCATTTCATGCTCAGCGGAGAGGACGTGCTAGAAAGCACTGTGGTCCCGTCGTCTTACGTGCCGATCTTCCCGGTGCTTGGGAACGAGTCTTGGGACGATGGCGAACGCAACCTGGCCGGCTGCATTCGCCTTGCGCGTGACCCGCAGATTGCTTACAACTACGAGCGGAACAGCGCGATTGAGGCTGTCGCCATTGGCCCGAAAGCACCGTGGCTGGCCCCGATTGAGGCGACCGAGGGGCATGAAAACGAGTGGGCGCAGGCCAACCGGGGGAACATCCCGGTCTTGCACTGGAACTCGATAGACGATCAAGGCAACCAGATTCAGCCGCCTTCGCGCATTCAGCCCGCAGGCATGGCCGCTGGGTGGATGGGCCTGGAAGAGCGCAGCAAGGCCGATATTCAAGCGGCGCTGGGCGGCTTTGAGTCCGGCGTCGGCAACAACCCGAACAGCCAGAGCGGCCGGGCGGTTATCGCGCTGCAGGATCGTCAAGACGTTGGCACGTACCACTACATCGACAACCTTGCGCTGTCGATCAGCCATTGCGGGCGCGTGCTGACTGAGGTGTGGCCGACGATCTATGACCGCGAGCAGGTCTTGCGGATTATCGGAGAAGACGACGATCCGGAGTTCGTGCGCGTCGATCCGAAGCAAAAGACAGGCTATGCCGAGGTTCGCGGGCCTGATGGCAAGAAGGTTGTCAGCATCAATCCGAGCGTGGGCACATTTGACGTGCGCGCAACTACCGGCCCGGCGTTCCAGACGCGGCAATCTGAAGCTGCTGCAGAGATTGGCGAGTTCGTCAACGGCAACCCGCAGATGCTGGCGATGTTCGGTGACGTGCTGGTGAAGCTGCGCAACTACCCCGAGGCTGAGAAGCTGGCGAGGCGGTTTAAGGCGATGCTGCCGCCGCAAGTTCAGCAGGCCGAGGAAGCGGAAGACGGCCAGCAGCAGTTGCCGCCGCAAGTCATGCAGATACTGCAGCAGGCGCAGCAAGAGATTCAGGGCTTGCAGCAGCAACTGCAGGAAGCGCAGAGCGGCATGCAGTCCGAGCAACTGCGCGCACAGGTTCAGGCCACCATTGCGCAAGGCCACGAGGAAACCGCGCGCTACATCGCCGAGCTGAACGCTCAGGCCGCAGCGGATCGGGAGGCCATGAAGGATGACCGGGACCGCGACATCAACGAATTGAAGGCGTGGCTTCAGATCACGCTGCAGAAACTGCAACCGCCGCCGCAACTGGCCGGCGAGGTCGCAAAGGACATGGGCGAAAGCGCCTAGACGATTCTCTCCTCGGTGAAGGTTCAGGCCCCGGCTAATCCCCGGGGCCTTTTTTCTTCCCGGCCCTGACTTGCCGCAGGTTGACGGCATGACCAGCGAAAGCTAATGAACGAAGCCCAAGTCTCCACCGCGCCGGAGACTCAAAACCAAGCGCCGGAAGTCGTTGAATCGCAGGAAGTCACGACACCTGAAACGCGGGAAGAAACACAGGCGGAAACGCCTAAGCAAGAAACGGCAGAGCAGCAGGAAAAAAGTCAGGAGCAGCGCGAAATTGAGCGTTTGCGCCGGGCGTTGACGAAGAGGGACAGGACGCAGGGCAAGCTCTATCAAGAGAACGAGCAACTGCGCCGAATGGTGCCGCAGCAGCAGCCGGAATACGAGGGCCAACCCGCACAGGTTGACCCGGTGGCACTGGCTGAGCAGATCGCCAACTTGAAGCTCGAAATTCGTGAGGTATCGAACAAGAGTAACAAGGTCGCCGAAGAGGGAAAAAAGCGATTCCCTGACTTTATGAATTCGGTTGCCCGAGTTCAGGAAGAAGTCGGGCCGCTATTTGACCAACACGGCCGCGCAAGCCCTGTAGCTGATGCGTTGCTTGATTGCGAAGACCCGGCCGGAGTCTTTGACTACCTTGGGAAGCATCCTGAAATCGCCGCAGAACTTGCAGAACTTCGCCCCGCACAGATTGGACTTCGGCTAGGCCGCATCGAGCGAAAGCTAAGCGCTCCGGCCGAGGTAAAGGAAACAGCAGCGCCTAAGCCATTGCCCGCACTTAAGGGCGTGGCTACAGGCACCAAAGACCCGTCGCAAATGTCCGACCGCGAGTTCGCGGAATGGCGTAAGCGGCAAATCGCCCAACGGCGGTAAGGAAATCAAGTGAGCAATTCATTCGTCACCATTGACATGATTACGCGCGAGGCCCTGCGCATCGCCCATGAATCGTGTGCGTTCATCAGCACCACGGATCGCCAGTACGACGACTCTTTCGCCAAGACCGGCGCCAAGATCGGGCAGACGCTGCGCGTTCGCAAGCCGAACAAGTACAGCCGCACCACGGGCAGCCGTGTGATGGACGTGCAAGACCAGGCGGAAAGCAACGGCACGATCACCATCGCCACGCAGGACCACGTCGACATGCGGTTCAACTCTGCGGAGTTGGCCCTCAGCATTGACGAGATCAGCAAGCGCTACATCGAGCCGGCCGTCAAGGTGCTGGTGTCGGGCATCGAAGCCGACTACCTGGCGTTCGCGTCGAAGGCCACTTATCAACTGGTGGGCACGGACAACACCGCCATCACCACGCTGGAAGTTCCCGGCAAGGCTCGCGCCAAGCTGAATCAGCAACTGGCCCCGAAGTCGGAGCGCGCCATCCAGATGGACAGCGTGACGATGGGTGCGCTGGTGAACGGCATGTCGGCCTACTTCAACCCGTCCAACGCCATCGGCGAGCAGTACCGCGAGGGCTTGATTGCCCGCACCGCGATGGCTGACTACTACGAAAACGAGCGGGTCTGGACGATGCCGAACGCGGCTGACGTGGCGACTACCCTGGACACGTACACCGTGACCCAGGGCGACGCCGATCTGACCGTGGCTGCTCTGTCGGCTGCTCCGGTGGCTGGCATGGTGTTCACCATCGCGGGCGTGTACGACGTGCATCCCGAGACGAAGGTGGCCTATCCGCACCTGAAGCAGTTTGTCGTTGGTGCTGGCTCGACCACGACCAACGTCGTGTTTTCGCCGGCTCCGTACAGCACGGGCGTCAATCAGAACGTGTCGGCCATGCCTGCGACCACGGCGGCGGTTACGTTCTTCGGCACCGCGTCGAAGAACTACGTGCAGCCGCTGATGTACCACAAGGAAGCGTTCCAGTTCGTCACGGCTGACCTGCCGCTGATGGACGACGCGGCCAAGTGCGTGCGTCGCGTGCAGGACGGTCTGAGCATGCGCGTGTGGCAGGCGTCGGACATCCGCAACGACGAACTCCTGATGCGTATCGACATCCTCTACGGGATGGCCGCGCTGCGTCCGGAGTGGGCGTGCCGCCTGTCGGGCCTCTACAACGTGTGATGACTGCGGGGGCTTCGGCCCTCGCGCAACTGGAGATTGATTCATGGCTACTTACGAACGCATCGACTATGGCTCGGACGACGGTTCCGTTTGGGGCGGTTCCGCCTCGGACAAGATCGGGTTTTACGGCAAGGTTCCGGTGGTGCAGCGCACCTTCGTCGCCTCGCTGCACAACACGACCGCCATCGCGTCGAGCACCGACTTCACCGCTGCGCACCTCGCGGTGCTGCAGGAGGTGATGAACACCCTGCGCGGCCTGGGCATTTGGGCCACCGCGTAATGGGCGCGGCACGCAAGGTTGTTTTCTGCGTGCCGACCATCAAGAAGCCGTTTCAGTGCATGTTGGATGCGCTGGCGGCTTCTGTCCCACTCGTCACTGAGGCGGGATGGGATGAAGGGATGGTCAACGAGATCGGCTGTCCGTACATCAGTGCGGCCCGAAGCGTGATGCTTCGCAAGGCGCTGGACGCTAAGGCTGATGTCGTTGTCTTTCTCGACCACGATCTGTCGTGGCGGCCGGCTGATCTGCTGAAGCTGATCGAAACCGAAGGCGATGTGGTTGCCGGGACGTACCGCTTCAAGAAGCCTGGCGATCACTACATGGGGCTTCCGCTGCCTGGGTTGGACGGAACGCCGCAGGTTCGTGAGGATGGCGCCATCAAGGGGCACTCTATCCCGGCCGGATTTCTGAAGATCACGCGCGAGTGCGTCAATCGCTTCATCGACGCTTATCCGCACCTGACCTATGGGGACCGCTTCGCGCCTCACGTTGACCTGTTCAACCACGGCGCGCACAAAGGCGTGTGGTACGGCGAGGACTACGCCTTCTCGCGCAACTGGCGCGACCTGGGCGGGGATATTTGGATTGTCCCTGACCTGAACATTGACCACCACACGGCGGACACGCGCTATGTGGGCAACTACCACCGGCACCTGATGCGCCAGCCCGGAGGCTCGGACCATGTTCCAAGTGCTTGAGCGCGACGGGCAGTTGATGCCTGTCTACTCGGTGGCCGATCTTGAGTACATGCAGCGCAAGGGCTGGACGCCGCGTGCGCAGCCCGTGGCCGCGCTTCTGAAGGCGCCCGAGCCCGTGAAGCCCGAGAAACGCAAGTACACCCGCAAGGCCAAGGCATGACAACGGCTCTCGACATCATCACTGACGCGCTGACAGAGCTTGGCGTTGTTGGTGCGGGTGACGCCGTGAGCCCGGAGGATGCAGCTTTCGGCCTGCGCAAGCTGAACAGCCGGCTTGAAGTGTGGAGCAACGCGCGGCTTACGTTCCCTGTTCTTCAAGAGTTGAGCGTTACGCTTACGGGAGCATCTAGCTACACGATAGGGCCTGGTGGGTCGCCTGCGGTGTCCCGACCGTTGAGCATTGTTCACGCTACGGCGATTGACTCCGGCGGGCTGGAATACCCTGTCGGCGTGCTCGATCAAAACCAATGGGACGGCATCGTTCAGAAGGACGTAACCGGCGGCCCGCCTGATTACGTGTGGTATCGGGCCGGCAACACAAACGGCACGGTCTACGTCTACCCCAAGGCCACGGGCTACACGCTGAAACTAGACGTGCAAGGTGTGCTGGCTAGCTTCGCTGCCACGACGACATCGGCAACGCTGCCGGAAGGCGCGGCGGTGGCTTTGCACCTCGCGCTGGCCGACGACATGGCCGCAGCCTACGGCAAGACCACGCCGCCGGATGTGCGGCGCCGTGCTGCGGGGGCGTTGCACGCTTACAAGCGCACGAACCATGTGCCGATCCGCTCCGAGTCGTTCCCGGCGCGTCAAAGCTACATAGAACGCGGTTACTAGCGTGGCCTTGCCCTTCGTTGGATCGTCTTACGAAACGTTCGACGGGGACGCTAGCCGTTCGCGCTCCGTCAATCTGTACCTAGCCGCGATGGAGGCGCCGTCTAAAGCGCAATTCGTGCTGGCGAGCGTGCCGGGGCTCATTCAAAGGGCTGCGGGCGGCGCCGAAGTTCGCGGGTGCGTTGACGCTGGCGGCCGGGCTTTCTTCGTCGCTGGTGCCACGCTGTACGAACTGGCGAGCGATTGGACGCTTACGAGTCGCGGCACTTTGAGCGCCAGCACCGGGCCTGTCAGCATGGCGTGGGGCCTGTCGCAGCTTGTCATCGTGGACAACCCGCGCGGCTATGTCCTGCGGCTGGCGTCGAATACGTTTGAGGCCATCACGGATGAAGACTGGCCCGGCGCGTCGGGCGTGGACTACCTGAACGGGTTCTTTTCCTTCGTCGTGCCTGGTGGGCAACAAGCCTACGTGTCGGCCATTGACGACGCGACGGCGATTGACGCCCTTGACTACGTGAGCGCAGAGCGGGTGCCGGATGATCTCGTCGGGCAGATCGTGGTGTTTGGTGAGCAGTGGCTCCTGGGCTCGCAGTCTTCCGAGGTCTGGAGCGCATCGGGCGCCGTGTCGGCCGATTACCCGTTCAGTCGCAACAACGGCGCCAATAGCGATGTCGGGTGCCTGGCGGCTTTTTCCGTCGCGCAGCTTGACAATGGATTCATGATGCTGGGACGGGACCGCAACGGCGGCGGCATGGTGTACCGGGCGAACGGCCTGCAGCTTCAACGAGTGAGCACGCAGGCTGTGGAACAGGCGCTATCGGCCAGCACGGACCTGGCGGCGGCGGTGGCGTGGGTCTATCAGCAGGACGGGCTGACGCACTACTGCCTGAACGCGCCCGGGGTGGCTTCGACGTGGTGTTTCGAGGCATCGACCGGGCAGTGGTACGAGCGATGCGATTTGGACGGCACCGGTGAACTGGCGCAGGGCCGGGTGACGCATTGCATGTATGCGCACGGGCGGACTGTCGGCTTTGATGCTGACGGCTACGTGTACGAACTGAGCCGCACGACGTATACCAATGCCGGTGATCCGTTGGTGAGGATGCGCGTGTCTCCCAACGAGGTGACGCCTAGCCGGGATCGGCAGTTCTTCGCGGAGTTCGTCGCCGATCTGACGACGGGAGAAAGCCCGCAGGGCCAGGAGTTCTACGCCGAGCTGGGCTATTCAAACGACGGCGGAAAGACCTGGGGTTCCTGGATCAGCCGCAGCGTGGGCAAGGTGGGCGAATACTTCCCGCGCCTGTTCTGGACGCGGCTGGGTATGGCCCGTGATCGCGTGTGGCGCCTGCGGTACTCCGGCAATACCGCGTTCAACATCGTTTCGGGGCAGGCGCGATGAGCAGCATTAGCGCCGAGACGAAGAATCTGCTTCTGGCGGGACTGTCTCCTGACACGGCCAGTTTGCACACCGCGTTCCCCGGGACAACCGGGGCAAACGAGTGCAGCGGAGGAGGGTATGCGCGGCAGTCTGTGGCATTTGGTGCTGCGTCAGGTGGCATCCGCACGCAGACCGGATCGGCCATCTTCAGCGTGTCGGCGCAAACGGTGCTGTGGATCGGCTACTGGGCCGGGTCAACGTGGCTTTATGCCTGCCCTGCAGGCGGTGCGAGTCCAAAGAACTTCACCGTTGATCCGCCGAATGACACGATCAATTCGCCCTTGCACGGGTGGAGTGATTCGCAGAAGGTGGTGATCTTCAACGGTACGGCGCCTGCGGGTACTGACGAGGGGCAGATTCTCTACGTCAGGGATTCGGCGTCTAACACCTTCAAGGTGTCCGCATCAGACGGCGGAACAGCCATCGACATGACCACGGCGCCTAGCTGGGGTGCGGTTATTGCGGCCATCACGGAGTACGTCTATCCGGGGAGCGGCACGTTTTCGCTTGAGTCGTCAACTATCGTAATTCCAGACTAAGGGGCCATCATGGCAGCAGGCGCGGTAACGCTCTATTCGATCAACAAAGACGATCTCAACATCAATGATTTGGTGGGCGCGACCGTCAACCTTGCATTGGTGACGAGCAGCTACACGCCCGACGTGACCGTGACGGGGCACAACGAATGGGCCGATGTGTCTGCAAACGAGATCACGACGGCCGGCGGCTACACAACAGGCGGGCAGGCGCTGACAAGCAAAGTTGCAACGTCGATAACGGGCGGCTTCAAGTTTTCCAGTGCCTCACCCACATGGACCGCGACGGGCGGAAGCATTGATGCTTGGCGTTATGGCGTGCTTTATGTCGTCGGCTCGCTATGGGGGCTGACAAACCCTGTCATCGGTTACTTCGTTGGAGATTCGACGCCTGCGAACATCCCAGCGACTACGGTGGGCAATACACTAACCGTGACAGTCCCGGCAAACGGCTGGTTTGACGCAGTTTGACGCCATGAGCATCGAACTTCCCGCCATCCCACCGCTGCCGAACGCGGATTCGACACCTGCGCAGTGGGACTTGTACCTGCGCATCGTGGCGCTGTACAGCGCGGCAGGCACGCAGGACGCCATCAACGCGCAAACCGCGCAGATGGTGCTGATGACGACCGCGGCCGAGCGCAATGCCGCTCTGATGCAGCAGCTTCTGGAGCAGCCGCCGGCCCCAGCCAGCGGCCTCAGCGAGGCTTTCCTGCTGTCGCTGCTGCGCCTGGTGCTCGACAAGCCCGAGGCCCCGGCGCCGTGAGTGCATCGCGCTTCGAGTCCTGGCCCTGGCGCGACTTCGGCCATTTCGGCATGAGCGAGCGCACGGCCGAGCGTGAGGCCGCACACGCGCAACTGCTGGCCGAGAAATCCGGCCTGCCCGGCACCAGCGCCCCGTGGCCCGTGTCGGCATGGGTGCCCTGGGCTCAGTGCAACGCGGCCGAGTTCGCCGCTGCTGGCGTGGGGGTGGCGTGAGCTTCGCCTTCCAAGACGCCACGGCCCGCACTGCCTGGGGCAACGCCACCACGCAGACGGGCCAACTCACGGCCTTCCGCGCGCTGTGGTCTGGTGACGTGTCGGTGCGCTACTACACGAGCGGCGGGACGCGCCTGGGCACG
>OFRF01000313.1_pt1 | contig 12537 bp, 20 predicted proteins | sample 1543081 | NCBI WGS metagenome assembly OFRF01 (sample SAMN07774232, study PRJEB24372) | wastewater metagenome
CCAGGTGTTCTTCTATCGGGGTGGCCAGAACTGGGGTGGGCGGGCCTATTTCCCGCGTGTGGACCGGTCCGACGAAGAAGCGGCAATCCTGTCGGCGTTTCTGGGCCAGTTCTACGAGGACAAGCCCGTGCCGCGCCTGATCCTGGCCAATGTGGTTCCGCTGGAAAAGGACCTGCTCGAAGAGGCCTTCACCCTGAAGGCCAAGATGAATGACGCCCGCCGCGTCGTCTCGATCGAATGGCCGCAGCGGGGCGACCGCAAGGCCCTGATCGACCACGCCCTGACCAATGCGCGCGAGGCCCTGGGACGGCGGCTGGCCGAAAGCTCGGCCCAGGGCAAGATTCTGGACGAGGTGGTTGAGGTCTTCGGCCTGGAGGGACGGCCCGAGCGGATCGAGGTCTATGACAACTCTCACGTCCAGGGGACGAATGCGGTCGGGGCCATGATTGTCGCCGGGCCGGACGGCTTCCAGAAGAGCCAGTACCGCAAGTTCAACATCCAGGGCGAAGACCTGACGCCGGGCGACGATTTCGGCATGATGACCGAGGTGATGCGGCGTCGCTTCGGTCGGCTGGTCAAGGAAGAAGGGGCCGGCGAGGACGTGATCCGGCCTGATCTGGTGCTGATCGACGGCGGGCTAGGCCAGCTGGGTGCCGTGCGTGAGGTGATGGCCGAGCTCGGGCTGGAAGACATTCCACTCGTTGGGGTGGCCAAGGGGCCGGACCGCGATGCCGGCATGGAGCGGTTCTTCATCCCTGGACGCGAGCCCTTCATGCTGCCGATGAAATCGTCGTCGTTCTCTGTCGCACCACACTGTGGGCATTCGATTCTGCGGAACTGACTCACGCTTCCTCCTCCGGGGTCCATCCGGCCGCGATCAGGGCTCGACCGAGCACGCCTTTCAGGTACGGCATGTCGGGGTCGGCCATGGTGGCGTCGTAGGCGTCTCGGCACTGCTCCTCGGTGAGGTCGGGGAGGTCGTCCAGTGGGGACTTCCACGGGGGCAACGGAGCGGGCAGGTCGATCGCAGCGCAGGCGTCACAGAGCTTGTCGACGGCGGTGTCCCAGCTCTCCCCTTCACCCGACACCTCTTCCACCGTGAGTCGGACGGTGACGGGGATCAGCCCGTCGTCGGGAGCGGGGTTGGGGTCGCCCTCGACGGCATCAGCGATCCGCGAGTCGAGCGACGTCAGCATGACGGTCTCGTCCTCGTCGGGAGCGGTGAAGGCTCGGAGACCGAGGTTGTGGCGGAGATCATCGAACCGCGCCCGCCAGTAGTCGGCGCCCTGGGCGTAATGGCGTGCCGACTCCACCCAGGCATCCCGTTCGGCGAACACCTCTTCGAGGGTGGCTGCCGGGTTGCGCGGGATCAGCCCGTCGTCGGGTTCGGGCTCGCACTTGTCGATGCATCCGCACGTCGGGGTGCATCGGCGGGTGCCGTGCTTGCCGTCAGGGCCGAGCGGGCGATGCTGGTCGCAGACGTCGATGATCGACGCGATGCGGTCAGCGTGGAGCTGCGCACCGGCGTGCCCTTCACGCAACACGGCGCCCTGGGCGACGCACATCGTCTCCCGCAGCATCTTCGGACCGCCGAGGGCGTCGATGTCGAGCATGGCGTGCAGCCCGTCGTCGGGTTCGTCGGCTCGGGCCTGGTCCTGCTCGATGAGCCGAGCGCCGACGGCGGCGGCGACGGTGCCGACGGGCGCCTTGTGGCACCGTGCGGCTCGTTCGTCGGTGAGGCCGAGGTATCCGGCCAGATCGGTGCGGGGATCGGGGGTGGTCATGTGGTGCTCCTGGTGTCGCGGGTGTGGGGTGGTCACAGGTCGTCGGGGATGTCGAACGGGCTGGGGATCTCGTCGGCCGGCGGAGCGGCGACGAGCTCGGTGTCCTGCTCGGCAGGGAGGGTGGTCTCAGGAACCGGGAACCGGTCATCGTCGGAGGTCGGTTCCTCGATGCACCGACTGGTTCCCAATTCCCCGGCTACTACGTAGACCGGGGAACCATGGGAACCAGTCGGTTTTGGACTGGTTCCCGACCCCATGGGAACCGGTCGGGAACCATGGGAACCAGTCATGTCATCGAGTGGTGAAATGTCACGAAATGCAGTGATGGAGAAGTGCTCGTGACGCTTCCCGGAGCGCTCGACACGGACCCATTTCTCCTCGACGAGCACCCCGATCGCGGCGACGACGTGCTCGGGGCGATGCTTGACGCCGTCGCGGATGTCACGCTGCGAGGCACCTGGGTTCTCCTCGAGCCACCGGCTCACCTTCTCCATCAGGTTCGTCGGCCGGAACGTCGCCGCTGGCGCCTGTACCACTACCTCCACAGCCCCGTTGTCCCGGTTCACGATGTCCACCACGGCCACCTGGTGGCTGCGCTGGTGGGTGCCGTGACGGTCCTTCGAGCACGTGAGCTTCAGCTTGCCGTCCTTCTCCTTCGTAGGTGCCGACACGACGTCCACGAGGTACGCGGCGCCGTCGATCGCCGCCAGCTTCCGCTGCGACCCGATGGCGTAGAGGCCCCGACCCTCGGCCGACTTCGTGACGTGATCCACACCCATCACGGCGGCGCCGTTGCGGGCCAGCCGGCGTGGCAGGAGCCTGAACCAGCGGGTGACGTCGTCGTCGTCGTTCGGCTTGAAGCCCTCGGCCGCCAGTGACTCGCCGATGGAGTCGACCACCACCACGTCCGCCCGCACCGCTTCCAGGCGTGCCATCGTCTGGCCCGCCACACGACCCTGCCGGTCGATGAGCGGCCCGTCGGGACGCACATAGGTGAACCGTTCCCGCAGCACCTCACGGGGCACTCCGAGCGACAGGAGGCGACTCACGGCGCTCGAGGGCGTGTCCTCGTAGTCGATGAACATGGCCGTCCCGCCGTCGGCGAGCGTGCTGGCGATGAGGTGCAGCGCGATCCACGTCTTGCCGCCGCCGGGCTCGCCGGCGATGGAGTGGACGCGGCCCGGGTAGATGAGGCCGACGCCGTCGGATCGGGTGAGCAGCGTCGGCACCGGCGGGGCGTAGGACCCGTCGAGGATCGGCCCGATGTCGATGAACTGCCAGTGCACGTCGCCGTCGGGATCCGCGAGCACCAGGTCGGGCAGCCCCTCGAGCGTCCGCCCGGTGAGCTGTTCGACTGCTGCGTGCCACTCCGGGGTGTCGAACGGATCCTCGATCGGCGCACCCCAGCCCTGAGCAGCGAGCGCCGTGGCCGCGGCGGCGTGGTCACCGTCGAACCGGGTCGACGCGAGGTAGCCGAGCTTCGTGTACGTCTGCTCCTCATCGAGGCCAGCGGCACGCATGGACGAGGTGAAGACCTTGAGGACGTCGGACCCCTTGTAGCCCGTCGTCGCGGACGTCCCGTCCCGCAGCTCCTTGCCGGGTCGAGTCCAGTGGTGCTCGCCGTCGCGGTCAACGTGGTGGAGCTGCCACCCGTCCCGCTCGAGCAGCTCGCCCCACGTCGTGGACGCCGCCCAGCGGTCGCCGGGACGGTCCGTTGCCGCCACTGCGGTGCGCTCGATGGTCTCGGTCGCCGGCTCGGCGCAGACGAGCTCGAGCAGCCACTCGGGCGCCTCGGCGATGTCGTCGCCCAGGCCGGCGTCCCACTGGTAGACGGTGCCGTTCGGATGCACCGACGGCGGGGCCACGATCTGCCCGCCGTCACCACGGACATCGAGGCCGGGACCTAGACGACGCCCGGCATCGTTGCGGATGTCGCGCCCGTCGGCCGGCCATCGGAACAGGAAGTGGAACCCACCGGAGCCGGTGATGCTGGTGCGGGTGTCGGGCAGCATCTCGTAGCGCTGCTCGAGGTCCCGGAAGCTGTCGAAGTCGTCCACGTCGAGCACCCAGAACCCGGACGTCGGCCCCGTGGCGATACCCACGCCGTAGTCGTCGTGTCCGTCCCACCATTCCTTGATCGCGGTGGCGTCGGTGGTGGCCTGTTCAGTCCAGCGGGTGAGCGCGGGTCGCTTCGATCCGGGCAGGATCGGGATCACGCGCCATCCCTGGCGGGCGTAGTCGAGGGCGGCTTCGAGAGTGGTCACTTGGTGTCGGTGATCCTGATCAGCGCGTCGATGATGAAGGCCCACGCCTGGCTACGGAAGAACGGTGCTTGCCGTAGCCAGGCGTTCAGGGCTTCCCGGTCGGTCAGAACGGATCGCCCATCTCAGCGACCGGCGTGTTGACGAACGGCTGCGGCTGCTCGTACCAGTCCGGTACGCCGGGGCCCTTCGACCATCGGGCCTTGTACTCCGCCTGCGAGGTGGGTGTCGGCGGGTCGGCCGTCACCTTGATCTCGAGCGTGTCGCCCACCTCGGCGGTGGTCTTGGACTCCTTCAGTGCATCGAGGATGGCGAAGTACGCACCCTCGTTGGCGCCGAGCTTGCGGATCCCCTTGTCGTCGTCGACCTCGGGATCACGCAGGTCGGTGATCAGGGTGAAGACACGCTCCAGGCGCGGCTTGCCCGTCTTGCGGGAGAGCACTGGTGCTCCCTCGAAGGTCTTCTCTCGCGTCTCCACGTCCACGACGATCCCCTTGAGGGTGCCGTGCTCGAGGCGGTTGAGCTTGACCCACCCACCGCCGCTGCGGGCGACGTCCTCGTTCAGTTCGTTCAGCATGTGTGCGATGTGCTCCTTGGGTTGGTGGTGTTCGTTCACGCCGCGACGATGAGCCGGGGCGAGCCGTCGTCCGAGAAGGTCAGACGTGCGGAGTTGGCGATGCGGACGAGCCGCCGCGCCTGGTCGATGGTGAGGGTGCCGATGAGCCCGCCGACGGCCATCACTGGCTGGTGGGCGTCGTCGCCTATGACCATGGCGAGCGCCGCTCGAGCGACTGCGTCCTCGACCTTGAAGTCATCCGCGCCGGCGCACAGGTGCTCGGCGAGGTCGACGGCGACGTAGCTCAGGGCGTAGCGCCGCTCGGTGGAGAACTTGTCCTCGATCCCGATGCGCCAGTCGACGTGCGCCCGTAACGCATCGCGGACCCAGCGGCCGACGGTGGCGGCGACCGCCTTGTTCGACTTCGCCCGCTCGAGGAGCGCGACGACCTTCACCAGGTCCGCCGGTCCGCCCTCCGGCGCCGCCTTCGACTCGACCGGCGCTGCGGCGTTGACGGGCTCGATGCGACGCGATCCCCGCGCCTTCGGCGGGTCCTTCACCTCGCGGGGCGTGAACAGGTTCTTGCGGTAGTTCCACGACTTCGCCTCGGCGGCGAGCTGCGCTGCCTCCCACCCGGCCTTGATGTCGACGTCGACGACGGTGCAGGTGGCCGTGCCGTACGGAAGGTGGACGACGAGCCCGATGTCGGAGTCCATCGGTGGCAGGTCGGACCGCTCGTCGGTGTGGATGTCGTAGGCCGCGGCGTGGCGGTAGATGGCGAGCTGCACCGCGATGCCGACCTGCGCCAGGTCGATCGACTGGCCCGTCTTGAGGTCCGACAGGTAGCGGCTGAGGACGATGTCGAACGTGCCGGCGCAGCGGACGATGTCGTTGACGACCTTCAGCTCCACCATGCCGGGGACGACCGTGAGGCCGTGACGGGCGAGCTCGGCGAGGTACGCCTCGGCGTCGGCCCGAAACACCGCCGGCACGTCGTCGATCGTCCACTCGCCCTTGTTCAGCCGCTCGACGACCTTGTGCAGTTCGGTGCCGAGGTCGGCAGACTCGGTGCCCTTCGCCGCCACGAGTGCCTGCTCGGCGAGCTTGTCGAGGTCCTTCTTGTCCTTCTTCGGATCGAGGTTGGCGATCTTGGCGGCGATGCCGGGCGTGATGGCGACGCCGTAGGCGACGGTGCGCTTCGCCCACAGGTCGAGGTGGTAGGTGTCCTCGAGCGGCTTGCCGGCGGAGGACGGACGTCGGTACGTGGTGTCCTTGCCGGTCGTCGGGTGCTTGACGATGGGGGCGCCGGACCCGTGGGTCTCGTTCGGGTTGCCCTTGTCCTTCTTGCACCAGGTGCAGTTGCAGCCCTTGCGTCGGAAGTCGTCGACGTCGGTCAGGTACTCGAGGTCTGCGATCGTCATGCTGCACCTCGGTCGGCCCACCAATGGCGACCCTTGCGCACCATGTCCAGGTTGTTGTCGGCGATGGTGCCGACCATCAGGTGGTCGGGGTTCACGCAGGCCCTGACGTCGCACATGTGCATGACGCAGAGGTGTGGCGGTGGCACCATCCCGTAGTGCAGCTCCCACGCGATTCGGTGGGTCCGCTGCGGCTTGCCGACGCGACGGTCGTAGATCTGGCCGTACCCGGTCGACGCCGTCGAACCGGTCCAGATCCAGCACCCGTCGGCATCGGACCTGTCCACGAATGCGTTGAATCGCTCGGCAAGTGGCTTGGGCTTTGGCCCCTTGGGTGCTGTCACGTCGTCTCCTTCAGTCGGTACTCAGTGGGGGTGCAGCCGTTGCCGACGCGGATCTCGACGACGTCGCTGCGCGACAGGCGGTAGAGCCGTCGGCGTGCCGACTCGCGGGTGATGCCGAGCCGGGCGGCGAGTTGCTGGGCGGTCCACCAGGTGCCGTCGTTCATGGCGTCGATCGTCTCGGCGGTGGCGCTGCTGCGTGGCCCGCGTCGTGACGCCCGGACGCCGACGTACTGGCCGCCCCACACGCCGTCGGGCTCGTTGGCGCCGCAGTCGGCGCACTCGGCGCGGACCGGGCAGCGGGCGCACAGCAGCATCGCGGAAGCGGTGTCGCGGCCCTTGCCCACGTCCCCGACGGGGAACATCACCTCCGTCATGCCGTGGCACGCGGCACGGGCATGCCACGCCGGGCGGAGGGTGTCGATCATGTCGAGGAGTTCCTCATATCCCGTCGGGCGGTCCGCCCCGCGGTTGATGCCGAGGACGGCCGGGTCGAGTGGACGGACGGTCATGATGCGATCGCCTCCGCGTCAGGCTTCGGGTATGGGGTCGAGACCAGGCCGAGCCGCTTCGCCTTCTGGCGACCAGACCGGTTCAACGCCCGCCAGTACAGGTGTTTGCCGTCGTCGTAATGCGGGACGGCATCGATACCCCGTTCGTTCAACTTGGTCGGCGATTGCGTGCCGTAGGCCTTGTTCGCCATCCGACCCGGGACGAACTTCCCGCCGATCACCACGCCGTCCATGCGCCGTTCGCGTTGGCCGTGGTAGGTCCACGATGCCGCCTGATAGATGCCCCCGTGATGGCCGACGGTGGCGTCGGCGAACGACACGACGAGGTCGCAGACCTTCAATCGACGAACCCACCGTGTTGTCTCGGACACCAGACCCGACAACGGGGCGTCACATTCCGGGGTGCGGACCAACCGGATCAGCTCGATGACTTCCTCTGACCAACGGGTCGGCGGGTGCGAGAACATGCACGCCGCCACCATCGGACCCGAGTCGCCGAACAGTCCGCCCGACTCATGCCACGATCCACACACGACGACGGCCGACGGCTTCCGTTGGCTGTAGTGGTGCGCCATGACAAGGGCTCGCGCCTCGTCCATCTGACCGAGTTGGAAGTGATAGTCGCTCACAGCGTCTCCCAGAGGGTGCCCTGGTCGGGCGTGAGGCAGTGCGGTGACATCCAGAGCACCTCGCTCTTGCGGTTGGCGTGATTGCCGTCCTGTCGGGCCGCTGATGCGGTCGTGGAGTAGGCCGCGGACGCCGAGTAGCGGTACCGCTTCCAGGTGTCGGGGATGAGCTCGTCGTGTTCGTCGGAGTAGCCGGCGAGGACGATGCGGTACCGGGGGTTATCGCCGTTGGCGAGGCACCAGTCGCGGACCTCGTGGGAGATCGTGTGGTCATCGACGGCGTACAGGTCGGCGGTGCGGACGTCGCCGAGGTACGGCGGGTCGAGGAACACTCCGACGGTGGAGCCGAAGCTCAGTGCGCCGTTCGTGACGACGCGGGACCAGTCACCACAGCAGACCCGAACGTCACGGAGCCGGCCGGCAAGCTGCTCGAAGTAGCCGAGGACGTTGGGTCGGTGCTCCATGTTGTTGTATCCCGCCCGCCCGGCGTCGCCGAGGTGGGGGAGCTGGCGGTTCACGCCCTGCCCGGCGTTGCCGAGGTGGGGGAGCTGGCGGTTCACGCCCTGCCCGGCGTTGCCGAGGTGGGGGCGCTTGCCGATGCCGTCGTCGCCATGGATCCACGGGCCTTCACCGGAGCACCAGCCCGACCCGATCCAGGCGTTGACGCCCCACACCCACCATCCGGCGATCTGGGCGTCGTAGAAGTCGGGGTCCGACTCCATACCCTCGAGCAGCCGCGACCGTCCGGTGTTGACGAGCCACAGGTGTCGGGCGAACAGGTCGACCTCGTTGACCGGCCAGTCGCACCACATGGCGACCGCTTCGGGGTCATGTGCGAGTGCCCGCCAGAAGTTGGCGAGGAACCCGTCTGCGTCGTTGACGGTCTCCGCCCAACGCTGACCGTCGAGCAGGTCGTGAGGTCGACCGAGGAGTACCGCGAGCGACCCGGCGAACGGCTCGACGTAGTTGTCGACGTCGCCGAGGGCGGTCCAGACCTCAGCGGCGACCCGCCGCTTGCCGCCGAACCAGACGAACGGAGCCTTGAGCGTCACAGCGTCTCCCGGTGGTAGGTGGAGTTGGTCACAGCGCCAGCACCTCCTGGGCGCACCGCTTGGCCGCCTTCTCGCAGTACCTCTCGTCGCTCTCGATTCCGATAGCTCGCCGGCCAAGGTCCTTGGCGGCGCGGAGCGTGGACCCTGAGCCCATGAACGGGTCGACGATCAGGCCGTCCGGAGCGCACGAGTAGGCGATGATCGGCGTCAGCACCTCGAGCGGTTTCTGGGTCGGGTGCAGCGTGGTGCGCGCGTCACCTGGATCTCCCGGTATGACCGTGAGCATCAGGCGCGTGCCGTCGTCCTCGTAGGACCCGCCCGCCATGGGTCTGACCTTGCTGCCGTCGTCGACGCTGCCCCTACGGGTGGCCCGCACTGTCCACGGCACAGTCTTCGGCACCCGAGGGGGAGTGAGAGGAAGGTCGCCCCACGGGCCGCGGTACCAGTGCGTCACGAGTTCATGGGAGCGGTTGAACCGATCGTTCATCACACCGCGACCTCGCGGCTTCGACCAGACCACGTCCTGCGCGAGCTTCCAGGCGGCGAAGTCGTCGCGCCGGTCGAGGAACATGCGAGTCGACCCGAAGCACCACATCTGCAATAAGGAGCCGCTCACGTCGGCGACCAGTTGCGGCCAGCCGACCGGCCAACGGTCCCACTCGAGCGAGGTTTCCCCATACGGGGGATCGGTGACCATCACGTCGCCGTGGCTCCATAGGTCAGCGAGCTCCAGACAGTCACCGTGATAGATCGTCACGTGATCGTCGGAGTAGTAGGGGGCGGTCACAGCGTCTCCAGGTGGTAGGTGGCCCACTGCTCAGGGGTGAGCACGACGCGCCATGTGCCGCCACGGAACCGCACCCACGTGCAGGCGAAGGTGGCCCCGGCGTTGACCCGCTGGGCCTCGGCGCCGGTCGGCTTCTCGCGGACAGCGCGGGCGACGTCGCCCCAGTTCGCTACCTGCACCACGGTCGCGGGCACGCCATCGATGTCGCCGGTGTCGTCGGCTCGGCCGGCGCCGAGCTTGCGGCGGGCCGGGTGACCGGTCAGCTCCGCGATCAGCTGGGCGCACTCCCTCTCAGCCGCGTCGCCTTTTTGCTTGGAGGAGTTGGTCACAGGGGGAGCACCTCCTGGGCGCTCATCGCCTTCCACGCAGCCTGTTGAGCCGGGGTGCAGGCGGTGACGGTGAGCGCCGTCAGGGCGGCGAGGATGGCGACGGTGCGGGTCATCGGGTGCACTCCTTGTTCGTGCAGTGCTCGTCGCAGGCGAACAGCTCGGCGCCGTCGTCGCCGGTACCGGCATCGTGCGCGGTCTCGCCGACGACGAGCCGGGTGCGGCAGACGTGGCAGCGGACGTGGGCGGCTTCGAGACGTTCCGCGAGCCGCGCGGGGCGGACGGTCCAGTCCTCGGGGATGCCGGCGCTCACCGCTGCCTCCGGATCGGCAGCGGCCGCAACTGGGCGAGCTCATGGGTGCGGGTCCGCAGGCGGCGCCGGGACAGCACCGGCCGCAACGCCTGCACCGTCCACACGGTCAGGAACCCGGCGGCGGGGATCATCCACGCGGCCTGAGCGAGACGGGAGAGGACGTTCACGACGTGGCCTCCTCGTTCTGGCGCTCCGGTTGCGGCCGGTCCGTCCCGCGCATCGCAGCGCCGACCAGCACCGCCACGACGACAGAGACGGCGAGGAAGCCGAGGACGACGAGTGCCCAGTCGGCGGCGGTCACGACACACCGTCCCGAACGATCAGACCTGAGTCGTTGACCCGGTACCCGGCCGGAAGCGTCGTCCACTCGTTGCCCGTGGCGCCCCTGAGGTTGGCGTCCCCGAGGTAGGCGTCCCCGAGGTAGGCGCCCCCGAGGTCGGCGTCCCTGAGGTAGGCGCCCCAGAGGTAGGCGCCCCCGAGGTAGGCGTCCCTGAGGTTGGCGCCCCTGAGGTCGGCGCCCCTGAGGTCGGCGCCCCCGAGGTAGGCGCCCCTGAGGTTGTCCGCTGCGATCGCCCACAGGACGAGCTGCACGGGGTCGACCGGGTCCGGGTGGACGTAAAGGCGCCGGACCCGCACCTTGTAGCCATCGGTGCCGAGGATGTCGTCCGGGAGGTAGCCGACGAGCAGCATGACGCTGCTGCCGAGGCGTTGCCCGCCGGACTGTGCGGCCGGAACGCTGAGTGCCACGCACAGCCCGTCGCCGGGTGCGGCCGGGCATTCGCCCTGGTGGTCGAGGATCGGGCCGGGTGCCTCGTTCCAGGCGTCGAGCTGGTACCGGTACCTGCCCGCTTGGGGGTGGTGGGTGCAGAGGTCGAGTCCGACGAACTTGAAGCCGGTGTCCATGCGGTCGAGCTGCTTGGCGGTGGGGCGGCTCACGACGCGACCGTCGTGTCGTCGGCCTGCTCGGGGATGGGGTCCATCGACTCGGCCAGCTGCCGTAGCTCGACGGCGTGGACGGCGTCGCGGATGCCCTCGGCGAACGCCAGGAGCTCCGCCGCGGTGCCGCTGATCTGCAACACCATCGGGGCCGTGTCGGACTCACAGGCGAACACGGACATCTCGGCGCCGGGCTTCGGTGTGCGGGACTGTGGCCTCACTGTCGGCAGTGCCTCGATGCTGGTGAAGTGGTGCACTTGCTATCCTCCTGGTGTCGGCGCTCACCGTGTTCTCCGTGCCGGGGAACGGTGGGCGCTGTTCTGTGTTCGGGGTGTCGGCCGCCCCGTCACCCACCCGATGGGAGGTGGGATCGAAGGCCAGGGAGAGGAAGGGTCACCGTCACGGTGAGACCTCCGATGCGGGTCCGGGGCGGCCGGTCGGACCCCCGCTCAACCCGGCCAGGGGCGGAACGGGGAGCGGGGATCCGACGAGACGTCCCAACCAAGCTCGGGGTTACGGGGGTGGGTGAAACGCCGTGTTGGCGCACCGCGAGGTGACAGCGGGGTGTGTGCCGGCGCGGTGCCCGCAGTCGGGGCAGCGGGTCAGGTCGCGGTGCCAGGCGGCGGCGATGAGGACACCGACCCACAGGGCTGCGACGGTGCCGGCGAGGATCACGGTGGTCAGCGAGGCGGTCACGTCGGCCCGCCGATCTCGGCGACGAGCGCTCGACCGGTGTCGGTTGCGGCCCACACCGTGTTCCCGGCACCGCGGCGCTCGACGTGCGAGCCGACCTTGGCGGCGTACCCGGCTCGGTGCAGCTGCGCCAGACGAGAGCGGACGGTGCCGGACTCGGGGCCGTCCAGCCGGTCGACGATCTGCCACGCCGTCGCGTCACCGAGGGCGACGAGCGCGGTGAGGACCGCGAGCCGTTGCGCCGGCAGGTGCGGCATCGCCGCTCCCTGCTGGGACGTGTCCGGGTCGGAGAGCCGGGCGGGGACCGGGGTGTCGACGATGACGTCGAAGAGGGTGGGGGTCACGGGGTGACCTCCGCTGCCTTGCGGGCGGCGAGGAACCGGTCGACTTCGGACTCGTCGAAGAGTCGGGCGCCGGTGGTGCCGGGGAGTTGGTGCGCCGGGGTCAGCTTGCCTTCACGTACCAGGCGGCTGATCGTGTAGACGGTGAGCCCGGTGCGTTCCGCCACGTCGGCGGTGGTGAGCAGGTCCGTGATGGGCATGGCCCAAGTATGGGCATACCAAGTCAACCTGTCAAGGCTTTGGGTCAATATTCTGTTACGGCGTTGACGATCGTGTTCGGCATCGTCGCGCTGATCGGCGTGGCGTTCATGCTGTCGGCCCGGCAGACCGACGACAGCTGACGCCACAACGCAAAAGAGCCCCGCCGACCCGAAGGTCGACGGGGCTCACAGCCGCTTGTCGGGAAGCGAGCTACGTCACCCGTTCCAGTAGTTGCCGACCTTCACCACGGCGTTGTTCTTCGCGAAGTCGACGGCCTCGCCCACCTCCGGGGTCACCGGCGGCGGCGTGGTCGGCTACAACGCGGCGCTGACTGCGGTCGGCATCGGGGCGCAGGTGACGGTCATCAACCGCTCGCTGGAACGCCTGCGC
>OFRF01000314.1_pt1 | contig 12512 bp, 16 predicted proteins | sample 1543081 | NCBI WGS metagenome assembly OFRF01 (sample SAMN07774232, study PRJEB24372) | wastewater metagenome
GGCGCGCAATAGAGGCCGAACGTTGCAATTAAGCCGAGCCGTCAGGCGTCGGCTTGAATTGCGTGTTGGGCGTCCGGTTGAGAAACGAGGTAACGGTGGAACACCTGATTTTCGCAAGCTACGGCAACGACTCGATTGCGCTGATCCAGTGGGCGCACGAGCGCAGCCTGCCCGGCGTGCATGTGGCCTATAGCAACACAGGATGGGCGGCCGATTGGTGGCTCGGCCGCGTGGAACAGGCCGAAGCCTGGGCGCAGACGCTGGGCTTTGTGACGCACCGGATTGGTAGCGAGGGCATGGCCGCGCTGGTGGAGCGCAAGAAGGCATGGCCGCGCGGCGGTGGCGGCAAGTTCCAGTTTTGCACCGAGGCGCTCAAGAAGGCGCCGGCCCGCGCTTGGTTGGCGCTGCACGACCCGGAGGGCGAGACGACATGCTTGACCGGCGTGCGCCGCGAGGAAAGCGAGAAACGCCGCGATGCGCCAGAGCATGTGACCGCCAGCGAAGACCACGGCGGGCGCGAACTGTGGCAGCCGCTGGTGCGCCACACCGAGGCAATGCGTGACGCGCTGGTGCGTAAAACGCCCATGCCGCTGCTGCCGTACCGCAGCAAAGAGTGCTACCCGTGCGTGAACGTGCGCAAGCAGGAACTGAAGATGCTGGACGACGAAGCGCGAACCCGCGTGCATGTCATCGAGTTACGGGCCGGAGTGAACAGCAAGGGCAATGCCCGCGTAATGTTCAGCCCGAAGCGCCACGGCGGCGCAGTGGGCATTGACGCGGTGATTGAAGACGCCAAGCACAACAGCGACGAACTTTTCACTACAGCCGGCTGTGCTAGCGGATGGTGCGGAGGATGAGCGATGGCGATCTTTCCGCGCTGCTGACGTTGCTTGCCATACCCGTTGGGGGCTTCATTGCCGCCGGCATTTTGTGGGCCATGCTGCGCCCACCGAAGGAGTGACAACGTGAACGCAGACCCTAAGCTGAAGCCCGACATTGCGGCGCTGAAGAAGCGACTCTCGGAAGACCCGGGCTTTGCGGCCCAAGTGACGGGCGAACAGGCCGCGATGCGGCCGGAACTGGCGCTGTTCTTCCGCGATCTGCGGAACTACTTGCTTCACGTCATTGACATGAGCAAGGGAGAACACTATCTCGACGTGGTGCGCCTGAATGCCCAAGCGCTGATCCGGCGAATGGATCTTCTCGCCGCCCAAGTGACGGGCGACAGGCCGCTGACGCCCGGTTGCCGCACCCCCGAAGGGTGCCACGAGAACGGCTGTCTTGGCTGGTGCGATGAGCACAGACCACAGGCAGCGCCAGACATCAAGACGCCCAACGTTCGAGCTAAGCGGCCTGACACAGCGCGATGACCACCGACACCACGATGACGCCACCGACCGACGCACACCACAGGCCCGCTGTGGCTGGTCCGGTTCAGCGAGGGGTTAGGGCGCTGGTTGAAAAACGAGAGGGACTTGGCATGCAAGAGTTGAAGTGCCCCGACTGCGGACACCTGAACCCGGACATTCGTGAGCTTGGGTATCGGCTGCCGTACACCTGCGGCAAGTGTCCGCACATATGGAGGCTGCAGGACGTGATGCCGAAGACGCGCAGCCAAAAGATGCGGGCGGCTGGCTTCACGCGCCGGCCCAGCGCCAAGAGCCTGCCGAGCGACGAATGAAGACCACGCTTGTGACGCTGGAGGCCGCTGTGCGTTCGGTGGTGGCAAAGCACGGCGGCGTGCGCGCCGCTGAACGCGCCACCGGCATAGACAAGAGCTTTATCAGCCGCCTGATGAACGGGCACAAGGTGGCGCCAAGTGCGGAAACGCTGGAATCCCTGGGGCTGCGCGCGGTCCCACTCTATGAAGTGCTGAAGCGCCCTAACGGGCCAGTTAAGCGGGCGCCCGACCAAAAGCCCGCAGACGCGCCGGCCGTTCGCGCTCCGCTTGAACTGGTGGTTAGCCGGCTGTTTGAGAAAGGCACATACCGTGAAGTACCTTGTGATTGACCGCACCATGACGCAGCCGATTCGCGGAGTTGTGGCCGACTGCGGACGCCATGTTGGGAACACGCAGATGCTCGAATGGGGCGATGAACTGCGCGACTACGCCAAGTGGATCGGCCTGCACGGCGGGAAGGCACTGCTTGACGCATTCGAGGTGCAGCTTATCAACGACGGCATGCTGTTCGTGTGGCCAGTTGACGCTGAAGACGAGCCTCTGCACGACGAGTGCGACGCGCTGGAAATTCGTCACTATGACGACGGTTCGCGCATCGTGTGGGAGCCAAAGCTGCGGTGTGATGACTGCTGCGGCCAGGGCCACCACAACCTGCATGGCGAGCCGGTAGAGGAAGAAGACCTGTGCCTGTCTTGCGACGGGAACGGCTGGAAGATGGGCGCAGAGTTCGAGACCGACATGGATGGCGCGCCGCTGCCGGCTAACTAGTCGATACCGCAACCATGAAAAGTCGCAGCCGTCACCATCGCAGCAAATGGGCGCACTGCAACACGCCGGGGGCTCTGCGCAGGCGGCGCGCAGCAGCCGACGCGAAGCGCGAGGCAATCTGCGCCACGCTCCCGCCAGCCTATGCCGGCCCGGAACCACTGTCGCGCTGGCAGTCTGTGGTCGTGCTGGACGCGCACGGCCAGGTCATGCACCGCGTTGACCTGTTCGTGCCCGCTGACAGCTCCGGCGCCAGATGCGACCAGCACGCGGCGATGATCGACGGCGACCGTGCGCTGATGACAGCAACGCAGATCGGCGCGAAGGTGCGCGGCTGGGTCGTGAAGCGGCCGAGCGCTAGCCTGCTGGCCGAGATCCGGCGCGACGACTGGCGCGCGGCTGCTATGTCAAACTATTCCAGCGAGCACACCGCCTTTGCATCGCCGTCGGCCAGCTTGGCGCCGATGGAGAACAGTGCCCACTTGCTGAGGACGTGAGCCTCACTGCCGTCGACCGTGCAGGCCACGCGGTTCTCAAGCCACGTCGGCGAGGTGGAGCAGCCGGCCAGCAGCGCGATCGGGATCAAGACGAGCAGTTTCATGCGCCACCTCGGGCAGTTGGAAAGGGTGTGGTCACCATCGCACAATGGGCAGATCATCGGCGCCAATGGTCGGGAACGCGGCCTCGCCAGTTGAACAGGCTGACGCCGATCCACAACCCAGCAAGCGCCAGGCTCATGATGTCCTGCAAATCGGTCTGCCCTCGACAGGCCTGGACCCCAGCGTTGAACGCGGTCCCCATGCCTGCGATGTGTAGCAGCACGATCAGTGTCTGATGCTGGCGCACATCGAGCAGGCCAAGGCGGCAGACATAGGCCACCGACAGCGCTGCGGCGATGACCAGCGTGGCGATGTTGAGAGCAGTCACTTCGGCAACCTCCCGACAATGCGCTTCAGGGTGCCATCGATGACCTTCGGGGCGACTCTGCCCAAGCGGTCCTTGATCACAGGGAAGAACGCGCCAAGTCCAAGCGCTGCGAGGTTGCGCCACCCGTTGTCCCAGCCGTAGTGCTTGGCCGCGACGGTGGCTATCAGCGCGCCTGCGGCGACGGTGGCGACGAACACGACGACGGTGCGCGCCCTGCCGGCCGGCTGTGTCGAGACTATGCCCAGGCTGGCGCCGAACGCGACCCAGGCGATGGGCTGCGGCTCGACGCCAAGTGCTGCAACGGTGATGGCGCTGACGCCGGCAGCGATTCCGCCCGCCAGTGCTTCGATGGGTTGGGTCATGTCCTGCGACTCCCTGCGAGTTGCATGACCACCAGGCTGGCGGCCATGAGGCTGGCCCAGGACGCAGGCATACCGCTGGCTCGGTCGCACAAGTTCTCTCCGGGGTTCAGTTTGGGTGGCGGGCGATCCATGGGGAACGCGAGCCGACACGCGGCACGCTGCGCCCCTTCCATGGCGCCGTAGGCAGCGACTGCCTGAACGGGGACGCTGCTGAACATGGCGCCCACGGCAAGCCACAGCACAGCGGCCTCGAGCCCGTACATGGCCGACTCCCACGCCGCTTGGCTGTGATCGAGCGCGCGAGCGACATGCTCCGGCGCAAGGTGGGCCATGACGGCCACCACCATCAGCCATGCGGAGTTCACTGTTCTTCGCCCTGCCCACCGCCGCGCTTGGGGCTGATCAGGTTCTTGAGGGCGCGAGCGATGGCCTTGACGAGTGCAGCGATGGCTTTCATGGAAGTCCTTCAGGCGGCGACAGAGATCGTTCCGACCGCCTGCACGGAAAGACGTACGTTCGTCCGCGCAGATGTTGAAACCAGTTTGGCGGCAAGCGTTCCGCTGTTGTCCTCGGTCGTGAGCGCGAACCCACCAGCCGCATTCGCAACGCCAGCCGTCGAGCCGAGAGAAGACCCGTCCCACGTCAGCGCGGTGGTCCGGTGCGCGATGTCCGCCGTGGTGCTGGAAACTGCGTAGGCAGCAAACTTCGCATCGACGCGCGAGCCAGAGGTCAGCGCCTGCATGTCCTTCCATGTCGTGCTGCCTGCGCCGACATCGAAGGGCGCGAACTCCCAACGAGGATTGACCAACTCGACCCAGCGCCCGCCATCAGTTGCCGCCGTAGTGCAGTCGGAAAATCTATGGTCCACGAACGACCCGCCGTTGACCGCAGACACCCCGGCATCGCACTGCTTCGAGGTGTTGCCATGCCAGCGGAATTGCGAGCCTGTCGCGCGGAATCCGACCTCACAACCAACAGCCGTGTTGCTGTCCGGCGTGATGCCGTCAGCGAGGTTGCCCTGAAGCGCGAGGCCATACTGGAAAGCCTCCATGTAGTTGCTGCGGATGTCGACGTTTGTCGCGTCTGCGGTCGCCACGTTTCCATCGTTGTTGACCAAGATGCCGCGCGTGCCGGATGCCTTCGGCGTCCCGCTGTAGACAGCCAGATTGCCGATGATCTCAACCCGATTCGGGCCGACCATTACGCCGCTGTTGTTGTTGTTGAGGAGACGGATGAAGCCATTGGACCCGTTCGGGATGTCGGCGATGTTCCCGAGGACGGACACCTTGTCTGGCAGTTCCTCGAAGTGCATGGCGTAGTCGACGGCGCCGCTCATCTGCGTTCCGACAACGCGGATTGCCGTTCCCATCGCGGCCACATGGAAGCAGTTTGCAGTTCCGATGGCGTGCCCACGGTTGTCTCGTACCGTGTTGTTCTCCAGCGCAACATCGTCCATGACGCCCAACGGGCTGTTGAACTGAAGCGGGGTCCGATAGAACGTCGAGAACTCGGAGTCCCGCACGCGGATATGGCGCTGCGTCGACTCTGCCGTGTTGGACTTCTGAAAGAACCAGTGCATTCGCTCGGCGTAGCAGCTTTGCAGAACGATGTCCTCCTGCGTCACGCCGGACGAGTTGGAGAACACCATGCCATAGCAGGTGTACGCAGCCGCTGCGCCGTTGTCCGTGACGCCGCCCAGCATGCGCGTATCCCACAGCCGAAGCCCGGTCAGACCGTCGCCAGCGAACATGCCGCACTGATCCGTTCCGCTGTTGACGATCTCCAGCTGCACGCCGTCAATCTGGAGCCGTCCGGTCGAGGCGATGCTGAAAAGGTAACGCACCGCCGCGACCGTATCGGTTACGTGCAGTTGAATCCGCGAATTGGAACGCCCCGCGCCCTGAAGCCTGACAAGGCCAGTGATCGGCAGGCCAGCAGCGCCAGCAGGACACGCGATCTTGTAGATTCCCTCCGGCACTCGGATCGCCCGACCCTCGTCGGCCGCTGTGATCGCAGCCAGCAGCGCGGCCCGAGAATCGGCAGAGCCCGTGCGGTCTGCACCAAAGCGCTTCTCGCCGAGATTGACCTCTGCCGCGCGGAGACGGGCAACATTGTAGACAGCCTGGGTCATCGCATCACCCGTAGATGGTCGCGGCCCAATTCGTGCCGTCGTAGTTGATGAAGTGGATCAGCTTGCCCTGAGAGGCTCCAGACGCAAGGTCCACCCCGCCATTGCCTTTGAGCGTGGAAGACGTGAAGTCGACAGCCGTATTGGCGTCGTCGATCAGCACCCACACCTCGCGGCCCTCAAGACGAGAAGGCCCAGCGGAGAACCCGCCAAGCGTTGCCCCGCCAGTGTTCGCAGTGCGGAACTTTGTCACGCCGCGCAGGACGTTTGGAGAGGTCGATCCGGTCCACGGCGTCAGCGTGCGGAACTGCTGCCCGAGAAGCTGCCCCCCAGCGTCAAGGGAGTTGTCGAAGACGAACGATTCCCATACGTTGGTGTTGAAGGCGTCATTGCCCGACTTGAGATCAAGCGACGGGACGATGCAGTTCGACATCACGTTCGGCGACTGCGTCGGCAGTGCCGTACTGTAGACCTCTGCCCGTACACGGTTGCTAGTTCCAGAGTGCGCCGTCTCTCCGATGCTCACTGCCATCAGGAAGATTTGAGCCAGCGCGGTTCCTGACCTGTCATCAATATGGATGTTGTCGTAGGTGTTGTCGTAGCCGTAGGAGTTGGTCGACACTCGCCCACCCATGATCCGATAGCGCTTGTCGGTCTGCGTCGTCCCATCGGCGCGGACATAGATCCCGTGCTTGTGGTTGTTCTGGACCTCGTTGAAGCCATAGAAGGCGTTCGATCCGTCCATGACGATGCCGTGCCCGAGGTTGTTGAAGATGTCGTTGTGGTAGACCCGCTCTGTTGCGCAGCCGTACATGTTCAGGCCGTTCTCGCCGTTGGCATAGCTGAACGAGTCACGGATCGACACGTCAAAGCACTTGTAGGCATTGATGCCGTGCGAGCCGCTGAAAGCCACGCGGCTGTTCTCGATCTTGAGATTGACCTTCTCGTTGTCGGTCGACTCGATGAAGACGCCATACCGAGGCGCATTCATGACCACGCAGCCGTACATCCACGCAGCGCCGCCCGTCCAACCGTTGTCGAACACGCCTTCTCCGGCAGGCAGCGCGCGGCAATAGACGCCATCCACGGTGCCGGTGCAGGCGTCGAGGTCGATAAGGATGTTGTGCAGCGATGCGCCATAGGGGCGCTCCAACTCGTCGGCCAACTGGAAGTCCCAAATGATCGCGCGGCCCGTCAGGTTGGCGGTCGGGATGATCTGCGCCATCCCCGTGATCGTGGCCTCAAGGTCATAGACCACGCCGTATGTCGAGGCAGTCGGGATGCGATGCACTGGCCCGACGAGGGACACATGCCGACGCAGCGAGATTGCGGCGCTGGTCTTGTACCGGCCAGCAGGTACATAGAGTTCGCCGCCACCAAGCCCATAGAGCGTATTGATCGCGGTCTGAATGGCGGTCGTGCTGTCCGTCACCCCCGTGGGGTCGGCCCCGAAGTCGGTCACGCTGAGATGCTCCAGCGCGCGAGCATTGAGTGAGCGACCCACGCCAGACGGCGCGAGGAAGGACACCATCGCCGCCTCGATTGCAGACGTGACCAGGCGCCCCACAACGACAGCGAGGTCCACGTCCGTCCCGAACGCAGCCGCCAGCGTGATTTCGTCCGATCCGGTTTCGGTGAAGTCCACCCCCGGAGTGAGGAAGGCGCCGTCAGCCCACACGAGAATCGAAGACGTGCCGGGGGTGTAGGTGACCGACGACAGCGTGACGACGGTAGTTCCTGCCGCGACGGTCTGGCTCTCCGTCGCCAGCACGTTCCCGCCAGCCACGCCGCTGCTTGCCTCAGCCGACAGGACCGCCGCCATCTGCGCCTGCGTGAATGCCGTGGACTCCGGGGCGCCCGTCGTGGCGTTGAACCCGAGCAGCCGGCCGGCACGCACAGAAGCCGCATCGAGCGTCGCGCCCGTCTCGGGCTCCGGCACCAGCACAGCCCGGCCGACGTTGCTGTCGATCTCCTGGACAATATGCGTCAGCCGATCCAGCGCCCTCTCGTGCGTCTCCGCAGGAAAGGGATCGTTGTCGAGGTAGTCGACAAGCTGAAGCCGCTGGGTGACGCGCCGGAACTTCAGTTGATGGGCCGACGAGTAAGCCGTCGCCATCGTCACGACAGTGGTTGGCTCGCCCACACTGGAAACCGTGTAGTCGACGCCATACGACAGCGCAGACGATGCGCCGGTGGCGACCGTGACGAGGTAGACGACCATCTCAGTCGCCTCCAGCACGCGGAAATTGCAGGAGAACACCTGCGTTGTTCCGTCGCAGGCGAACGTGCGCCGATCAGAGGTAACGCTGACAGTCATGAGCCGCCCTTTCGGGCGCCATGCTTGCCCCTACCGTCGTCGGAATCCCGCCTAGTCTCCGGCCACCGCTGCCAGATCGGGTGCGCGGTCCGGCGTACCCGTCCCAGGCTCCCACCAATACTCTTGCCGCCAGTCCTTGCGCGCCTTGTTCTTGATGCGCGAAAGGTAGCCCGGAGAGGCGGCCTCCTGCATGGCCTGAAGCCCGGCGTGATCGAGCGCGGCCTTTGCATACCAGAGGTTCACGAGCGGCGCATGAGAGCGGACAAACCGCATGGCCTCTGCGCCCGCGTGCGTGTTCTTGCCTTGGTTGAGTTCGTGGGCGTTTGTGATCGTCAGGTCCATGGCCTGGCCGACGCTGCCGCCCAAAGGTCCCCCCATCCCAAGACCTGTCTGAAACGGCCCGCCATAGGCCCCATCTGCCGGATCGTTCAGCAGCATGTCGCCCATGAACCCGAGCCCGCCGCCTTGAACGAAGGCGCGCGACCAGAACTTGGCCGTTGTCATGTCGACCGGGTCCTTGCCGCTGACAACCTGCTTCGACTGGAAGGCGATAGCCCCTAGCGCAGTAGACAGCCCGAGCAGCGCCCCAGCGTAGGCAAGCCGGTTTGCAGCCATCGGCCGCCCGTCGAGTTCCGGCGTGTCAAGAATGCGCCGCCAATGCCGAGACAGCATGGCGATCGGGAAGCTCTTGAACTGCGCCATGGACTGCGCGAGTTCTCCCCCCGCCGTGCCGGCCTGCATGCCACCACCCGTGGTGATGGCGCGCGTGGTCAGGTCCGGATTCAGAACCGCGATCTCCGACTCGTCGGTGATGGCCCCGAGGAACTTTGCAACAACCTCGCCGGCCCTGGTGTCGGCATACTGCGCCGACAGCGCAAAGTAGTCGGCCTGGTATTTTGAGATGGAAGAAAGCAAATTGGCGTCGAGCCGCTGCGCCTGCTGCTCCAGGCCAAGCGTGCGCCCGCGCTCCTGCTGCTTCGCTGTGGTCTTGTCGGCGGCTGACAGCGCAGGATTGGCGTCGATAGCGGCCAGCACGTTCGGCAATTGAGCCGCCGATTGATTGGCCGCCGCTCTCGCCGCCGTCGCTGCCGCGCGTTGTCGCGCCTCATACGCCGTCGGATTGATTGGTGCGCCAGACTCGGCCGCAAACACGGCCTCGGGTACTTGATGAATGGCATCCGGCGTGACGAACTTCGACCCGCGCCACGTCACGGGCTGAACGGCCTGGATCACGGTCCAGTCGTCGGCGGTAAGGCCCTTGCGGGTCAGGTGGTAGCGGTCCCACTCAGTGAGTTGCCCCCATGCCTTTGACCTCATCCGGCCCATGCCCTGCATCATGGACATTTGGAACCCGCGCCGCAGCGTGTCAGTCCATGCGTTCATCAGTGACAGGCGCATGGTGGCGTTTGCGATTCGCCCGCTCCAGTTCTGCGCGATGTTCTCGCCGGCCCAGCGGTTCATGTCTGAGATCAGCGACTCGGCCATGAAGCCGTGCGCGTTCATGAACGCCTTGGCATCCTTCCCCCCGGCCTTGACGATGTTCGCCAGCGACGAGAAGTAGGGGAGTCGGTTGTAGCCGACCGTCACCGCATAGGTTCCAAGGTCAGTGATCGATGACAGGACCGCGCTTTGCAGCTTACCGAATGTCTCGATGTTGCGCGCGTGGCGCATGACACCGGCCACCTGGGCATACTTCGGCGCCGCCGATGCGCCAGAGAGAACGGCCCATGTTGCCTCAGGCCCGGCGAACAACTCCGCGATCTGCCCACCGAGCCCGCGATCACGCTTCGCCATGTCGAACTGCACGCGCATCTGCGACTCGGGGTTGGGGCCGTAGCGCTCCACGAGGCCGATGTCACGGGCCAGCCCGCCGACGTGGCCGACCATGGCGTCATACATCGAGCCGGTGCCGTACTTCGACAGGTACTCCAGATAGGTCTGACCGTCCTTGAAGTGGATTTCGCGCCCCTGGCTCCCGCGGTTGGCCCTGGCCCCGTTGCCCCGGAACTGCCCGGGTTGCCGCTTGTTGGCGCCGTCCGTGCTGATCGTCTCCCATGCGCCCCGGAGAAGGTCGAGCACCTCGGCATCGTTCATGCTGCTGCCGTCTTCGCGGAGATACCGGCGACGGTCGAGCATGGGCAACATCTCGTTTGCCCATGCGTCTTGCCCCTTCGCAAGCACGCGCAGGGCGTCGTGAGCCTGCGGCAGATAGCCATAGTCAAGCTGCCTGACCTCGCCGCCCGCGTTGTTGAAGCGCTGCCGCATGGCGTCAGTGACTTCGAGCCACGCCTTCGCAGCTTGAGCCGCCATCTTGTTCCCGGTGCCGCCGTTGCCTTTGGAGAACACCTCCATGGCAAGGTCGCGCGTCATCGCGGGGTTCTCGGCGTCGAACAGGGCCATGAGCGCCTGTCGGCCAGCCCCGGCCCCTTGCTTGGACGATGCCGCGTCGATCAGGTCGAACAACTGCCGAACGTTGTCGCGCTTCACACCGTCGATGTAGGCGTGCGTCTTCTGCATTTCCTCGACCAAGGCCCGGTCGCGCTCCCACTTCTTTTGCACGCCCATCAGGTCGGCAATGCGCTGCTCCGTCTCGGCGGTCTTCAGAACCTGGCGCTGGGCGTTGTCGACCTTCCGCTGCGCCTCGGCCTTGATGTCGTCCATCGCCACTTCAGCCGCTTTCAGCGTGCGCTGATCGGCCGAGTAGGTGCGCCACTGAGGATCGGAGTAGGCCAGCCGCTTTGCCGTGGCCTTGATCCGGTCTTCGATGGCCTGCGCCTGGGCGTCTGTTAGGGGTCTACCGCCGGCAGCTTGGCGGGTCTGATTCAGCGCTGCCCTACACTTCGGGTTCAAGTGCGCTCCTTCCTGCTCGCCGCTGTCGTCTGCGCGGCCATGATCGGACTCGTCCCGCTATGGATTTGGGGGGCAACAGGGTCGTGGCGGCATGCGCTGTACGCACTGAAGCAGTACAGCAGGATTCTGCTGTCGCTGTTCACCATCGGCACGATCCTTGCGGGCATCTGGTTGTTCTCGCAGTACCTAGACGCCGTGTAGCAGCGCGCACTCTGCTGCAACCTGAAGCAGCGGCGCATCGGCCACCATATCATCAGCCTCGGCTTTTGCCATGGCGATGAACTCGGACGCAGGCATGGCCTCGTCCATGTCGTCCATCTTGACCATCATGTCCGGGAACTGCCGGGTGACTTCCTCAACCCGGCTGGGGTTTGCGGCGACCTCTGCGGCCTGCTCTGGCGCGGGTTCGTAGAGCGTGCGCCCCTCGGTTCGCGCCGTCTCCACATCCTTCAGTCCGGCCTGCGACTTGCGCAGGGAGATCATTTCCGCTTGAAGGTCGCGCGGAGTCCCGACATTTGCCTCGGCTGGCTGTCGCGGTTGTGCGACTTGATCCGGTGAGTCGGGGCGCGCGGAGCCATCAAGCTCGGCGCGGGCTGCTCTGAGTTCTTCGACAGCGGCGCCGAGTTGGGCGATTGGGTCCGTCAGGCTGGCGCTGTTGGGGTCGAACTTGCCGCTGTTGCCGATGGCGGATTTGACGTTGCCGTCTGAGTTGTGCATGACAACCCACTTCGCGCCGCTCTCGCGCCCCATCATTAGCCCGTCGTAGCCAGCCGCCCCAAGATTGTCCCAACCAACCGCGCGGAAAAACTTGTAAGCGTCAGCGCCTGACTTGATCTTTATAGGAGCGTCGAAATTGGTGTATTCGACAGTGAAGGCGCCACCGTCAGCAGTAGCCTCGGGTCGCGCGCGATCCATGCCATCCCCAAACTGCTTCCAGTTTTCGCGCTGCACATCAAAGAAATCTCGCGCGTCCTGAACATCTGAGAATGTGCGAGTTTCCCGACCCGCCTCAAATCTGGCTTTGTCGGACGGTAGCAGTAACTTTTCAGCAAGTATTGACAGTCGTTCCGACTCTGCGGCGTTCAGTGGCTTGTCAACATCAAGCACCCGCCCTCGCACATGGAGAGGAAGCACCGCCCCGACATCACCTGTTGCGCGGTTGTTCGCATAGCGCCCGGCTTCCGCTGCGTCTGTTGTCAGGTAGGCGCCGCGTCCGTATGCGTCGCCAGTTTCCTGCGCCCCATCCGCGTTTGTGCGAAAACTGGTCAGCGTTTCAGGTGTAGGCGTCCCGTGATACAGCACCAGCGGCGCCCCGCTCTCGTCGACCACCTTTGACTCTCCGAACCACTCGCGGAAGTTCGCGTCGCGCTGCTCGGGCGTTATCCTCGGCGCCACATCCGACACTTGCACCGGCTCGCCGCGCGCCACCTGTTCCTCTGCCTTCGCCAGCGCTTCGGCATGCTTTGCCACCGCCGCGAAGTC
>OFRF01000315.1_pt1 | contig 12493 bp, 18 predicted proteins | sample 1543081 | NCBI WGS metagenome assembly OFRF01 (sample SAMN07774232, study PRJEB24372) | wastewater metagenome
GATTGGAGCGCCTTGATGGTGACGCTGGATGCGTACTTGTCCTGCATCTCAATCACCGCTTCCAGTTCTTCGCCCCAAATTTCGCAGCGCGTTGGTGTGATGGTCAGGCTCATGCTGTAGGCTCCTTCAGAATCTGCTCTTCCAGCCACGCCACCATCCTGCTCAGATCGTCATGCAGGTAATCGGGAAGTCTGTTTCCGCTGGAAAAGCCCCACGACTCAAGCGCACTCAGCAGTCGCATTAGGGCGAGTAGGTCTTTTTTGTCCATGTGTGCTTTCTGTGTGGATGGCCCAGTGAGGGCCATCGTTATGCGGCAGTTCTTGACGCCTAATATCGGTTAGGCGTCACAGTTCAATCGTCTGTTGTTCAGGCGCGGCCACTGGTTCAGGTGGCAGCAACTGGCCTTGTGCTTGGGCTCGGGCGATGCGCTCGCACGCAATGTCGAAATACTTGCGCTCGCGTTCAATGCCGGTGAAGGCGCGGCCCATCCGCGCGCAGGCCACGCCGGTCGTTCCGCTGCCCATGAATGGGTCGCAAACCGTTTGCGCCTTCGGTGCGAAGCTCAGGCACCATTCCATTACGCGCAGCGGCTTCTGTGTTGGGTGTCCAACACGCTCCGCATTGGTCGCTGCAATCGACTGGTCAATTAAGCGCGAGTTCATGTCCATGCTCGTCCACGCCAGTTCAAAGTCTGCCGCGCTTGGTACGCGGTCGGGTTTTCTCCACGCAAGCCAGCCGCGCGACGGTGGTAGTTGCATGTAATTCCCGCCCCAAACAATCATCAACTTCGCCTTTTCCTGCATCAAGCCAAACAGCCAGGCCGGGGGGGGGCGTTGTCCCAGTCCATCTTTTCATGCAAGCCGTTCTCTGCTCTAACCGGGTGCGCGGCGTAGCCGATCCCATACGGCGGGTCGGTCAAAATCAAATCAAACTCACCAAGCTGCGGCAATACCTCGCGGCAGTCTCCGTGCCAAAGTTCAGCATTTCCAATCACTACTTTCTCTGCCATCTCAATTCCTTTCTATCGTTGCCGTCTAACCGCCGTTCAACTCGGACGCCTACAGCGCCGGTTAACTTATTGGTTAGCCGTCGTTCCCATTACTCGCACAGCCCGTAGATTGATGTGCAAGCCGGGCCGTCATCCATGCGGATAAAGTCGTACTGCTTCCCGCCGTGCGCGGTTTTCGACCACTCGACAAAAACACGTATGGTCTGTGTTGCCGACCACTCGCTATCATCTGACGGCGCAGCAAAGAACGTTGCTGCTTGACGTTTGCTGGCTTCTTTGACGGCTTGCTCCCATTGCTCGATCCGGTCAATCACTTCAGGAAAGCGCTTGCTGATTTCGAGCAGTTCGTCTTTTCGGCAGTTTATACAGGGCATACAGCCAACGCGCCCCATCCCCATTTCATAGAGCGGGTTGTGCTTGATGCCATGCTTGCGGTGCATGGCGAAACAGTCTTCTGCCGTCCAGTCGATGATTGGACGGTAGTTCCATAGCTCTGCGCCGTTGGCAAACGCTTGCTTGAGTTCGTTTTCAGACAACAACGACCGGCGCAGCGATTCGTCTCGGCGCACGCCCTGCCAACTGATCACATCATCACCGGCGTCAATCAGCGGCTGTTGCACTTCGCTGATGATTGGGTTTCGCTTTAGCTCTTCAGAGCAGAAAGCAGCTTTCGTAGAGGGGAATCGCCCCTTCCAGATGCACAGGTCAAGGAATGGGTTGCCGGTCGGCACCAGCGCTGCTGCTGCGCGGTCAATTGCCGCCTGCGGAACTCCTTTCTCCGCCCACTTTGTTAGGACATACTCCCGCTTCCCGGCTATCTGCCGGTCAAAGCTGGCCCTGACGGTTCGGATCGGAAATACGTTGTCGTTCAGGTACTGAACGTAGTCATAAGTGACTTGGTGCTCGTTGCCGGTATCGGCAAATACCGCGATCATGTTGTCCGGCTGACGCTCAATGGCAAGCAGAAGCAGTGCTGTGCTGTCCTTGCCGCCCGATACGCTGATAATGTTGTGTTCCATCTTCTTTCCCAAAAACTGCTAACCCGTCAATCAACGCGGACGGCTTTCAGCCGCCGGTTATTTCTGCGTTAGGCCTCGCTGAGTTGTGCGGGCGCTGCGGCCTTTGCGGCAATGGCGATGTCGATGCGGCAGAACGGGCAGTACCAGAGTGGCATGTCGCCGGCCTTGCCAGTAACCACGATCCGTTCGCGGCTCGTGCGGGTTGTGAAATTGGTCAGGACTTGACGTTTCAGCAGGTTGTGGTGGATGGCAAAAGCCATCTCTTCGCATACGTCCAAGGTCGCCGCCTTCTTTTTGCACTTGTCGCTCATCTCTCGCCTTTCCGCCCGCTATGGGCTGTTTGTTGTGTCAGGTCCGTGGCATCTGCCACCTGGCCTAACCGTTCGCTCAACCGGACGCAGAGCGCCGCTTAGCTGTCTGGTTAGCGGTCATCAGCTGTTCGGCCAAGATGGCGAATGCTGCCGCTGCCACTCTTGGAACCTGCCCGTTTCCAGTGGCTGAAAGTCGCTCCACTTGGCAGGCCACCCCATCAGCCACTCCGTAAGGCTCGGGTTCGGGTAGCCATTTACCAAGTGCTTTTCTGTGGCGCGAAAGTATTTCAAACCTGTTCCTATTTTGGCCCCGCTTGGTCTTGTCTCGCCACGCTCCTTGCGTTCTATCGAGGTCAGGCACCACCCCACCGCGAAGCCGTCCGTTTTCACCGGAGTGGGCCACAATCCAGATTCTTTCGCGTAAGTGCGGGGCTCCAACGTCGGCAGCGGAAAGCACTGTCCACGCAGCATCAAACCCGATCTCGGCCAAGTCTCTGAGTACTGTTCCAAGTCCTCTAGAAACGAGCATTGGCGAGTTCTCCACAAAGACCCACTCGGGTCTAACCTCGCAAACCACTCTCGCCATGTGCTTCCACATGCTGCTTCGTTCGCCATCTATGCCAGCTCCTTTTCCTGCGCTACTGATGTCCTGGCACGGAAACCCGCCCGAAACAACATCAACAATTCCTCTCCACGGGGTTCCGTCAAAGGTTTGCACGTCATCCCATATCGGGAAAGGTTCCAAAACCTTATCGTTTTGTCTGGCTGCAAGTACACCTGCGGCGTAGGGTTCCCATTCAACGGCGCACACTGTTCGCCATCCGAGGAGTTTTCCCCCAAGTATTCCTCCACCAGCACCCGCGAAAAGAGCCAACTCATTCATATGTCCTCTGTGTGTGTTTGCTGCTGCCAGCCGCCTAACCGTTCGCTCAAGCGGACGCCTTTGGCGCGCGCTTAGCTGGTGGGTTGGGGTGGTGTTGTTGTGGCTCATGGTGTTGAGGTCCATGTGGGGGTGGGCTGAATGGGTTGGTCATGGTGGTCAGTTTGACTCGCTGCCGATGCTGGTCAGCCAGTCACGCGCTAAAGTGTCGGCGCGCTGTTGCTCGTCGTGCGTGCGGGGCTTGTTGAGCACCTCCTGCAAGTGGCCGATGGCGACCCGCGCGGTGGCGCGTGCGGCCTCGGCGTGCCGTTCGTTGGCCAACGCCATGTCGCGCCACTCGGCCAGGCCTTTCTCCGCCCAGTCTAGGGCGTCGACCAGCTCGCCCTTGGTGCGGCTCACAGTGCCCTCCAGGCGATCACGTTGCGGTCGTCGAAGTCGAGGCCGAAGCAGACCTTGACCCGGTTGCAGATGGTCTCGGCGGTGCCGTCGACCACGATGGCGCCCTTGCCGATGAACCGGCCGAACAGGGCGCGTTGCTCGGCGGCGGTCAGCTTGCCAGCCCAGGTCTTCAGGCAGGAGCCAGTCTTCTCGGTGAGAAAGATTGCGAGGTTTGCTGCGTAGTCCATTTGCGTTCTCCGTTTGCGTTGTCGATGTAGTGACTTTAACACTACCGCTAGTGCACGCAAGCAAAGCCCACACGGATCAGTCGGGATTACGCCTCACACACCGTCACCCCAGGTCCGGGATTCTTTGCCCTAAGCACAGACACAAGCCGAGCATGTGCGCGATCCTCTGCCATAGAGTATTCACGGTGCGTGACGGTGGCGAGAAGCTCAGACCAAAGATCAACAAGGCCGCGCAGGTCTTCCAGCTCGCCCGGATATAGCGCCTTGGTGCCCTTCGCTTTCTGCCTGTCCAGAATCTTCACGACAACGCCCTGCATCGCGTTCAGGTAGTCCTTTCCGTTTCGCATCACGGTCGGCATTTTCACAAAACGGTCCAGCATGTTGATCACATCAAATATCGCCTGCCAGTCGGTTTGTGATGCCTGCCCTTTAGTGATCTGCTCAAGCGCAAGGCGAGGCGGAGTAATGCGGGCCTCTTGATCCTCTGCCGTGAGATTGGATTGACCGATGCAAGCAAGTGCTAGGACATTCGGATTGACGGGCTTGGGGCGGTAGCGTTCTCGTTTGCTCATGGCTATGTCCTTGTTGTGGGGTGGGGTATTCTCAGCACGTTACCAACATAGATGCGCAGGCGACTGTTGGCAGCAAAGCGTGCCGCGTTCTCTTTCTTGTGCTCTTCAGGCTCGGCGTTTATCGCTGCCAGATAGACGCCGCTATACGCTTCCATAGCCTTGCTTGTCAGGTGGTGAGGGAGCTTTCTCAGCTGGTCTTTGATCCACTTGGCGTCGTCTTTGTGGTGATGCGTAGGTAACATTCAATCGCCTCAATCGCTGCATCAGACCCCAAGGCAACGCAGACAAAAGCGCCCATGTCGTGGGCTGCTTTAAGGTACTCAACCTGTCCTTTTTGCCATGTGCTTGCAGTATGGTCTCGTCTCTTAAGCTCGAGCACAAACGCAGGGCAACCTGGGATTATCACATCGCTGGCCCCATCCGTCATGCCTTCGGCTTTCTGGTTCCAGACCTGCCCAGGTGTGCGCTTTCCCTCGTTTCGTGGGTGGATCGCAACTCGCCCGATTGTGTCGGGCCATCGCTTGCGGATCCTGGCGAACAGTGTGACTTGCTCGTTTGATTCAGTTGGGCAGTCTCCGCGATAAGACTGGTCTCCGTAGACTGGTAGCCATGATTCAAACTTCACACAGTCTCCTTTGCAATTCTTCCTCGTCGCTAGGACGATCAAACCCTAGCACCTTCCAGAAGTCCCCGTCTTTCACGTATGTGATCGTCCTTGGCGTGCGCGTGAACTCACCCGTTCCAGCCGCAAACGCTGCTTTCCTTGCGGCTGCGTAGTTGTTGTTTTCCAGAAGGTACACCGAGAACTTGCGCCGACTGGTAACGATGTTGGCTGTCAGCATGTCGTTTCCAGCTCGGCTGATCCCTCGCACGTAGTCGATTGACACCACCGGGTCAGTCTGTGGTCGTGTCGGGTCTTTCTTGTACTCTTTGAAAAGTTCTGTCAGCTTCCCCGCAGGGTCAACTAGCTCATGTTTGCAACTACTGCAGAACCTTGCAGCAATATCGTTGACGTGTTCGCACACCGGACACACCTTGCACGACCAGTAGTAATCGCACCGCTCACCCGTTCTCAGGTGTACATGCTGGCACCGCCTGCCGAAGTGCGCAGGCATAGGAACGGCTTCACCCTTATGGTTCTGCACCGTGATACGTTCGCCATCCAAGTCTGCAAAGTACCCGTACTCGTCCACGTTGTACTGGCTATCGTTAGGCCGTGCTGAGAACAGGTTTACACGCCCGCATCCTTCGCACAGGCACTCAATTACACCGCCGCCGCTTGATTGGTACGCAGCCTTGATCTGTGGCGCATACAGATCACCATCAGGCATGTGCTTGTCGATGTTGCCTGCGTAGTCCAGCACCACGCATTCAGCTTTTCCTTCGCACAGTCGCATACCCCGGCCCATGATCTGCTGTAGCAGGCTAACGGATTCGGTAGCTCGCAGGATGGCGATGTGTGAGACGTGCTCGGCGTCAAATCCTGTTGTCAGTACAGACACGTTCACAAGGTACAAAAACTTGCGTGCTTTGAAGTCCTTGATGATCTTGTCTCGTTCTGTCTTCGGTGTCTCACCAGTGATCAGTCTTGCATTGTCAGGGTGCAGGCTTGCCATCACCTCTTTGGCGTGTTGCACTGTTGCTGCAAAGATCATCACCCCCGTAGCCGTCTGGGTCTGCGCAACCACATCAGCAATGATCGCGCTTGTCTTGCGGCCCCATCCCTCAAACGCGGCTTTCAGCGATGTAGGGTCAAATGTCCCGTTAGCCTTTACCTTCAGCCCTGATGTGTCATAGCTTTCCGCGTTGATGTCAGCAGCACGAAGGGGAGTCAGGTATCCCATGCTGAGAAGCATCCGCGCCGAGATGGCGTAAACGCACTGGTGAAAGTACGGCTCCCGTGCGATGGTCTCCGGCATCGCCTTACCGTCAGGATCTACACCAAAAATGAACCCGTCGCCCAATCTGTAAGGCGTCGCAGACAGACCGCACACGCGCAGGTTAGGGTTTCCGCTGCGCATGTCTTCGATGATCTGTTTGATCGTTGGCGTTAGCCGATGGCATTCGTCCACGATCACCCCCGCAAAATCAGGCCCCATGCGTTTTGCTTGGCTTTTGAACGTGCCTTCAGTTGCGAACACAACCTGATAGCGCAGGCTTTTACTTCCCGCGCTGGCGCTGTAGATGCTGCACCGCTCTCCAATGGCTTTGTACTTATCCGCGTTTTGCGTCACAAGCTCCGCGCCTGGCGCAAGGCACAAGACACGCTTCCCCCCGGACAAATTGTGCAATGTGTGCGCCAGCATGGCGACGATCACGCTCTTACCTGCGCCGGTTGCAGCCTCCACAACGCAAGGCAGGGTGCTGCTGCGCTTCCAATGCTCAATCACAGCATCATGGGCTTCCTGTTGGTACGGACGCGCCTGGATCATGTGAGACTCCAAGACCCACGCTTAACGCTCGTCCACTTGCTCAAGTCAGCCTCTGGCGCAAGCTCCGCGATAGCCTTGGCATAAGCCACGCTCTTGCTGTCTTTGGACAACGTTAGCTTGCGGCCATTGACCAGAGCGTTTTTGCCTTCAGCCTGTTTGATCAGCACAGACAGCAATTCCTTCTCGCGTGCCTCGTCTGCTTTCTGCCTCGTTCGGAGCATGTCGATTTCGTCCAGGACTTCTTGCGCGTCGATGACAACCCGCAAAGGCTCCAAGTGCTCCGGGTTGTCGAGCTCTGACAGCAACAAGTCGTAGAAATGGCTGATCGCGTCAAGGTTCCGGTCTAGCCATGTATCGTCAAGCTCCACGCGCTCGACGTTGATTTGCTCTGGCACATAGTCTGGACTGAGTGGATCGCCTTTCGGTGCGATGTACTGCGCAAAATAGGCGTGCTTGCGGCCAGAGGAAAGCATCTCCATCTGCACCTGGGCGGAGTAGTGGGGTTGTTCGGCAAGAGGCTTGAACTTTGCTTTTGGTTCGTTGCGCAACCCAAACGGCACTTTGATTTCAAGCACACCGCCGTCATCAGTCAGACCGTCAGGGCTTGCGCCCATGCGGTCGCCATACGAAAAGAACCCGCACTTCTCGACGTTCAGGCCCGTCTCACGCATGAAAGCCAAAACGGCGCGCTGCTCGTTTGCATTCCCGTGATCCGTGGCCGGGTTGCCTTTGAAATCGCTATCAGCTCCGTGATACTCACGCACCATCGCACGCAGAACGTCGTCGCGTGTCTGCCAAGGCGACAATCCCAAGATGGCCCCGACACGGCTACCCGTAATGCGCAACTTGCGCTGCTCGTGCCATTCTTGCGTGCGCTGCTCGACTGTGTTATCGTTTGCTTGCATTTGGTATTGCTCCTTAACCCCGCCTCGGTTCGTAGCCTTGGCGGGGTTTCTTTTGGGTCAGAACGGGATATCTTCGTCTTCTACTTGCGCAACCGGCGCAGGCTTCGGCGCGGGTGCAGGCGCAGCCGTCTGAGACTTAGGAGGCGACACCGCATTGACGTGGTTGCCGGTCTTGCCGTTCATGTCCCACACGCCTAGCTTCAGCACCATCGGGCGATTGCAAAGCGTTGACAGCGAAGCATCGCTCGGCTCTTGTTCACGGTTCTTCTGCATCGACTGGAACAGAGCGCCACCCGTGTTCGTGGCAATAGCCGACAGCATCTGTTTTGCACGATCTGACTTTGCGCTGTCAGCATCGCACACGCGCACCTTCTGAAAAATCACTCGGTTCGCGTACTCGGCAGGCTTAGCCACTCGCCATTTAATGTTGATGTATCGGTCTCCTTGGTACTCTTTCCAGGTTGATTCCTCTGCGCTTGCCAGAACTGCCGTCCCTTCAGGAATTGGGGGCAAAGCACCACCACCAGCCTCAAAAGATCCAACCTGTTGCACGGCCTCGCCTGTGCTTGTAGTCCAAAAGCTCATTTATTGCTCCTTCGTGTAGAACTTGATGAAAGGAATGATGGGGTTTTCGCCGTGTGGCACGTCCAGCTCGGCGGGCATACCGTATCGGTTTTTTGCGTTGATGTATCCAACCGTACCGTCACCAGTCGTCACCAACTTGCGCTCGCCTGTCTGCATGAGTCGCCCGTACTTAGTGGTTCGGCCCTTGCGGTCAGTCTCCTGGCCTTGCACAAATTCTTCCTTGCGCAAGTACAGCACAGCATCACATTGTGACGTGTAAACGCTCAAAGCCTGGTTGTCCATGTCAAGTGAAAACACCGAGTAGTCAGCCGCAGCATCGGGTCGATTGCGTATCTTCTTGATCCCGCTGTGAGCCAAGAAAACGACGCCCATCTTTTTGACTGCACGCAGTTGTTCGCACTTGTAAACGAACTCAGCGTGCCAAGATGCCACCTCTGCAAAGCCCTTGTGAAAACCGCCGCTTGCATCTGCCACGGTGTTGACGCCGTCACGAAGTGCGATTTCATGCTCAAACAGCATTTGCAGGCTGGTCACGCTGTCAACGACTAGCGTTTTGTACCCGTGATCTGTGTTGATCAGCTCGTCCATCGTCTGCATAAGCGTCGCACGGGTACTGCGATCTGGCGTTGACTTGGGCAAGCGAGGCAACACAGCAGGCTGTGTGTCATCATCCCAGTTCTCAAAAACTGCCGCACCGTCTTCAGCTTGCACAATGATCGCACCAGGGAACAACGCGCCGAGCGTTGTCTTACCTGTTCCAGGTGAGCCCACGATGCACAGCATCGGCGGCTTTGGAGCTGGCTTACTTGCCCTGTCCAGTAGTCCCATTTTCAGCCTCCTTTTGGTCCAAAAACGCACGCAACTTGTTGAGCGTAGCGATTGTCGGGTTTTGGTTTGCGCCACTTAGCAGGGTGTTGAGTGTGCTAAGTGATACGCCGGTTTTGTACGAAACCTCGGCCCGGTCGTGCTTTCGCACTTCGGCCAGTAGTTCAGCCATCATTCGATGTGCTCCTTTGTGTTGATGTGCAGTCATCATATCACAGATGACTGCAATGCAAAGATTATTTTTTGCTGTAGTAAGAAAACGACCGGCCCTTCTTGCCTGTGCGGATTTCGACTTGCAGCTTGCCTACTTCGACGAGGTGGTCAAGTGCGGATTGGATGGGCTTTGGCCCCATCTTGCGCCCGCCTCTGATCTTCTGGCGTAGCACGCCTGGCGTGATCTCTCCTGCCTGATCCACTGCCGTCATGATGGATTCAAGCATCCCGGCCCCGCGTTCTTCAGTATCGGTTGATTCAATCTTGTCATCGGCTTTGGCCTTTCGGATTTTGGCGTGCGTTACCTTCTTGACCAGTTCGTGTGCCCATGCCAGGTCTGTGCTTGTGATGACCCCAGAACCAACGCCTAAGATCCCAGCCACCTTGATACAAAGTTCGGTCGCGCCGAGGGCTTGACTTGCCAGACCGCTACCCGCGTCTCGCTCTATCAGTGCAATCTCTCGCCAGTATTGACGGATGTTGGCAAGCATCGATTTTGCAGACTCGTCGAAGTCAACGAAGCGCCATCCGCCTCGGCGCTCGATACGCTCATCCTTTTCAATGCTGGCCGCACCACCTGTGCGCAGAGCAAGCAACCGCATCATGGCGTGCTCTTGTAGCGGGCCGTTGAACACCTGGTCATATGGTTTTTCTTCCGGAACGTCATCTGGCTCTGTGAATATCAGGGCGCGCCCCAGCAGGCCACCCGTCAGAAGCCACGGGTCTGCGTTGATTGCAGCGTCAAACGAGCTGGGCTCAGACAATCCGAAAAACGACAACCATGGCTCAACAACGCCGTTCTCGACTTGGCGGCGCTTCTCCAACGCTTTTGCAAGATCAGAGTCCGGGAATTCGCGGGCGTAGTCGCTCGGTGATTCCTTGTCCCCTAGGTCTGCCGCTTTGCAAGCCTTGGCAATTTCCTTGTCAGCTTCTTCCATGAGTTCTCGCTTCACGTCGCCGCTGACTTGGTGGACGCCTGTCGCCTCTGAGTACATGGCGATCAGCTCTGCCATCAGGTCTTCCAGATATGGCGTCTTGCCCTTTCCAGAGCCTGCTAGCTTTTCCAACTGTTTGCCGAACTCGTCATAGGTGTAGATGACGGGCTGGTGATGTATGGCGTTACGCACCAGTTCCTGGCTCGATTTGAACTTGCCATGCTCTGCGCGTGCCAAGCCTAGCGAACGGTTAACGTCATTGATGCAACGCTTAATCGCCCCCTTGCCTGTGCGGCTTGCTGCGATGGCAAACGTGATCAGGTTAAGGCTGGTGTTGCGCCCTGCCACCAGATAGTGCAGCCCTGCCGCATTGCTGACGATCTGCAACGCGGCAGCGACTGCAAGGTTTTCGCGCGGCATGGCACAGCGGGCATTGATCCATGCGCAGACCTCCCCAACCAGGCCGGGAGGGGTCAGCAGGTCGATAGACCCCGTTGGCTCTGGCAAGGGCCCCCAATCCGTCTTGTCTGTGAAAACAATCGGGGTCTGCCACCCATCAGCCCGCGCCCATTCGATCAGGGTTCCAATGGTCACGGTGCTGGCGCTCTTGCCAAACGAGTGCCACTTCATGGGCATCTGATGATCGTCATGAGCTGGGCTCTGGGCAGACCATTGCAGCCAGAGTTTGTATCCGTCATCTGTCCCGCCTGTAGCGTGGTGGATGCCCATGCCGACACGTATCCAACGCTCATAGTCTCGGCCACCGTTGCGGATGCCCATGACGATCCCGGCCAGGTCTTCGTGGCTGTAGTCAATGGTTGCACCGGCCATGACGAATCTAGTGCGCTCTGCGCGGTGCAGCATCTCCAACAATTCTGCAGGTGCTGTGTCAACCTCATCCGGCGCGCCGTGGATTGCCTCGTACCGCTTACCGCTGAAGTGATCGCACCCAGCACCAACGACGAACCCCGTGCTTTTGAAGTCGATTCCTGGGTAGTCCTTTAGCCCTGTCACTAACGACTTGCCATGCCACTCGGCGGGGATGTGGAAATACCAGTGCTCCCCATCGCCGCTTCCGGTCTTGACGATGTAGCCCGCCTGTGCGCGGATGTGCGCCAGTTTGTCAGCGCTGGCCCATCCTCCGTTGCGACCGTCCACGTCCACAACGAGCAGGCTTGACGCAGGCAACAACACGCCGTGATGGCGCAAAAGCTGATTGCCAAAGAACTGCCCATCCTCGTCTTCAAGGTAGGACAGCTGATGTTCGTCAAAAACGCCTGTGTGCTGCCAACTGCTTGCGCGTGGGTGTTTCCCTATGGCGCTGCATTTAACGTCGCCACAGCCGCATGAGAGGCTTCCGTGGGTGTCTTTGATGATCTGGTGCAATGGGAAGACGACCCATCCGGCCTCAAGGGCTTGTTTGTAGGTGATGTGCATTGGTTGCTCGGTTGTTGATCACTTGATGCGCATGATGTACAGGGCTCCACCTTCGATGCGCATCAGGAACTTCTTGCGATGGTACTGCGCATGTGAGCTTACCAGTTGCTTGATCCGTTGTAAGTCGTCCTTCATCGGCTTGACGACGATGGCATTGCCAACTTCCAGATCTCCGAATCCGTAACGCTCTGTTGCCGGACGCGTCTCTTTTGCGAAGAAGTCAATGCCAACGGTTGCGTGCTCGTACTCGTTCATAGGGCCTCCTTTGTTGCGGTATTCACATCTTACACAACAATTTTATTAGATCAAGGCAAAAAATAAACCTGAAACGTCATTGGATAGCGATAGCTTTGCACTCGTTTTTAGTGTCGCTATCCGAAAAAAGCATTACGAATCAACAACTTGGATTAACTTAGTCAGGATCGTCAAAAAGCTCTAAGCAACAAATCTACATGATCTTTTTGGGTCATCCAAAGATCAACCCATCTACTTTCAAAAATCAACACACCCAGACATCACCCGCCATCTAGGGAGAAAGAGTAATCTCTTATAAGATCTTATCTAAGATATATCCTATGGATGTTTCCACTTATGAATCAACAACTTAGCGCATGTTTTGAAATAGTTACTTGAAGTTAAGCTATGCGAAGTCATCTGCTAAGCTATTCCGACTGCGCTGTGGGGTCATTCCACACACCACAACCCAACCCCGCTAACATGGCGTCATGTCAACGAAGGAGTGAG